>Ga0182012_10002999_pt1 | contig 18140 bp, 17 predicted proteins | sample 612S2SmetaG_FD_120486 | JGI IMG/M metagenome (GOLD analysis project Ga0182012, IMG submission 120486) | Permafrost microbial communities from Stordalen Mire, Sweden - 612S2S metaG | ecosystem: Environmental > Terrestrial > Soil > Wetlands > Permafrost | place: Sweden: Stordalen | collected...
CCGCCACTGCGACAAATACCAACGAGGCCGGCAGCTTGAGCTTGCTGAGAACGCGGGCGCATTCCAGCGACACGGCGACTCCCGAGGCATCGTCATTGGCTCCTGGCGCTGCGTCATGAGTGTTGAAGTTGTCCGAGTTCCGCGAGTCGTAATGTCCGGTGACCAGGTACATGCGCTTCGCAGCCGAGGCGTCGCTTCCCCGCTGGATGGCGTAGACGTTGGTCAGCGTCGTCGGCTTCTTGATCCGATTCGCCCAGGGTGTTCCGGCAGCGGCGTTCGGGTCCGCGACGAAGGTGTCGCGTTTCACCTCCAGGCAGCCGCCACAGTCTTTTGAAATTGCTTCAAATTGCGCAAAAATCCAGTCGGCCGCCGCCGTGACCCCAGTCCCTGGCGGAAGATCCGTATCCATGCTGGAAAGCGTGCTGCGGTTTTTGAACGTAACCAGCTTTTCAATCGTTTGACGGACATGCGCGGCGGAAATCTGACTCAACGCCCCGGCAATGGCCGGGTCGGCCGGCGCGGCGGTAACGGCAGTGGCGTGAAGCTGATAATCGGGCTGTGCATAGACGGGCAACGCAGCCAGGGCGCAAACTATCCCAAGTACGAAACTGGAGGGGGCCGGCAGGCTTTGATTCCGAGCTGAGACTGCGCGCAAGATTCGGTACATGTTCATCCAGGTATTCTCCGAGTGGGACGATTGAAGTACGATTTGCATCGCGTCTGCCCTTGACCGGGAAGGTGACTTTCTCTAAAACTAGCGGAGTCAGACCGCGCAATGCTGTCATCATAAAGCTTGACCGGGCAAAACGGGTCTTGACCGGCTAACGGAAGGGAGAAGGCATCATGCCCAATTGTCCAGAGTGCGAAAACCCGCTGGATTTAGAAGTGGATGAAGTAGAGGAAGGCGACATTGTCGCCTGCGACGAGTGCGGAACCGAGTTTGAGATTGTTGGGACCGAGCCGCTTGAACTGGTTCACGTCAACGGCGACGATCTCGACGAGGACGACGACGAATTTCTGGAAGAAGAGGAAGAGGATTGATGGCACGCCCTGCAAGACCTAGGACGAATTCGCTCGCGACACGCGCGAGGCGCAAACCCGGATTTTGGATTGCCGCAAGTATCTTCACTTCTTTGGCGCTCGGTGTGTTTCCCAACTACCAGCTCGGACTTAAGTCCGGCACCCGCGCCAGCTTGGGATTGGGTCCACAGTTTGCGGAAGCCCAGAACTTTGGCCAGCGCACCATCCAGGGTAAGGTGCTGGACGATCGGGAAGCGCCCGTAGCGGGCGCGACGGTTTTCCTCAAGAACCTCAAGAGCCGGGACATCAAGAGCTTCACCAGCATTGCCAGCGGCTCATTCCGTTTTGCACAGGTAGGCATGGTTGACGATTATGAGGTCTGGGCCGAGCAGGGCAAAAAACGGAGCGCCACTAAGACCGTCAGTTCCTTCGATTCTCGCAAAGACATCGAATTTGACCTGAAGCTGAAGTAAATTCAGCGGTATCTCGTTCCAATTCGCTCACTTCCGGGCAGCGTTTAGTTCGCTGCATGCATCAGAAGTCCTGTCGCTCATATCGCAGTTTGAGTAGCGCAGGAGAAGCCGAATGGCCGTGATGATGCAGGCGTTTTACTGGGATGCTCCCCAGTCTGAGAAACAGGAAGGCAACTGGTGGAATGTAATCGCAGAGCGGGTGGAAGCGCTCTCCAAGTCTGGGTTCAACGCGCTGTGGCTGCCGCCGGTCTCGAAGGCTTCCAGCAACCTTTCCGTGGGCTACGACCCATACGACTACTTCGACCTGGGCGACTTTGATCAGAAGGGCGGCGTCAAGACGCTCTACGGCAATCGGGCCGAGCTCGAGGCTCTGATCGGCAAGGCCCACGCCAACGGAGTCGGCCTCTACGCCGACATGGTCATCAACCACAACTCCGGCGCCGACGAGGAAGAAGTCAATCCGCTCGACGGCCAGAAGCGCTGGACGAAGTTCAAGCCGGCCAGCAAGAGATTTCCGCGCGACTGGAACAGCTTCCATCCCAGCCGCTATGAGCAGTGGATCATGGAAGGCGAAAACTACGCCGGCTTTCCTCATCTCTGTCACCGCAATCCCCACGTCTATGCGTCGCTCTACGAGTATGCTCGCATGCTCATCGAAGAGCTGGGCTTCGACGGCTTCCGCTTCGACTTTGTGAAGGGCTTTGGCGCGTGGATGATCGGCCAGTTGGCCAAATATCGCTATGTCAAGGACGGCCACGAGTTCACGCCCTTCGTCGTGGGCGAAATGTGGTCCGGTCCGCAGGATATCGAGAAGTGGATCGACCAGGTGAACGCCATGACCGACAACCAGATTGCGGCGTTTGACTTCCCGCTGCGCTATAAATTGAAAGACGTCTGCGACTCGCTCAACTACGACTTGCGCAACCTGACCGGCGGCGGCCCGGAAGCGGCCATTGTGATGAATCGACCCATGCACGCCGTGACATTTGTCGACAACCACGACATGGGAGACAACGCGATCGTCAACGACAAGATGATGGCTTACTCCTTCATCCTCGTGCACGAAGGCTACCCCTGCATCTTCTGGTACGACTACTACAACAACGGCCTCGGCCGCGGCGGTACGCCCAATGGGATTGATGCGCTGATTCAGGCGCATCACAAGTATGCCGGCGGCGATTCGCAGATCCTCCATGCCGACCCGGATCTCTACATCATGCAGCGCGTGGGCTTCGACTCCGACGATTTGCATCAGCCTGGCCTGGTGTATGTGTTGAACAACCTCGGCGACAAGTGGAGCGGCACGGTGGTACAGACCAAGTGGATCAATCAAAAATTCCGCCCAATCGCCTGGGACGGCCACGATACCGCACATCCCGACGAGCGCACTACGGATGGCGAAGGGAAGAGCGAGTTTCCTGCGCCGCCGCGGGGGTTTGCGGTGTATGTGCCGGTGTTTGACTAATATTTGAATTGCTAATAGCCTTTTCAGACTATGGCTGATAGCGTTTGCGAAGATTTCTAGCCGCCATGCTTCAGAAAACTGCGGGCCTAAGCCGCCGGGGCGTGGATGTGGAACATCAGGTAACTCCAAACAGACCGCTAACTCGTCAAAGGCCGCAAAGAAGCCATGACCGCGTGAGGCAGTCCGAAAGGAAGCTCCAGCGTCTAATAAAGCGTGGATGAAGAACGGCGAGTCCATGCCCCTCATTCAGAGAATTGGATTCACAGTCTTTTCGCTTCTGTCATGCCTGTGTGGCGCCTGGATGATCTCAGGTGCTATTCAATCCTTTCGCGAGGACGACCCATACGGCCTATTTTTTGCGGCTGCCAGTGTTGTATTCGTAGTTCCAGGGGCTCTCGGTTTGCGAAACGTCCTCCGGTTCAAGCGCACGGAATCTGACGACGCTGAACAGCAATAATTCTGGCTCTCACGCCATCACCGGCAGCTCCGCCGAAAAAATATTCATCGGCGTAAGCCCGCGCGCCCGCAGCGCCCGCAAGGCCAGCGCGTCATGGCGCTTGGCCAGCCGTTGGCCGTTGTGATCCGCCACCAGCGTGCAGTGGAACCACTTGGGCGTATTGAAACCCAAAGCGCGCAGCAGCAGTATCTGCCGCGCCGTGGATTTGAGCAAATCCGCGCCACGCACCACTTCGGTGATCTGCATTGCCGCGTCGTCTACCGCGCAGGCCAGTTGATAGCTGGGCGTATTGTCCTTGCGCCAGACCAGAAAATCGCCCAAATCCTCGCCAGCCACAAAGTGCTGCGGGCCAAGCTGCTGATCCACGAATTCAACGGCCACGCCATCGGTGACGCGAAAGCGCCAATTGGCCGTTTCCAGTCCCAGCCGGCCCGCCGTAGGCCCCGGCAACTGGGCTAATTCTGCGCTGAGGTGGCGGCAGGTTCCAGGGTAGATCGGCTCGTCGTCGGCATGGACTACGCCCTCATGAGGAGCCGAAGCCGCTGCGGCCAAATCTTTGCGTGAACAGCGGCAGGGATAGAGATAGCCGAGACGCAGCAGACGGCGAAATGCGTTTTCATACAGCGCGTGGCGCTTGCTTTGGAAGTACGGGCCGTAAGGCCATCGACCGCCGGCTTTGTCCGCTCCGGCGCCGGTCGTGCCGACCGCGCCGGGGCCCTCCTGCCAGCGAATGCCCAGCCAGCGCAGGTCTTCTATTGCGGCGTCGGCATACTCGGGTTTGCTGCGATCCGGGTCCAGGTCGTCCATGCGCATCACCAGCGTGCCGCCGGCGTCGCGGGCGCGCTGATAAGCGGTCCAGAAGGTGCGCGCGTGGCCCACATGCAGCAACCCGGTCGGCGAAGGCGCGAGGCGCCCGCGATACAGCCCGGCCGGCGCGGCGATACCTCCGCCCGAGCCGTCTTCCGCACTCTGGCGCAAGCCCAGCCGCCGCGTGGAGCGCTTCGCCGAAAACGGCGTCTCAAGGCCCGCGAATAACGACAACTGCAGAATCGATGCCACGGCTCAAGTCTACGCAGATGAGTGAGCGCGCGGAATGGACAACTTGGTTCCATTGCAGCGCGCTCTGGTCTCACCACGAACAAGCTAGCTATTCGGACTCGTCGGAATCCGGCTTGTCGCCCGGCTTAGAGTCGGAAGATTCGCTGTCGCGGCCATGCCGATGCTCTGTAATCTCATCCGAAAGCTTGTCCGGATTGATCGAAATCTCGACCACATTCATCTCCGCATGGTCCAGATCGACCACCAGCATGCCCAGCCGCTCGCCCTCCGGCTTCACATAGATCAGGCTCTGCTCGTCGCCGCTGCGGTTGGTGTCGCGAACAATGCGCTGCCAGCCTGCGCCCATGTGTTCCGCAACCAATGCGTTCAGCTCCATGCCATCGACCGGCCCGTCCACATGCTCAATCTCCGCGACATGAATGCTATGCACGCCGCCGTGCGTCGCGTGGCTGGCTACCAGGCTCATCAGGCCCATGAAAGGAATCTTGTTGGCATGGACGTGATAACGCGTCTCGATTCCCCTAACAACGGAGTCAAATCCGCCGCCGCTCCCGCTTGCCGCCAGCAGAATCGCGGGAGTCATCGCCGCCGTTACGCCGCCTAACACAAGCGCGGCGCTCCACCATGTTGCGGTTTGGGTAGCACTCACTTCACGCTGCCTCATTTGCCCGCCTCCTTCTGCGCCTTCTTCACATCCTTCACCGCTTGCTTGGGAATGCCGAAGCTGCCGCCCAGCGCGCCGATCTTGTCCATGTCGATGGGCCCAAGAATCAGCACCAGCGACAGCTCTTTCGGCTCCGCATCCAGCACAAACAACCCCTGCACCTGGCCGTTGACCAGCTTGAGATACACGTCCGTGCCTTCTTTTGCGCCCTTGGTGCGCTCATGCACCATCGGCGACCAGTCTGTGCTGGTGATGTATTTGCGCAGTCCCTCTAGCTCCTCGGCCGTGTACTCGTTGTCCTTGTCGAACTCGTAATCCCGCACGTAGACGCCGCGCAGTCCCTGGATCATCTCCTTGGCCGCCTTGTCGTCCTTGTCGTCATCCTTGTCCTTGTTCATGAACTTGCCGGCAAAGGCCAGCATGTTCTTGTCCAGCGTCACCTCGGTCACATGCGCCGCGCGCTCCGCCAGCGTCTTCTCAATCGGCGAAGGAGCCGGCAGATCATCCTGCGCTGTCGCTGCCGCCGCAACTGTAATCGCGACTCCCAATGCCAGCATGCTGGCCCAAACCATCGTCCGCTTCATCGCTATCCTCTTTCTCCGAAAAATTAGAAAAAATTGCCTACCTGATCGCAACGAATGATCTGCTGCGCCAATTGTTCTCAGTTTGAAATCTTTCGACCTACCGGCCGTCCGCCAAGCGTTCCTGCACCCGGCCCATCGTCCGGCTGGTGATGCGCAGCGCCGTCAGTACCTGCTCCCGCGCCGCTTCCCCCTTCCGTATTTCTTCGATATGGCGATACTCGGCAAACCCTCCCAGGACAGCCGCGACCACCAACGTCGCCGCGACGCGTTGCCAGATCCAGAGCCGCCCGCGCTGCGCCTGCCGCCGTTCCCGGGCCTTCGCCAGCACCCGCGACTTCAGCCCCAGCGGAGCTTCGCGGCGCGCGATCGCCATGCGCAGCTTCCGTTCGAATTCCTGCAATTCCCGCTCATCATGCTCCACGCACATACTCCTTCAGCGTTTGCCCTGCCCTCATGCGCAACAGCTTCAAGCCACGCTGCAACTGGCTCTTCACTGTCGCTACCGGAGACCGCATGGTCACCGCAATCTCTTCCGGCGTCAGATCCTCCTGGTAGCGGAGAACCAGCGCCGCCCTCTGCGACTCAGGCAAAGTCGCCAGCAATTCCTCAATTCGCACGCCCAACGGAGATTCGCAATCCATCTCCATAAAGCCGTGCCGTTCCTCAAGCTCTACCCACACATCCGTTCCTAAGCTCGCTGCATTGGCCCGCTTGCGCCGCAGGGCGTCCGCCGAGCGATGCAATGTGACCTGCCGCAGCCAGAAGCGCGCGTGATCGGCGGATTTGAGCTTGCCCAGGTTCCGGTCGAGTTCAAGCAATACATCCTGCGCCAGTTCCTCTGCCAATCCCCGATCCCCCGCCAACCGCCATGCCAGCGAAAAGACCATCGACTGGTGCTCATCCACGAGCTGCTCGAAGTCCGGCCGCCAGGGTTCAATTCGCCAGTCCAAGTCGCCTCTCATTCGCTTCTACTTTCTTATCCGCAGATTTCCCCGCGGCGGGATGCAAAGCCTTACGAAATTTTTCGGGGGAATGTTTCAAGGGGGGGACAAATCTTGGCTTCCGGATTGGGAACGAGATGAGATCCTAGTCAATATTTCCACACACACCACAACATATGGCCATTGACCCACCCTTGCACTCACGATATAGTCAATCTTGCTTCTGGTGGTGAGCGACATGCGCTCACCTGAAAAGGGAATCCGGCGCACATCCGGGACTGCCCCGCAGCGGTAAGCAGGAACGAAAACTCCGATATAAGCACTGGTCGCGAACGTCGAACCGCCGGAACATCCAATCCGGACGACGCATCGGCTGGGAAGCTGGAGCCAATAGGCAGCCTGCAAGTCCGAAGACCTGCCAGACGTTGACAGACCCGCTCCAGAGACTTCGAGGGGAAGGCCGGGCGATGCCGAATGCGCATTTGCGCGTTCCCATTTCCCCGTTCTTTCCCGGTTAATCATTTTGAATTTCCCCGGAAAGGACCACCCCCATGGCCACCACGTTCCAATCCACGCTGACGGAACTCGACCCAAATTTCCCGCTTGCCGAAGCTGCGCCGCAGATGCAGGTGAAGAAGCGCAACGGCGCCCTCGAGCCGGTCGACGTGAACAAGATCGTCCGCGCGGTCACGCGCTGCTGCCACGGGCTGCCGCACGTCGACCCCATTCGCGTGGCCTCGAAGACCATCGGCGGCCTCTTTGACGGCGCCTCGACCCGCGAGCTGGATTCAATCTCCATCCAGACCGCTGCGGCGCTTATCGCCGAAGAGCCGGAGTACTCGCGCCTGGCCGCGCGCCTGCTGCTGGCCACCATCGCCAAGGAAGTCGCCGGGCAGAATATCTACTCCTTCTCGCAGTCGATCGAGATTGGCCATCGCGAAGGCGTCGTTTCGGCTGCCGCGGCGGCCTTCGTCCAGGCCAACGCGCGCAAGCTGAATTCGGCCATCGACGACCGCTTGTCGGACCGCTTCGAATACTTCGGCCTGCGCACGGTTTACGACCGCTATCTGCTGCGCCATCCCATCACTCGGCAGGTCACCGAGACGCCACAATATTTCTTTATGCGCGTGGCTGCCGGCTTGTCCAACCCCGAAACTGGGCGCATTGGCGAGACTATCGACTTCTACAATCTGCTCGCCTCGCATGACTACCTGCCCAGCTCGCCGACGCTCTTCAACAGCGGGACGAAGCACTCGCAGATGTCCAGCTGCTACCTGCTCGACTCGCCGCTCGACTCGCTCGACTCGATTTACGACACCTACAAGAGCGTCGCTCTGCTCTCGAAGTTTTCAGGCGGCATCGGTCTTGCGTTCCATCGCATTCGGTCGGAGGGTTCGCTGATCCGCGCAACGAATGGTCTGTCGAACGGCATCGTTCCCTGGCTGCGCACGCTGGACGCGAGCGTCGCCGCAGTCAATCAAGGCGGCAAGCGCAAGGGCGCAGCCTGCGTCTACCTCGAACCCTGGCACGCTGACGTCGAAAGCTTCCTCGAAATGCGCGACAACACCGGCGACGCTGCCCGCCGCACCTACAACCTGAATCTCGCCAATTGGATTCCGGACCTATTCATGCGTCGCGCAGATGAAGACGGCCTCTGGTCGCTCTTCGACCCCAAGGACGTGCCCACGCTTACCGACCTTTACGGCGAAGCCTTTGACAAGGCCTATATTGCAGCCGAAGAGCAGCAGCTTTACAAGCGCCAGGTGAAGGCCCGCGACCTCTACGCGCGCATGATGCGCACCCTGGCCGAGACCGGCAATGGCTGGATGGTCTTCAAAGACGCCTGCAATCTCAAGTGCAACCAGACGGGAGCGCCGGGAAACACGGTGCATCTCTCGAATCTCTGCACGGAAATCACCGAAGTTACTTCGCACGACGAGACAGCGGTCTGCAACCTGGGCTCGATCAATCTCGGCCGGCATCTTACAGATGGCAAGTTCGACTTCGACAAGCTGGCCGCCACCGTTCGCCACGCCGTGCCGATGCTCGACCGCGTGATCGACATCAACTACTATCCGATTCCGCAGGCGCAGGGCTCGAACAGCCGCTGGCGTCCGGTCGGCCTTGGCGTGATGGGCTTGCAGGATGTCTTCTTTCAACTGCGCTGGGCCTTCGACTCGCCGGAAGCCCGCGAACTCTCAGCGCGCATCCAGGAAGAGATCTACTACCACGCCATCAGCGCAAGCTGCGACCTGGCCGAAGTCAACGGCCCTCACGCGGCGTTCCAGGAAACCCGCGCCGCGCAAGGCGAATTCCAGTTCGACCTGTGGGGGGTCACTCCGAAGGACGAAAAGCGCTGGGACGCGCTGCGCCAGCGCATGAAGACCGTCGGCCTGCGCAACTCGCTCTTGATCGCTATCGCGCCCACGGCGACGATTGCGTCGATCGTCGGCTGCTACGAGTGCATCGAGCCGCAGATCTCCAACATGTTCAAGCGCGAAACGCTCTCGGGCGAGTTCATGCAGATCAACAAGTACCTGGTCATCGAGCTCAAGGCTTTAGGCCTGTGGTCGGAAGAGATGCGCACCCGTATCAAGATGGCCGAGGGCAGCATCCAGAAGATCGCCGAGATCCCCGACGAGCTGAAGCTGATCTACCGCACGGTCTGGGAGATGCCCATGCGCTCGCTCATCGACATGGCCGCCGACCGCGGAGCGTTCATCGACCAAAGCCAGTCGCTCAACCTCTTCGCCGAGTCGCCCAACATCGGCCGCCTGAGCAGCATGTACATGTACGCGTGGAAGCGCGGCGTCAAGACCACCTACTACCTGCGCTCGCGGCCAGCGACGAAAATCGCCAAGACCACCGTAGCAGTGCCCAACCGAGTGGTCGACGCGCAGCCAAAGGCTCACGATTCGTCTCAGGCAATCGCCTGCTCGCTTGATAACCCCGAAAGCTGCGAAGCGTGCCAGTAAACTCGCCTTTGCTTTGAAAGGGCGCGGCTTTAGCGCGCCGCAAGGCGAGCAGAAATTCGATGGGTTTTAGCCCTCGAGGGAACTCCTTGCATATCCATTCTTCCTCAAAATTTGGAGCCTCATCATGTCCACCAAAGCACCTCTTTCCATCCTCGATCCCGGCCTCTCGCTGACCCTGCGCCCCATGCAGTACCCCGTCTTCTTCGACATGTTTAAAGACGGCATCAAGAACACCTGGACGGTCGAAGAAGTTGACTTCTCGACCGATCTCGTCGACCTGCGCTCGCGCCTCACCCCGGCGGAAATCCACCTCATCCAGCGTCTCGTCGCCTTCTTTGCGACAGGAGACTCGATCGTCTCCAACAACCTGGTGCTGAACCTGTACAAGCACATCAACTCGCCGGAAGCGCGCCTCTACCTTTCGCGCCAGTTGTTTGAAGAAGCTGTTCATGTTCAGTTCTACCTGACGCTGCTCGACAACTACGTCCCTGACCCCGAAGCTCGCGCCGCGGCGTTTGCGGCTGTCGAAAACATCCCGTCCATCAGCAAGAAGGCCGATTTCTGCATGAAGTGGATGGATTCGATCCAGAAGCTCGACGAGCTGCGCACGCCGGACGAGCAGAAGCAGTTTCTCTTGAATCTGGTCTGCTTCGCCGGCTGCATCGAGGGGCTGTTCTTCTTCGCCGCATTTGCCTATGTCTACTTTCTGCGCTCGCGCGGCCTGCTGAACGGCCTCGCCGCCGGCACCAACTGGGTCTTCCGCGACGAAAGCTGCCATCTGGAGTTCGCATTCGAAGTCGTCAACATCGTCCGCAGCCAGCATCCGGAGCTATTCGACGCCCAGCTCGAAGCCGACATCGTCACCATGATGCGCGAAGCGGTCGATTGCGAGCTGCAGTTTGCAGAGGATCTGCTCTCGGGCGGCGTTGCCGGGCTTTCGGTGCGCGAGATGCGCCAGTATCTCGAATACGTCGCCGACTCGCGCGTGGTCCGCTTAGGCATGGAGCCGATCTTCGGCAGCCGCAACCCTTTCAGCTTTATGGAACTGCAGGATGTGCAGGAGCTGACGAACTTCTTCGAGCGCCGCGCCTCGGCCTATCAGGTAGCCGTAGCCGGCGAAGTCGGATTTGAGCACGAGGATTTCTAGCTCTTCCTCAAGAAATGGTGACCAGGTCTCGCTTTTGAGGCCTGGAACCGGCAAGAACACCGCCTAAAACAACTCCGGAATCGAGTGAAACGCAATTCGCGTCGGCGCAGCCTTCAGCGCGGTCAGCATGGTCGCGGGGGCCAGCGTCTGCATCCCGTACTTGTGATTCAGCGCGTCCATGGTCTGAGCCAGTTTGAGCCGCTCCTCGCTGCCATCCTGTGCGTCGAACAAGCTCAAGGAATGCAGTGCATCGGGCACGAGACCGCCCAGCACCACGGCCACAAAAAACGGATGCTCATGCTCCCGGCCTTGAGGGCGCGTCTCCCAAAGCTTCTTCAGCGCGGCGATCAGCGTCCCGTTGTCCTGGCATTCGGTCAGCTTCAGCTCGGCATTCCAGCTCTCGGATTTACTCGGCCCAAAGACGGTCGAACCGCGCACCGGCGATTTCCCTTGAAAGCTGAGCGAAACGCCGATCTTGCTCGCCCACAGTCCCTCGCCGCGCATGCGCATTGCCGCCTTATGTAGCAGCTTGTGCGCCACCGCCCACGCGGATTCGATATTCCTCAGCTCCGGCCCCAGCATGTGCTGGTGGCTCATGGACTTGGTATGCTCGGCGTCGGCCATATCGAAGTCTTCGCCGCGCAGCCAGTGCCACAGCCGCTCGCCCCACACAGAACCCCACAGTTCGCCGGTCTTTTCCCGTCCCATCTGCGCGTCCATCAGCTTCAGCAGGTCGGCCATGGAGCGAATCCCCTGCTCGTTCAGCCGTTTTTCCGTCCGCGCGCCAATGCCGGGCAGATCGCGCAGCTCGAGGGTAAGCAAGGCGTCTCTTAAAATATCCTTAGTCAGCGCCACCAGACCGTCAGGCTTTTCCATGTCGCTGGCGATCTTGGCCAGGTAGCGATTGGGAGCCAAGCCCACCGAACAGCGCAGCGTGCTGCCGACTTGCGTCCGCACGGCTTCCTTCACCTGCCGCCCGAGGCGCATCGCTGCCAGCAAAGGGCGCTCTCGGCCCATCAGCCGGCAAGCCATTTCGTCGATCGAGAGCACCGCCGTAATCGGCAGGCAGTTTTCGACAGCCTTTACGATGCGATGGTGGTAGTCGACGTAAATCTCATGCCGCGCCTCCACAAAGACCATCTCCGGGCACATTTGCCGCGCGTCGGCGACCGAAGTTCCCGTTTTGACACCAAAGGCTTTGGCCTCATAGCTGGCAGCGATACAGACCGTGGTGTCCGCGATCATCGGAACCACCCCTACCGGCCGGTTTCGCAACTCCGGGCGCACCTCTTGCTCGACCGATGCGAAGTAAGAGTTCAGATCCAGAAACAGCCAATTCACCTCCGGCGCGGGAGTTGCCGATATTGTGGGTGAAGCCGGGCTGGCAGAGGTAGCCATTTGGGAACTCTCAGCCTTCATTTTCGCCCTTTATTCGCTTTCGCGCAACTACAACTTTTGTTGCAACGTCTAACTATTCAGCACGGGGAATCCGATGCTACACTTGACGCATCCGCAGTTTCATGACAAATTGTTCATCTGCAAGAAAGCTACTGCTGGATCCGGGATGAAAACAGGTTTCAGCCCTGTAAGAAGATACGCTCAATAAGGACTACGAAAATATGCATTCCCTCGCACACTCCTTATTCTCGTTTGGCACCTTGCTCGCCGTCCTCATCACCGTGGGCGTGGGCGTATTACTGTTCTGCTGCCTCAGCTGCTCCAACTGCGGCTGTAAGGAAAAAGACGAACTTTTCCGGCGCAAATCCGCGTAAATCGGGCGGACATCGCTGAATAGAACGACTCAGACTCCGCTGAAGCTGTGGGCCAGTCCCATTTTCGGAGCGTGTTTTGGGTGTCCAATGGCTTCGGGCGAGTTCAGTCTTCGATAGACGTTGGATTCAGAACCTCAAACTTCTCTGCCCTGGCCGCTTCCAGCAGTCGCCCATCCGAGGCGACAAATACAACTGCCATTCCCTGAAACATCTCGCGCGCCACCACCGCTGCGCCCAGCTGCAATGCCTCGGTCGAATTCAGCTCGTGCCGGTCAAGGCCGCGGCGCGCTGCTTCGAGCACAGCCGGGTTCAACGGCTGTTGCACCATTCGCGCCGCTTCCACGCGGAGAATGTTCCGCGCCGCTTCGCTGTCCTCGGCAGACAAACCGCCGGTCCGCTCACGCCGCTTCAGCGCCGCGTACACCTCCAGCGGAGTGCTGGCTGAGATCAGCTTGCGATTGTCCTCCGTGGCTTCCATCAGCCGGATAATCGCTTCCGTCCCAGCCTCCTGCACAAACAGCTTGATGAAGGCGGTCGAGTCCAGAAAGTAGCACGTCACAGATTGCCTCGGCTCTCATCCATCAAGCCCATACTCAGCGCTTCGCCCTGCACCGTAACCGGACGGAAGCGCTGCGCCTCCTCGGGCACGCCCGCCTCGGCGCGATTCAGCCGGATGGTAGTGGTTGGGTAGGCCGGCGTCTTTGGATTTGGAATCTTGCTGGTCAGCACTACGCCACGCAGAATCGCCTCCGCCAGCACCATTTGCCGGGACTCTGGATTCTGGTTCCAGTGAAAAGACTTGCGCGGCAGAAAAGAATCCCGGAACCACTTCAGAGCGATGAAAGCATGGCCGCCACGCTCCGCCTCGGCGAGCGTCGCGCATAGCTCCCGGATACGGTCGTCGATGTCGGCCGGCAACTGGCCGCCGCTGGTATCGATATTTCCGTCTTCGTAGGCTGGCGCCGGGTGCCGCGAAGAAACCGTCCGCGTCTGCACGTTGCCACGGATTTCGGTGGGGCCGTCAGCGCGGACTTCATCCTCATCGGAATCCTCTCCGATGCGCTCGAAGTAGATCCGCACCTCATCCTCTTCCGGACTCCAGCAGCCTGCGCTGGCGTTACGCCGCTTGCTGCGGCCGTTTTCGCCGCACAATTCGACAATTGCCTGGTATCCAGGAGGCGCAAGGAATCTCAGCGCGCGCGACAATCCAGGATCGGTTGAAAAGGAAAGCTCCTCCAGAGCCTCTTCGATAATCTCTTCCGCCTCGGGAATCGTGAGATGATCTATCTCTTCTTGCGGGACAACACTCTGTATCGTCTTCATCGTTCTCTCCATAATTCCAGCACCGGGTATCGGAGTTCCTCGAAGTCTTGCTGAAGCCAACCGTTCCCTCGAGATCTTTGTATCGATAACCTTCCCAACCCGGCATTCCATTTACTTTGGTTCTTATCGCATCTGCATTTCCTGATGAAAGAAGCCACCCCTCGGGCGAGTGAGTCTATCGGCTACGCTCTTGATTCTTTCATCCACTTCCATCGTTACGGGGACCTGACTGAGTATCGCTTTTTGTCGACATCCGGCCCGTGTTGGCTTCGCCAAAGGCCGTTAAGCTCTATCCGAGTTTCGGTGTATCCGTTACCGTCTGGACCGGTTCAGATTCCGCATTTTCGTCCAGTTCTCTCATAAGTACGGCGAGACAGACTTCTGGATTTCCCGCGAAGCACTTTTTGTTGAAAATCGTGAAGCGCAGAATTCCTGGACAGGAGTGACCACTTAATCCTACTTGAACCTTGCCTCTACCGGGCAAAGTAGATGAGAAACAATGCCACATCTGTCCGATATGAAACAACTTCCCCTGGTTTTTGATGCCATGCAATACCGGATTGGCTCGCGGACCGATTTCAGCCATTCCGAAAACGACCTTCCCTTCTCCGCCAATCCCTCCTGAAACGCCACATTTTCTTACAACCCGCCATGGACGGCTCCGCATCCGTACAATAGAAGGTATGCGATGCCGTACAGCATTTCGTCTGTCGCTTGGTTTAAGCGTGTTGCTGGCTGTCATGGTTGCCGCGCCGACGACGCGGGCAGACGCCCCGCCGTTCGATCTGGCCGGCCCCAAAGTGGACGTGCATGTGCAACGCAACGGAGTTACCCTTCCTATTGCCGAGGTTCCCAATCTGCTTCCCGGCGACCGGCTCTGGATTCATCCCGACCTGCCGGAGAGCCAGTCTACCCACTATGTTTTGATCGTGGCTTTCCTGCGGGGAGCCACTAACCCGCCCCCAGCCGATTGGTTCAAGCGAGTGGAAACCTGGAACCGCGAAGTCCGCGAAGAGGGCGTCTTTGTTGTCGTACCCGCCGAAGCCCAGCAGGCTCTCCTGTTTCTTGCTCCGGAAACTACCGGCGACTTTACTACGCTCCGCAAGGCGGTACACGACCGTCCGGGAGCTTTTGTCCGCGCCGGCCAGGACCTCCAGCAGGCCAGTTGGGATCGCCTGCGCCTGGATGCGTATCTGGCCCAGGTCAAGGCGCTGCCCCAGACCGACCCGAAACTGATCAAAGAACGGACCGAGTTGATTGCCCGATCCCTGGGCATCCGCGTGGACCAGCAATGCTTCGACAAGCCAACCGAACAGCAGGCGCCCTGCCTGGTCCAACATACAGACGGCTTGGTCCTCGACGACTCCAATGCGCAGGGCCTCGTCAACCAGATGGCCAATGGCGCCGCCGGCGACATGATGAACCAGCTCAGTTACGCGCCTTTGGCCGGGGCGGGAGCCTTTAGCCCGTATGTTGGCGCCATTCTCGATATGGCCCGCATCCTGAGTTCGCTCCATACCGCAAAATTCCAGTACATTCCCGCTCTGGCCCTGCCCCAGGCCGCGCAGAAAGACACGCTCAACCTGCGCCTCAACGTACCACCCTCTTTCCGTGATCCAAAGTCGGTCATCGTGGTCGCACTGCCGCCGGTAGGTCCGGCCCACCCGCCGCAGATGCATGCTGCCGAGCCGGTAGAGGCGGCAGCGCCCGGTCCGGCAGCCAATCTGGCCTCGAGTTCCCTTCAAAATCCGCCTCCAGCCCCCATTCCCGTGTACTGCGCCCCAAAGCCAAATCTGGCATTGACGGCGGAGGGTGCTCCGCTGGTCTTCGGCACTGTCATGGCGCACGATCTGGTTCTGCATGTGGAGACGAAAGCGCTTCAGCCGAACGCGAGTCCTTTGCATCCGGAGCTGGTACCGCCCGGAACGCCGCCATCGCCGCAGGCCAAAGATGGCATCGATATTCCCGTGACGGCGAACCCCGCCGAAGGCGGATTCACCCTGGACCAGCCGCTCCCGGCACTGCCGGAAGCGGAAGTGACGGCGGAGTTGCGCGGCAAGTGGGGCTTTGACGCCTGGCAGGGGCCGAAATTCCGCCTGGACGCGCCCCACCCAGGTGGCTGGACCATTCCGGCTTCCGACCATAACGCGCTGATTACCGGTCGCGACGACGCGCTGCATATCCAGGGCGCCTCCACTCTCTGCGTGGAAGATGTGTACGCGGCGATGCCCGAAGCCAGTCGCGACGCCAAACCGGTCAAGCTGGCCTGGAAATCTCCCAAGCCGGAGATCATCGACGCCACCGTGCCCCTCAAGGATGCCGAGCCGGGAACCGTGACTATCGCCATTCACCAGTACGGGTTGGCCAAGCCGGAAGAGCTGCAGCTCAAGGCTTACTCGGAGGCTGCGAAAATCGAGCATCTGACTCTGAGCGCCGGCGACAAGGTGGCCGTACTCAAGGGCAAGCGCCTGGACGAGGTGAGCTCGGCGGACCTCGCCGGGATCACCTTTTCTCCCGCGGCTCTGAACCGGGTGCAGGACTACGATCACCTGGAAATGTCTGCGACTGGCGTGACGGCGACGCTGGTGCCGGGAGACGAGTATTCCGCCAAAGTGACGCTGCGGGACGGGCGCATGCTGCATGTGCCGGCCACCGTGGATCCGCCGCGCCCTCAGGTGGACCTGCTGAGCAAAGGCGTGCAGCACGACGCTTCCGACGGCGACCCTGGCGTGCCGCCGCCGGTGCGGCTGGGCAGCGCCAACGATCTGCCGTTGCAGCGCAAGCTGGTCTTCTTCCTGCGCTCGCGGGTGCCGAACAACTTTCCGCGCAACGAAAAGATTGAGCTGGCGGCTGCGGACGGCAGCTTTGAGACGACGCTCTCCCTGGCCGACGGCAGCCTGATGCTCGAGGATGCCAAGACGGCCGTGGCAGTGATCGATCCCTATGCACGCTTTGGAGCTTCGGCGTTTGGGCCAGTGCAGTTCCGGGCGATTTCAGCGGCCGGGGTTTCCGGCGACTGGGTTCCGCTGGGGACACTGGTGCGTCTGCCGGGATTTTCCAACGACGCGGCGTCCAAAGACCTGCGATGCCCGCGCAACCTGAACAGGCCGTGCCAGTTGAGCGGGAACAATCTATTCCTGATTACGGAAATTGCGGCTACGCCGGATATGGCCAATGCCGTCGAAGTGCCGCCGGAGTTTACCGGGAATACGCTGCCGGTGCCGAATATTTCGCACTCGGGGAATGCGGCGGGTACGCTTTATATCCGGCTGCGCGACGATCCGGAGACGGTACAGACGCTGAATCTGCCGATCAACGTTCCGATCGCGAGCGTTACGGCTACGGAGGCAGCGGCTGGAACGGCTGCCGCGCCGCAGGCCAAGGCGGATGCTGGTGCTCCGGCAGCTACAGACGATCCGGTGACGGATGCAACGCCGAAACCGACTACGAAGTCCGATTCTGGGCCGCAGACGAACACGCAACCTGTGCAGGATCCAAATCGTTAGTGGGACGAGTCCTTCTCTTTGCCGGTGAGTGTGGCGAAGAGGATGCAGGCCAGGAAGGTGATGGCCAGGACCGGAACTACGACGAACGGTGACGTGATATCCATAAAATTTCCCTCGGTTTTTAGCCTAGCATGGTGGATTCTGATGGCGGAGTCTGGCGCCCCAACTACGCGTTTTGGGCCGAAAACCCGGGGTGGTGGTTTGTCTTGTCGTTTAACATGTTGATAATGCTTGGGTTATGCGTAAAACCTGGTGCGTTTATGGCGCGTTTTGGGCCCTATTTGGGGCGTATTTTGCATCGTTCTGCGACTGTGTTTCATTCGGTGGTGGGAAAGGGAGCAGCAGATTCCCTTGCGGGAACGACAGACAGAAAAGCAAGGCAACGGCAACAGCAACGACTCGCGGGCTTTTGTGGATTCCCTCATCTCAAAGTCGAGATGAGGGGCACCCGGTTTGGTGGTTGGTTCAGAAAGAACAAAAACAAAGGCAAGTGCAAAAACTTGAGCCGCGGGCATTTTTTGCTCGCGGCTCGGTTGTTTTTCTATTATGCGCCGATTGGGTTAATTCTGCGCAACTGGTTCGGAGTGGGGGTAATCGACGCGGATGGTCAGGATTTCGTAGGGCTTGATCTTCACGTTTACGACGGGGGCTTTGGCGGTGTCGCCGGAGATGGGCAGCGGGTCGCCTTCAGGGGCTTCCATCAGGTTGGTGACGGTGGCTGCTGTGGCTCCGGGTGGGACGTGGAACTCTACGG
>Ga0182012_10003000_pt1 | contig 18137 bp, 18 predicted proteins | sample 612S2SmetaG_FD_120486 | JGI IMG/M metagenome (GOLD analysis project Ga0182012, IMG submission 120486) | Permafrost microbial communities from Stordalen Mire, Sweden - 612S2S metaG | ecosystem: Environmental > Terrestrial > Soil > Wetlands > Permafrost | place: Sweden: Stordalen | collected...
CCGCGCGGGGAACGCAACTGGGACTACCGCTACTGCTGGATGCGCGACGCCTCGTTCACGCTCTGGGGGCTGCACGCCCTCGGGCTGAACTGGGAGGCCGACGACTTCGTCCAGTATCTCGCCGACATGGAGCGCAACGAGGACGGCTCGCTGCAGATCATGTACGGGATCAAGGGCCAGAAGGACCTCACCGAGAGCACGCTCGAGCACCTCAAGGGCTACGAGGGGGCACGGCCGGTGAGAATCGGCAACGGCGCCTACAACCAGCGCCAAAACGACGTCTATGGCGCCGTCATGGACTCGGTCTACCTGCACTCCAAGAAGCGCGACCACATCCCCGAGCGGCTGTGGCCGGTGCTCAAAGACCAGGTCGAGTGCGCCGCGCGGGTCTGGTGCGAGCCCGACCAGGGCATCTGGGAGGCGCGCGGCGAGCCCCGCCACTACGTCTCCTCGAAGCTGATGTGCTGGGTCGCGATGGACCGCGGCGCCCGTCTGGCCGAACGGCGCGGCAACGACGATCTGGCCGAATCCTGGCAGGCGATCGCCGAGGAGATCAGCGAGGACATCCTCGATAAGGGGGTCGACAAGCGCGGCGTCTTCCGCCAGCACTACGACACGGACGCCCTCGACGCCTCGACCCTGCTGGTGCCGCTGATGCGCTTCCTGGGGCCCGAGGACGAACGGGTTCGCAACACCGTCATCGCGATCCGTGAGGAGCTGACCGAGGGCGGCCTGGTGCTGCGCTACCGGACCGACTCGACCGACGACGGCCTCCAGGGCGAGGAGGGGACGTTCCTGATCTGCTCCTTCTGGCTCGTCTCGGCGCTCTCGGAGATCGGCGAGAATCGCGCCGCCGAGCACCTCTGTGAGCGCCTGCTCTCCTACGCCTCACCACTCGAGCTCTATGCCGAGGAGCTCGAGGCCTCATCGGGCCGCCACCTCGGCAACTACCCGCAGGCCTTCACGCACCTGGCGCTGATCAACGCGGTGACCCACGTGATCGCCGCCCAGCAGCGGGCCTGAGGGCGCCCGGGCTCGCCTGCCGCGGCGGGCTGCGGGGCACGAAGCCAGCGGCGCAGGCCTCTTAACAGAGTCACTCGCAGGTGCGAGCGGGTCGCAGAAAACGGCGCCAAAAACGCGGCGTTCACTGTTAGCGTCATCACACATGGCGTGTAACCGGTGAAAAGTGACAGGAGTCGATATGTACAAGCTGCCCCGCCGTTTGTTCCCGCAGTCGAGGTTTAACGCGCCCGCCGGCGCCGAGGCGCTGCCGGTTGCCGCCGGCGGGGCCACGATCGAGGGGCCCACCCGCCGCGCGTTCCTGGAAGGCACCGGTGCCGCCGTCGGCGGCGCCGCCGTCGTGCTGGCGACACCGAAGGTGGTGGCGCTGGCCGGCGAGTCGCCGGGCTCGAGCGTCCCCGTCGAGCCGGAGGCAACGCCCACAGCCCAATCCGGCCCGGCACCGCATGAGCCCGTGACGGCCTACGTGCGCAACGCCGAGCGTGGCGAAGTGACCGTCATGGCCGGGAAGCAGGAAACGACCTACAAAGACCCAGCCCTCGTCAAGCGGCTGCTCGACGCGGCCCGCTGAGCGGGCCCTCCAACGAAAGGAAGGCGAGGCAGATGTCCTCACATCGCGAGGCGCCGGAGATCAGCAAGGACCCGGTCGCAGACAACACCGACACGTACGCGTTCGTCAGCCCCGACAGCCCCGAAACGGTCACGATCATCACGAACTACCTGCCGACCGAGGTGCCCGCCGGGGGACCGAACTTCTTCGAGTTCGGCAACGACGTCCTCTACTCGATCTACGTCGACAACAACGGCGACGGGGTGCCGGAGATCACCTATGAGTTCACATTCGAGTCGACGCTTTCGAATCCGAACACCTTTCTCTACAACACCGGACGCATCGAATCGCTGGCCTCGACGAACTGGAACAAAAAGCAGTTCTTCACCGTAACGCGGATCGATGAGCACGGCTGCAGGGTCCTGGGCTCGAAACTGGCCTGCCCGCCCTGCAACATCGGGCCGCGGTCGACGCCCGATTACGCGAAGCTGGGCGAAGAAGCGATCCACTCACTCGCGGGCGGCCAGAAGGTCTTTGCCGGGCAGCGCAACGACCCCTTCTATGTCGACATCGGCTCGATCTTCGACCTCGGTGACCTGCGCCCGTTCCAGAACCTGCACCTGATCCCGACCGCGGCGGAACCGGGCGTTGACACGCTGCAGACGCTCAACGTCCACACGATCGCGATCCAGGTCCCGATCACGAGCCTCACCGCGAACGGCAAACTGCCCACCGGCGTGATGAGCCCCACCGCCGTGCTGGGCGTGTGGGGTTCGGCCTCGCGGCGCGCGGTGCGAATCACCGACGGCGCCAGGAGCGAAACAGCAGAGGTCGGTCCGTGGGTGCAGGTGTCGCGACTGGGCAGTCCGCTGTTCAACGAGGTCATCATCCCGCTCGGCCTGAAGGACGAGTGGAACGCCCGCCCGCCGGTCAAAGACAGCGAGTTCGTCTCCCATGTCCAGCACCCCGAGCTCGCGAGCCTGTTGCCCGTGCTCTATCCGGAAGTCTTTCCCAACCTCGAAAAACTGGAAAAGTCGGCCGCCGCCCGGTCTGACCTCGTCGCGATCTTCCTGACGGGCCTGCCCGAAGGGGTCGTGCCTGGATTCCAGAACTACAACGGCGGCAAGGTCCAGGCCGAGATGCTGCGGCTCAACGTCGCCGTCCCGCCGGCGAGCAAACCGAACGTGCTCGGCATCCTCGGGGCCGACCTGGCCGGCTACCCGAACGGACGGCGGGTGATCGACGACGTGACGACGATCTCGATTCGCGCCGTCGCGGGGCTGACCTACCCGCTGGTCGAACCGAAATACAAACCCGACGCAGCCGCCGAAGGGGTGACCCAGGGCATCACGCCGCTTCCCTTCCGTACGCAGTCGAGCTTCCCATACATCGGGATCCCCCACGATGGCTACGACTTCCCGTCGGCGACGAAGTAGCGCGGCGATGCACAGTGCCCCCGAGAACCATGCCGGCCGGCGCCACCCAGAGCACGTTGTGCTCGACATCGGCGGCGAGATCGGCGCGCTGATCGTCCATACGGGCGCGGAGATGCTCGGCGTCGAGGTCGAGATCAGCCCCACCGGAGCCGACGCCCGGCGAACGCACAAGGACGTGCTGGAGCGGGAGATCAATGGCCGGCCGGCGTACACGGCGGTGTTCGACCAGTTGCACCAGGGCACGTACACGCTGTGGGTCGACGACGTCGTACGGGCCCGCGAGGTCAAGGTCACGGGCGACTCGGTCGCCGAGCTCGACTGGGCCGGCGAGCGGCCCTGAGCCCCGTCGTCCCGCCGGCACAACGCTCGCCCGGCCTCCTAGTCGCCGTGGGGGGCCGGGCCCTGCGGGCGCACCGTCCAGCGCTCCTCGATCCGGGCGAGGCGCCAGATCGCCAGGGCGATCGCCCAGGTCGCGACGAACAGGCCGACGATGATGAAGCCGAGCGTGTTGATGTTGACCGCCGCGACCCAGGCCCAGAAGTGTCCGCGCAGCGGCAACTCGCTCGCCATCAGGCCGAGCGCCTCGACCAGGCCGATCACGAGTGCGACGGCGACGGAGAGCGTCGTGACGGTGATGTTGTAGTAGACCTTGCGAACCGGCTTGGAGAACGCCCAGCCGTAGGCGAAGTTCATGAACGAGCCGTCGATCGTGTCGAGTAGCGACATTCCCGCGGCAAACAGGACCGGCAGGCAGAGGATCGCGTAGAAGGGCAGCCCGGCGCCCGCCGCGCCGGCGGCCAGGAACAGCAGCGCGACCTCGGTTGCGGTGTCGAAGCCGAGGCCGAACAGGACTCCGATCGGGTACATCATCCAGGACTCCCTGACCCCGCCGGTCAGGCGGCCAAGCAGCCTGTTCATGACTCCCCGGGAGTTGAGCCGTTGCTCGAGTGCGGCCTCGTCGAAGAGTCCCCGCCGCATGTCGCGGAACACCCTGACGATCCCCCACAGGACCGCCACGTTGAGGGCCGCGATGATGAACAGGAAGCACGCCGAGACCCCCGTGCCGATCAGATTCGTGGTCAGGTGGAGCGTCGAGTCGCTTCGCGTGACCTGTCCGTTGAGGACTCGCAGGCCGAAGGCGAACAGGGCCGACAGCAAGAAGACGATCGTCGAATGGCCCAGCGAGAAGAAGAACCCTACGCTCAGCGGGCGTTTGCCCTCGGCCATCAGCTTGCGTGTGGTGTTGTCGATCGCGGCGATGTGATCTGCGTCGAATGCATGGCGCAGGCCAAGCGTGTAGGCCGTCAGGCCGATCCCCACCGTGAACGTCCCGCCGGCGCCGAGCGCGAAATGGCGCGGCGCGACGAGCAGGATCAGGATCAGGAAGCCCGCCGCGTGCAGGCCGAGGACGACGGCGGCCATCGCCAGCAGTCGCCGCCACTCGCGCGCGCTCAGCGACTCACGGACCGCCAGCCACCGGTTGCCCACTGGAGCGCTGGCGGCGGGCGAGCTCACGCGGGGCCCCGGCCCGGCTGCTCGCCCGTGTCGAGCTCGGCCGCACAGGCGGCGCAGAGACCGACGATCGGGAAGTGGGTGAAGCTCGGCCGATAGCCGAACTCGCGCTCGATCAGCGCCCGTACCTCGTCGAGCTGCTCCGGCGCCACGGCACGGTAGTCGGCGCAGCGTTCGCAGGTCAGGTACTCGGTCTCACCGGCGACGGAGAGGACGTAAAGGCCGGGGCCGTGCCCGAGATGGACGTGGCGGACGAGACCGATGTCGTGGAAGGCCTGCAGGTTCCTGTAGACCGAGGCGATGTCCGATGAGGGCACACGTCCGCCGATCCCCTGGGCGATCTGCTCGGCCGACATCGGCCCGTCGGCCGCCAGCAGCGCCTCGAGCACCAGGCGCCGCGCGGCCGAGACTCGCAGCCCTCGCTCTCGCATCACCGCCGTCGCAGCCTTGAGCCCGACACCGGCGAACCGCCGTTCTCCGGGCGGCCGTTCGAACTGGTCCGGATAGCCGTCCAGGGACGCAGACCCGTCCTTGCTCACACCCTCCACACTGCCCTCCAGTGCCGATGACCGGGACCCGAGAGCCGGTCCCTGTCACCCCTTTACGAGGGCCCCTCTGGGGTGGATCACCGCGGTCGCAGAAACTTCACCGATCTGCGACAGCGGGCCCCGGGGTGCCCCTCAGTAGCCGGGCTCACCCGGCAGCAGGATCCGCGCGACCTCGCCCTCGACGACGACGTGGGGCTCGATCGGCAGGACCTCGCGGCCCGCTGCATGGGCCATCAGCTCGGCGACGGTCGCGAACTCGCCGAGCTGCTCGAGGTGCTTGATCGTCGGGAAGACCAGCAGGATCTCGCCGGCGTGGTGGGCGTCGAGGGCGCCCTCGGGTGTGAACCAGCCGAGATCGACACACTCCTCGCCGTCGACTTTCGCCTGCTGGCCCTCGGGCAGCTCGGCCAGGAAGAAGTGTGTGTCGAAGCGGATCGAGACGGCGGCGGGGGTGATCCAGCGCGAGAACTTGACGAGCTCCGCCGGGTCCTCGAGCATGATCGAGGCCTCCTCGCGCAACTCGCGGATCGCGGCCAGCCGGTGGGCCTCGTCGCCGTCGCCCTCCCCGGCGTCGACGGCGCCGCCCGGGAAGACCCAGACCCCGCCCATGAAGCGGGCCTTGGGGGTCCGCTTGACGAGCAGCAGCTCGAGCTCCCGCGAGCCGCCCCGCAGGAGGATCACGCTGGCGGCCTGGCGCGGGGTCACGGGCGGGCCGCCGTGCAGTTCCTGGCCCGGCTCCCGCAGCTCCCCCGGCTCCTCCCCCGTAGCTTGCATCGGCTGACCCTACCGGTCGGTAATCTTCGCCGCATACCCCTCCGGGGCACCCCCCGACGCGGGGGCAGGCAAGTGAGCAAGACGAAAAGGAGCCTCCGCCGATGAGCGCCACCGAGACCCTCCAGCGCTGGATCTGCGAGTCCTGCGGCTTCATCTACGACCCCGAGGAAGGCGACCCGGACGGCGGCATCCCCGCGGGGACGGCGTTCGAGGACATCCCCGACACCTGGTTCTGCCCGGTCTGCGGGGCGCGCAAGCGCGACTTCACGCCCTACGAAGATTGACCGACTGGGAGCGCCTGCTGGCGCTTGACGGCGAGCGGGTCTGGCATCCATACGGCGGCCTGCCGGCGGCGGTCCCGGCGCTGCCGGTCGTCTCGGCGGCAGGGGTGCGGCTGAAGCTGGCGGACGGGCGCGAGCTGATCGACGGGATGGCCTCGTGGTGGTGCGCGATCCACGGCTATCGGCACCCCGCTCTGGACGCGGCCGTCGGCGAGCAGCTGGGCCGGATGGCTCATGTCATGTTCGGCGGCCTCACACACGAACCGGCGATCCGGCTCGCAGAGCGCCTGACGGCGATGGCGCCGGCGGGGCTCGAGCGGGTCTTCTTCGCCGACTCGGGCTCGGTCGCGGTCGAGGTCGCCCTGAAGATGGCCCTGCAGTTCCAGCGCGGGAGCGGGCGCCCGGAGCGCACGCGGGTGCTGAGTTTCCGCGGCGCCTATCACGGCGACACGGCGGGTGCGATGGCCGTCTGCGACCCGGTCGGGGGCATGCATCACCTGTTCGCCGGCTCGCTGCGCAGGCAGGTGTTCGCGGAGCGCCCGCCGGACGGCTTTCGGGCCGCGCTCGAGCCGCAGTGGGCGGCGGGGGTGCGCGAGCTGGCCGCCGCACACGCCGGCGAGCTGGCCGCGGTGATCCTCGAGCCAGTCGTCCAGGGTGCGGGCGGCATGCGCTTTCACTCACCCGCCTGCGTGCGGCTGATGCGCGAGCTCTGCGACGAGCACGGGCTGCTGCTGATCCTCGATGAGATCGCGACCGGCTTCGGGCGCACCGGCAGGATGTTCGCCGCCGAGCATGCGGGCATCTCGCCGGACGTGATGTGCGTCGGCAAGGCCCTGACCGGTGGCTACATGACCCTCGCCGCGACGCTCTGCACCCCCGCCGTCGCCGAGGTGATCTCGCGCGAGGACGGCGGGGGAGGGCTGATGCACGGACCGACCTTCATGGCCAATCCGCTCGCCTGCGCCGTCGCGCTCGCCTCACTGGAGCTGCTCGAGGACGGTGGCTGGGAGGGCCGGGTGGCCGCCCTCGAGGAGGGCCTGCGCAATGGCCTCGAGGGACTGCGCGGGCTCGCCGGGGTGGCCGACGTAAGGGTCCTGGGGGCGATCGGGGTCGTCGAGCTGGAGGGCGAGCTCGACATTGCGAGCGCCACCGCGGCGGCCGTCGCGGAGGGGGTCTGGCTGCGGCCCTTCCGGCGCCTGATCTATGCGATGCCCCCCTACGTGACCGCGGCAGCGGAGCTCGAGCGGATCACCAGCGCGATCGGCGCGGCCGCCCGCTCGCAGATCGCCGGCGGCTGAGGCGCCGCACGCTCAGCGGTGCTTGAGCGCCAGGGACAGGTTCTGGGCGAGGATGCCCGCGTGCCCGGTCGTCATGTCCTGCTGGAGGACCCCGAGATGCAGCGGAAGCCGGTGGAATCGCGACAGCAGCGCGCGCCCGCCGGCGTTCAGCGCGACCGTGAGCGTCCGGCTCGTTCCGGCGGGGATCGTGAGCGCTCCGCTACCGACCACCACGGTCCGCGTGTGTGCGCCGCTCTTCAGGCCCAGCGCCGCGGGATGGGCGCCCCGCAGCGTCTCGACCGTCGTCAGCGTCGCCTTCACCGTGCAGCTCGTCCCGGCGGCTCCCGCGCACGTCAGGACGATCTCCACCTTGCCCTGGATGACCTTGGCGGCGCCCGCCGCGCTCGCCGTCGGCGTGGAGGTGGTGGTGGACGCTTTGGGGGTTTCGACGGGCGGCGCTGCTTCGGGGTGGGTTTCGGGGGTCGGGGTGGAGCCTGCCAGTTCGGCTTCGACGATCTGCGTCAGCGTCGCCGAGGTCGAGGTCTTGTAGTTCCCGTCGCCGGAGTAGACGGCCGTGATCGAATGCGACCCCGCGACCGCGTAGCCCCCGGCGAGCAGGCATCTCGCTTCGCCGGCCGTGATCGTCTGTGCGCCGCAGCCGGTGATCGTGGTGCCGGCGTCCTTGAAGTCGACGGTCCCTGTGGCGGACGTGGGGATCACTTCGGCGGTGTAGGTCACGGGCGCCCCGACGGTGGCTGGTTTCAGCGAGGAGGACAGCGTCGTCGTGGTCGCGAGCTTTTCGGCCGTCGTGTAGGTGACCGAGGTCGTCGCGCTCCGCGTCAGCCCCGCGTGGTTCGTCGCCACGGCCGTGATCGTGTTGGCGCCCGGTGTGAGGGCGACGCTCGTCGTCCAGGCGCCGCCGGTGACCGTCACGTGCTGGCCGTCGACGGTCAGCGAGGAGAGTTCGACGAGATCGCCGGCCGTGCCCGAGACCGTGATTTTGGACGAGCCGGTCGACGTGCCCGAGCTGGGGGAGGCGATCGCGACCGACGGCTGGCAGCCCGATTTCGCTTCTTCGGCCTCCCGGCAGACTTCAGGCAGCGTGTAGCCGTCGGCGTAGGCCATCGTCAGCGTGTGGGTCCCCGCCGCCGGCACGCTGAAGGAGAACGGCAGCTGGAGCTTGGCGGAGCCCGCCGTGTCGGAGGAGCCGGCCGTGACCTGCACCGGGCCGCTCGGGCTCGTGCCGAGGACGATCGCCCCGACCGGGTGAATCGCTCCCGGCACTTCTTCGGCGGCGGCGTCCTCGCGGTAGAGGATCGCCCCTTCACTCGCCGTGAGCGACAGCGTCGCGCCGGTTTTGGTGGTCGCGAAGCCGGGCGCGCCGCCGGGGAACTCGAAGGTCCCCGCGTTCGTCGCGTCGCTCGCCAGTTCCTGCGAGTAGAGGGTGCTGACCGTGTGGGCAGCGCCGTCGGTCGAGTGCCATTCGTCCTTCATCGAGATCAGGCGCCCGCCGTCGGAGGCGCTCCAGGTGCGTTCGAGCGAGACGCCTGCGCTGATGAATTTCTTGCAGCTTTCGGTCGTCTCCGGGTAGGCGTGGACGGTGCCCGAGCACTCGACCAGCGGCTCGGTCTCGTGGACGGTCTTGAGGCCTTCGGTCGACGTGAAGGTCTTCGTGACGGAGCTCGCGGGCGGGTCGTTCGAGGGTCTCGGCGTGAGGCTCTTCCAGATCGCGTCGGCGGCGTAGGGGACATAGGCGTTGAGCCCGTCGACCTGGATCGCGGCCCGGCTCGCTTCGGCGGGCGGGGTGGTGAGCGCACCGGCGCAGCGGAACAGTTCGGCGCTTTCGACCAGCGAGGTCGCTTCGATGAGTGCCGTCGGCCCGAGTCCGCAGGTGCCCGCGCTGTCGATTTCGTAGACGCTCTCGAGCGTGCGGGCTTCGGCGGCGAAGTCGGTCTGAACTTTGTCCGTTTCATCGCTGATCGAGCTGAACTGCGAGTAGGCCACGCTGGGGCCTTCATACGGCGTCGAGGTCCCCGGCGCCAGCGCCGCCGTTTCGCCCGTGGGGACGGCGCGCAGCACGCAGGGTTCTTCGCCGAGTTCGCTGATCGGGACGCTGACGCTGAATTTCTTGGCTTTGATTTCTTCTTCTTCGACTTCGGCTACTTCGGTGTAGGTGCCCGCGCCCGAGTAGCAGCGGATTTCCATTTCGCCTTTGCCTTCGGTCGTGCCGCTGATCGTCACTTCGGCGCCGGGTTCGGCGGCGTTTTCGAGGAAGTAGCTCCCGTCGGTGGGGCTTGTGATCCGGGTCGAGCCGAGCGACGCGGAGGCGCCCTGGGCGAACAGGAGCGCGGGCAGCACGAACAGTGCGACCAGTACCAGCGTCGGGCGGGTGCGGCTTCTCATCGGTCTCGCTCTCCTTAGCTCTCCACGCACCGGATCATCCGCTCCGGCGTTGCTCCTCCGGCCAGGCTACAGGGTCTTGACCGCCAGATCAAAGGCTGCAGCGCGCCGTCTCAGTGCTCGAGCCAGCGCCGCCAGCCCAGGCGGCTCCCCGCGTCTGCCAGGGCGCCGGGGTCGGGACCGGCGAGCGCCGGCAGCGTTGCCAGCTCGACCGCACCGAGATCGCTCAGCGTCTCGAGGTTCGAGCGCTCCAGCGGGCCGGGCGCCGCCGGCCAGGGGGTCAGCACGACGGCTGCCACCTCGAGCCCGCGGGCGCGGGCGGCCTCGAGCGTGAGCAGCGTGTGGTTGATCGTCCCCAGCCCCGGCCGGGCCGCGATCACGACCGGCAGGCCGAGCTCCGCGGCCAGGTCGCGCACGAGAAAGCGCTCGCTGAGCGGCACCAGCAGGCCCCCGACGCCCTCGACGAGCACCGTCCCCGACCGCCCGGCCCTGCGAGCGTTTGCGATCAGCTCCTCGGGTTCGATCCGGGTGCCCTCGAGCGCGGCCGCCAGGTGCGGCGAGGCGGGGGCGCCAAAGCGCAGCGGCGCGACCTGCTCGGCGCTCATCCCGGCCAGCTCGCCGAGCAGCTCGTGGTCGGCCGGCCACTCGCCGGCGGGCGCTTCGGTCAGCCCCGTCAGCACCGGCTTGTGGGCGCGGACCGGCTCGCCCGCCGCCACCATCGCCGCGACCAGAGCGGCGCTGAGGACCGTCTTGCCGGCACCGGTGTCGGTGCCCGTCACGAACAGCCCGCGCACAGGTGCCTCCGCGGGGCGCCGCTAGGCCGCGCGGGCGGGAGTGCTGTCGCGCTCGAAGTCGAACGGCCCGCGGTCCTGAGCCTCGGCGCCGGCGGCGATCCGTACGGCGCGTGCCAGCGCCGTCTCGACCTCCTCGATCTCATCCTCCGGCTCCGGCGCGGGCGCGAGGAAATCGCGCGGGTCAAGGCCCACCCGGCGGGCGGCGTCGCCGAGGATCTCGGCTGCCATCCGCAGCTCGCTCGGCGTGTGCGAGGCCATCGCCGTCAGGCGCAGGCGCGAGGTCCCGGCCGCCACGGTCGGCGGGCGGATCGCCTGCGCGAAGACGCCCAGCTCGATCGCCTGCTGGCACAGGCGCATCGCCGCCCGCTCCTCGCCGACGAGCAGCGGGACGATGTGCATCTCGCTCTCGGCGACCGGGAAGCCCTCCCGGGCGAGCGCCGAGCGCAGGACGCGGGCGTTGGCGCGCAGCCGCGCGACCCGGTGGGGACGCTCCTGCAGCAGCTCGAGCGCCGCCAGCGCCCCGGCCACCGCCGGCGGGCCCGGAGCGGTCGAGAAGATCAGCGAGCGGGCCGTGTTGATCAGGTACTCGATCATCTCGGCGCCGGCGCAGGCGTAGGCGCCATAGGAGCCGAGCGCCTTGCCGAGGGTCCCGATCACCACGTCGACCTCGCCCTCGAGGCCCGCCGCCGCGACCGCGCCGCGACCGTCGGGGCCCACGTTCCCGGTCGCGTGGGCCTCGTCGACGACGATCCGGGCGTCATAGATGTTCGCGAGCTCGGTCAGATGGGCGAGCGGGGCGATGTCGCCGTCCATCGAGAAGACCGAGTCGGTCACGATCAGTCGTCCGGCACGACGTTCACCGTGCTTGCGCAGGCAGTGGTCGAGGTGCCCGACGTCGCGGTGGCGGTACACGACCACCTCGGCGCGCGAGAGGCGGCAGCCGTCGATGATCGAGGCGTGGTTGAGCTCATCGGAGAAGATCACGTCGCCGGGCCCCGCGAGCGCGCCGATGACGCCGAGGTTCGCCAGGTAGCCCGAGCCGAACAGCACGCAGGCCTCGCTGCGCTCGAAGGCCGCCAGGCTCTCCTCCAGACGCCGATGGATCGTCATCGAGCCGGACACCAGGCGCGAGGCGCCCGCGCCGACGCCCCACCGCATCGCCGCCTCGGCCGCCGCCTCGCGCACGCGCGGGTGGTCGGCCAGCCCGAGGTAGTTGTTCGAGCACAGCAACAGGACCGGTTTGCCGTCGAGCAGGACCGTCGGCCCCTGCGGTCCGGAGATCTGGCGCAGGCGGCGGGCGAGGCCGAGCTCCTCAAGCTCCTGCAGGCGCTCGGAGATCTCGTCCATCGGTGACGCCTAACCGACCGGGACTCTGTTCGGCGCGCCGTCGGGTCTCGGTGGGACCGCCCGCTTGGCCCGGTAGCGGAGCTGGCTCGACGGATCCCAGAGGCGTACGTTCAGCTCGATCGCGCCGGCCGGAGGGCTGTCGGCGAGCAGTTCCTCGACGAGGTCGGGCGTCTCGCCCGCGAGCCAGCCCGAGCGGTTGTCCGGCCGCGGGTTGGCCGCGTTGTCGGGCTGTCGCGCGACGTTCAGGCCGAGCTGCTCGAACATCTCCCGGTCGGTCTCGGGCGCGTTGCCGAGGGTCGTCAGGAAGTTGCCCATCATGACGCCGTTGATCCCGGCCTGGACGGCCAGCTGCTGCAGTTCGCCGAGGTTCTCGACCCGTCCCCCGCAGAGGCGGAACAGGGCGTCCGGCAGGATCAGGCGGAAGATCGCGATCCACTTGACGGCCTCCCACGGGTCCATGAACTCGCGGTCGCCGAACTTCGTTCCCGGACGCGGGTTGAGCATGTTGATCGGCACGCTGGTCGGGTCGATCGCGGCGAGCTCGAAGGCCATCTCGACCCGCTGCTCGCGCGTCTCGCCGAGGTTCAGGATCCCGCCCACGCAGGTCTCGAGCCCTGCCTGCTTGACCGCGTCGATCGTCCGCAGCCGGCCCTCGTAGCGGACCGTGCTGGTGACCTCGTCGTAGTAGCTCCGGGAGGTCTCGACGTTGTGGTGGACCCGCTGGATGCCGGCCTCCTTCAGCGCCCGGGCCCGCTCGGCGGAGATGTGCCCGACCGAAGCGCAGCGCTTGAGGTTCGTCTTCTCCGAGACGAGGCGGACGCCCTCGAGGTACTTCTCGAAGTCCCTGCGCGAGAGGCCCTGCCCCTGGGTGACCATGCAGAAGCGGTGCGCCCCGGCCGCCTCGGCGGCGCGCGCGTGCTCGAGGATCTGCTCGGGCTCCATCATCGCGTGCATCGGCGTCTCGGCGTCGGCGAAACGCGACTGCGCGCAGAAGCCGCAGTCCTCCGCGCACCCGCCGGACTTGGCGTTGACGAGCGAGCACATGTCCGTCGAGTCGGCGAAGCGCTCGAGCCGCGCCTGCCAGGCGCGTCCGATCAGCTCTTCGATCGCGGCGTGGTCCTCCAGCTCGCCGAGGCGGATGGCCTCCTCGCGCGTGATCAGTGGTCCCCTGCGTCCGGACATTGCGCGAACCGTAGGGGTAACGGCGGACAGCTAGATGCGGCTCAGCGCCCGCTCCAGCGCGGTGTGCGTTTCTCGGCGAAGGCGCGCATCCCCTCGCGCATGTCCGCCGAGGCGAAGGACGCCTGGCGGAGCTCGATCAGCTCGGCCTCGACATCGGCCGGGAGCTCGCTCTCGGCCCGCAGCAGCTCGGCGATGACCTGCTTGTTTCCGCGCTGGGCCAGCGGCGCGTTGCCCGCCAGCTCGGCGGCCAGCTCGAGCGTCAGCGGCTCGAGCCGCTCGGCGCCGGCGAGGCGGCTTACGAGCCCCCACTCGAGCGCCGTCGAGGCGCCGATGTATTTCCCGAGCAGGAACAGCTCCCGCGTCCGCGGGACGCCGATCGCGTCGATGAACCTCCGCAGCCCCGTGTGGGAGTAGACCAGCCCCAGCTTCGCCGGCGGCATCCCGAGCTTGATTCCCTCCAGCGCGACGCGCATGTCGCAGGACAGCGCCAGCTCGAGGCCCCCGCCGATCGTGTGCCCGGGGAGCATCGCGAGCGTCGGGTAGGGGAATGCTTCGAGCGCGTCGATCGCTTCGGTGAACGGGTGGGCCACCAGTTTCTCGGCCCGCTCCTCGAACTCCTCGGCGGGGATCTCGCCGATGTCATACCCGGCCGAGAACATGCCGTGGGCGCCCGTCACCACGACGCAGCGCGTCGGCGAGCCCTCCGCGGCCAGCTCGGCGAGGGTCGCGCTGATCGCGTCGAGGATCGGATGGTCCAGCGCGTTGCGCTTGGCGGGGTTCGAGATCGTCAGGCGCGTGACCCCCGCGGCGGGCTCGTCGAGCAGGAGCTTGCCGCCGGCCAGCTCGCGTGGGGATGTGGGTTCAGGCACGGGGCGGAAGGCGGCCTACTCGATCACGACGAGGGTGTCGCCCTCGTTGACGGCCTGACCCTCCTCGCAGCGGATCTCGGTCACCGTGCCGGAGTCCTCGGCTTCGACGGGCATCTCCATCTTCATCGACTCGAGAATCGCGACCGTGTCGCCCTCATCGATCTGGTCACCGACCGCACACTCGATTTTCCATACCGTGCCGGTGATATGAGCCTCTATGTCCGTCATCTCTCCTCCATCTGGCGGTCGCGGGCCAAGTTGCCGTGAGGATAGATAGCGCCCCCGACCGAACGGGCGCTGCGCGGCTCGTCGTGCTCGTCGCCGCCCGCCAGGAGGCGGCGCGGATCGCGGCGACGCTCGCCGCGCTGGAGGCGGCCTTCCCGCGTGCGCGGATCTGGGTCGCCGACGACGGCTCGAGTGATGGCACCGGTGCGATCGCCCGCGAACACGGCGCGCGTGTGGCGCGGGCCGAGCGCGTCGGCAAGGGGCGCTCGATGACGATGGCGGCCCTGCTGGCACTCCAGGAGCTCGACCCGCGCGAGCCCGAGCCGGTGTTCCTCCTCTGCGACGGCGACCTCGGTCACTCGGCGGTCAGGCTCGCGCCGCTGGTCGAGGCCCTCGAACAGCGCCGGGCGGACCTGGCCGTGGCCGCCTTCGCGCGGCGCTCCGGCGGCGGCTTCGGGATCGCGCGGCGCTTCGCCGGCTGGGCGATCCGCCGTCGCTGCGGGCTGCGGACGAGAGCGCCGGTCTCCGGCCAGCGGGCGCTGACGGTCGCGACGCTCCGCGACGTGCTGCCGCTCGCCGACGGCTTCGGGATGGAGCTCGGCATGACGATCGACGCGACCCGCGCCGGACGGCGCATGGTGGAGGTGGAGCTCGACCTCCACCATCGGCCGACGGGCCGCGACCTGGCCGGGTTCCGCCACCGCGCCCGCCAGCTGCTCGACTTCGTCAGGGTCTATCTGGCCCGTCGCTGAGCCCCGCCGGCCGGCCGGGCCGGACACGACGGGAACGGGGGCGTAACCTTGAGGGCCCGGAGAGGTAGAGCGCATAGATGAGCGAGCTGTCACCGATGCGCGAGCAGGTCTACTCGGACCCTCGCCCGAAGGAGTACTTCGACCGCTTCCACGAGCGGGCGCGGACGCGCGAACCCGACTGGGTCTACGAGCTCGTCCGGGTCCTGACCTCCATCTACGCCTACACCTTCCTGCGAGCCCGCGCGATCTCGGTCGAGAAGGTCCCCGGCCGCGGAGCCGTGATCCTGGCGCCCAACCACTTCTCGTTCATGGATCACTTCCTGATGGGCGCCTACATCAGACGCAAGGTCCGCTTCATGGCCAAGTCCCAGCTGTTCCAGCGGCCGATGCAGTTCATCTACACCCACGGCGGCGTCTTCCCCGTCCGCCGTGGCGCCCACGACGACGACGTGTTCATCACCGCCCGCTCGATCCTGGCCCGCGGGGGGGCGATCACGATGTACTGCGAGGGCGGGCGCTCGCGCACCGGCAAGGTCTCCGAGCAGGCCAAGCGGGGAATCGGGCGCCTGGCGCTCGAGACCGGCGCACCGGTGGTGCCGATCGCGATCTACGGCTCCTCGAAGGTGCGCAACTGGAAGCGGCTGCAGTTCCCGAAGGTGACCGTCCAGTACGGCGAGGCGATCTGCTGGGAGCCGGTCGAGGAGCCGACCCGCGAGCAGCAGCAGGCCGTCGCCGACGAGATCCTGCGAGAGATCCGCCGCCTCTACGGGGGTCTTGAAGAACACGGGCGCAAGGGCATCCTGCGCAGGGTCCGCGAGCAGCGCCGGGCCGAGCGCACGGCGCCCGCCGGCTCGGCCGTCGCCTGAGCGCCGTCAGCGCAGCGACGTCGGCGCCGTCGCCTACTGTTGGCCCGCCAGGCGCCGGGCCCCCGGCGCGGGAGAGGAGATGCAGATGCAGGAGCGGCTCGATGCAGGTGGCGTGATCAGGAAGGTGCTCGACATCTACGTCGATCAGGCGCCGGTGCTGATGCCGGCCGCCGCGGTGGTGTTCGTCTTCACCGGGATCCTCGCGACCGTCCTGGTCGTTGCCAGCCCCGGCCTCGCGCTCGTGGCCACACTGGTCGGGCTGATCGCGACGACCCTGTTCACGGGGATGGTCGTCGAGCTGGTCGCCGACATCCAGGACGGGCGTCGCGACGCGACCCCGGGGCAGCTGCTGAAAGCCGCGACGCCGGTGCTCGGCTCGCTGGTCCTGGTCGCGATCGTTGCCGGCATCGGCATCGTGATCGGGTTCATCCTGGTGATCGTGCCGGGGCTGATCCTGCTGACGGTGTGGTCGGTCGCGGCCCCCGTAGTCGTCCTCGAGCGCCCGCCCGGCCTGGGCGCCCTGCGGCGCAGCCGCGAGCTCGTCAAGGGCAACGGCTGGCAGACCTTCGGCGTGATCTTCGTGCTGGGCGTGGCCGTCTCGATCCTCGCCGGGATCCTCGAGATCGCCGCCGACTCGGCCGGGACCGGCGTCGGGCTCGTCGTGCGGGTCGTCATCGGCGTCCTGACGGCGCCGCTCTCGGCGCTGGCGGCGGCCGTCCTCTACTTCGAGCTGCTGCGCCTCTCGGGCGCGCCCCGGCCCGTGCCGCCGTCGCACGGCGCGCCGTCATCCGACCCGTCCTCCGCGGCCGCAGAGCAGCCGAACCCGTTCGGCTCGCCCTGAGTCGGCGGCCGGCGCCGGGCACCCGCCGCCCATTAGGGTGGGGCCGCGATGGCGATCGCCGACCCCTCAGCCCTGCTGCGCCCGGGACTGCTCGAAGGTGTCGGGGTCCTGCTCGGCGGCGACGGGGAGACGGGCTTCGCGCAGGCCGTGGACGGCGCCTGCACGGGCCTCGGCGCGCGCGTCGCGCGGGTCGCGCCACCCGACGAGGCCGACGCCGAGGCGCGGGAGGCCGCAACGGAGGCCCGCGTGGGGGAGGCGCTGGCGGAGCTCGGCGGCGCCCGGACGCTGATCGTCGACGGCGCCGGGCTGTTCGAGCGCAGCGCCGGCGCGGATGGGCTCGCCGAGACGCTCGCCGGCGCCTGGGATCTCACCCGTGCGGTGGCCAACCGCGCCTTCATTCCGGCCTCCCGCGGCGGGCGGATCGTGCTCGTGGCGCCCCGCCCGACCGCAGGCCAGGCACACGGGGCGCCCGCCGCCTCGGGCCTTGAGAACCTCGCCCGGACGCTCTCGATCGAGTGGGCCCGCTACGCGATCACGACCGTCGCGCTCGCGCCGGGGCCGGACACGACGACGGTGGAGCTCGCGGCGCTCTGCGCCTGGCTGACCTCGCCCGCCGGCGCCTACTTCTCGGGCTGCCTCTTTGACCTCACCGGTCCCCGCGCCGGCGACTCCTGAGGCCTCGGAGCCGGCTCAGCCGGTCATCCCCCCGAACAGGCCGCCCGTCACATGCAGGGTCTGCCCGTGGACGTAGTTCGACCAGGGCGAGCACAGGAAGAAGACGCCGCCGGCGGCCTCCTCGGGGGTCGCCGGGCGCCCGAGCGGGATCAGCATCGAGGCCATCGCGCGCATCTGCTCGGGGATCCCCAGCTGGATCTTCTCGCCGTCCTTCTCCATCGTGTTCTCGTCGACCTTGGCCTGGGTCAGGCGGGTGTCGATGAAGCCGAAGGCGACCGCGTTGACGTTGACCTTGAACTGGCCCCACTCCTTGGCGATGGTTTTCGTGAGTCCGACGACGCCCGCCTTGCCGGCCGAGTAGTTGGCCTGTCCGGCGTTGCCGAACGTGCCCGAGGTCGAGGAGATGTTGACGATCTTGCGGAAGACCTCCTTGCCTTCCTCGCGCTCCTTCTTGGCCGGCTCGCGCAGGTGCGGGGCGGCGGCCCGGATGACGCGGAAGGGGACGACCGTGTGGATGTCCAGCATCGCCTGGAAGTGCTCGTCGGACATCTTGTGGATCGGCGCGTCGAGCGTGTAGCCGGCGTTGTTGACGATGATGTCGATCTTGCCGAATGAGTCGATCGCCTTCTGGACGAGCTGATCGGCCGCCCCGGGCTTCGTCAGGTCGCCGGCGAAGACGGCCGTCTCGCCGTCGATCTCGGTCGCGGCCTGCTCGGCGACGTCGCCGTCGAGGTCGTTGATCAGGACCCGGGCGCCCTGGGCGACCAGGGCTTCGACCAGTCCCAGGC
>Ga0182012_10003001_pt1 | contig 18132 bp, 16 predicted proteins | sample 612S2SmetaG_FD_120486 | JGI IMG/M metagenome (GOLD analysis project Ga0182012, IMG submission 120486) | Permafrost microbial communities from Stordalen Mire, Sweden - 612S2S metaG | ecosystem: Environmental > Terrestrial > Soil > Wetlands > Permafrost | place: Sweden: Stordalen | collected...
TTCCGCTGATCAGCAGAATCAGAATGCCAAGAGTAACGCTGGCGAACAGCACCGTCAAGCCGACTTTAAGTTGAGACCACTTCAGTTCTTTTTGGCTAGGCACTCAGTCTCCCGCAAAACGCCATTGCAAGACTCCTTGGCTTCGTCGGCCCTGGAATTGTTTGAATCATATCAGAGCAGATAGTCGTTCTTAGACGCACAGCCAACACGCAGAGGTTCAGCTTTCGAGGATCACTTGTGCCATCGCCTGAGCAACCGTGTGGGTTAGAGAAAGAGCGATGTTTGTAGTGCCCAGGCGCGCGGCAAATTCCGCCGCTTTGCCATGAAAGACCAGCGTGGGTCGTCCTCCGGGCCTGCGCGTGACTTCAATATCGCGCCAGCGCACGCCATGATTCCAGCCCGTGCCCAGAGCTTTCATGGCGGCTTCTTTCGCGGCAAAACGGGCCGCGTAGCGCTCGAAGCGGTTAGCCTTCGATTCGCAATATTGAATCTCGCCTTCGGTGTAAATGCGGTGCAGAAAGCGGTCGCCGAAGCGCGTGATCGACTCCGCAATGCGATCGACCTCTGCGATATCGATGCCCGTGCCGACGATCATGCCGAATCCTGAAGCGCGCTCAAGATTAATGAGGGCAATAAAGAATCTTGCTCAGGAAATACTGTGCGCAAGTCGATCAGGACGCGGCCCTCTTCTACGCGCGCGACGATCGGCGGATCGCAGGAACGCAAACGGATCGAGAGTTCGTCCGCGGTCAGCGACGCGGAAGACAGCGCAATCAAGCGAGTCGGCAACGTGGCGGATGGTGCTGCGCCGCCACCGATCAGCGAATCGCCTTCAGCAACCTCGGCGAGTAGTGCTGCGGATTTTATATGAGACACAATCGCTTCCGCGCGCGCGCCAATCTCGGCGGACGAGAGCTGCATCATGCGCAGCGTCGGAATCGCCTCGTACTCCTTGCGAACATAGGCCAGCAGCGTGGCTTCCAGGGCGGCGTAAGTGAGTTTATCCACGCGCAGGGCTCTGAACAATGGGTTGGAACGCATCCGTGCGATCAATTCTTCGCGGCCGCTCAACATGCCCGCCTGTGGCCCGCCCAGGAGCTTGTCGCCACTATAGGCCACCACGTCCACGCCGGCACGCAAGCTATCCAGAACTCCCGGCTCATCGGCGATACCGACATTGCGGAGATCGAACAACGCCCCACCACCGAGGTCTTCCATGAGAGGAATGTTTTTCGCGCGGGCCAGTTCGACCAGAGATTCAAGGCTGGGCTGCTCGGTGAATCCGGTCATCTCGAAATTGGAGCGATGCACGCGCAGCAGCAACTTTGTCTTTTCACTGATCGCCTGCTCATAATCGGCGATGCGGGTGCGGTTCGTGGTGCCGACCTCGCGCAGCGTGACCAGCGACTTCGCCATGACGTCTGGAATGCGAAACGAGCCGCCAATTTCCACCAACTCGCCGCGCGAAACAACGGCTTCGCCGCCCTCCGCCAGCGTGTTAAGCGCCAGCAGCACGGCAGCCGCGTTGTTATTCACGACAATTGTAGAAACCGCAGCGCCTCGTCCAGATTGAAGCAGCTTGCGAAAAAGCCGTTCCACGTGAACGTCTCGGCGACTGCGCCGTCCTTCTTCCAAGTCGAATTCAAGGTTCGAATACACACTCGCAGTTTTGCGGAGTTGCTCCAGCGCGCCTTCAGAGAGCGGAGCACGACCGAGGTTTGTATGTAGGATCACGCCGGTTGCGTTGATCACGGGCCGCAGAGAATAACGGGAAGCCTGATCGACTTGCCGCTCGACGGCCGTGGACAGCCCTTGCAGCGCAAGTTCCAGCGCGTCCGCGTGCAAACGCCCATCTGAAATTTCGATTCGCAGGCGGTCCAACACCTGTCGAGTAGCTTCGGTCACGGAAGCCAGACCCTCGTCTTCGATCAATCTGACGATGTCCGGAGCGCGCAGCACCTCGTTCACCGAGGGCAACATGCGGTACAGAGCGGATTGGGACGAAGAAATCACCAAGGGAGATTATGCCACCAATCCCCACTAGCTATGGATATCGACGGAGGGCTCGACCACGCTGCGGCCTGCTCGAAGAAACGCCTCGGGTAATCCAGCCACCAGATCTGTGGCGATGAGAGAGCGTTGCCCCATGCGTTCGCTGGCAACATCACCGGCCAGTCCATGCAGGTAGACTCCCGCAATGACAGCCTCAAAGGGATGCATCTGATTTTGCGCAATTAGACCGGCGATGATCCCGGTGAGGATATCACCCGTCCCGCCCGTCGCCATGCCTGCGTTGCCCGTCGTGTTTATCCAGATCGCTCCATCAGGCTTCGCGACCAGAGTGCGATGCCCCTTGAGCACGAGAATGACCTCATGTTCGCGGGCGAATTTCTTCGCGACTTCGATGCGATGCGCTTGCACCTCTGGAATGGAACAACCTAACAGTCGAGCCATTTCGCCGGGATGAGGCGTGAGCACGAGGGTTCGTCCTTTGCCCCGAATTTCCTGGGAGCGTCCTTCGAATGCGTTCAAGCCGTCGGCGTCGAGCACGGTGGAAATTGAAATCTCCGCCAACAGACGCCGCACTGCGATGGCGGTTTCCCCCTGCCGCGAGATTCCCGGACCAATCGCGAGCACAGTCTTACCGGTGAGAGCGGCCTCCAGCGATCCTGAGTCGAAGCAGCGGGTAGAAATCGTGCCTAGCGATGTCTCTTCCAGGGGCTCCGTCATGAGCTCAGGGTGAAAACCGGCAACCGTGGGAAGGATCGAAGTCGCCGTCGCAATCGTTGCCAGCCCGGCTCCGCTGCGCAACGCTGCGATGGCCGCCATCGCCGGCGCGCCATATTTGCCGCGCGCGCCTCCCATCACCAGCACATGTCCGTAGCTACCCTTGTTCGACTCCGCACGACGTGGCGCGAGCACGCTGGCAAAATCTCGGGACGTGATGAGGTTAATGCCAAGCTCGGAAACGATCGCTTCGTCCGGTGAACCGATGGGAGCGATTCGAGTTGTCCCCTCGGTCAGCGATCCCATAACGTGCGCGGCACGCGGCGCCGTAAAAGTGACCACCGCATCCGCGCGCGCGAACACTCCAGTAGGAGCGTGTTGCGAATCCGCGTCGGCTCCGGATGGAATATCGACAGCCACGACCTTTGCGTGGCTTTGATTGATAGCGGCGATGGCGTCTGAATAAAGACCCGTCACTGGAGGTTTGAAGCCCGTACCAAGCATGGCATCGAGGATAACGTCTGACTGGAAAACTTGTTTCGCGGAATCGGTCGCTAGTTGCTCGCCGGATGTAGCGATCACTGGCTTGCCAGGAAGTTGAGCGAACATGGCGGCTGCGTCGCCTCGAAGTTCTTCGGGATTCGCGAGTAGAAGGACTCGCACCTTGCGGCCCAGCTCCATCAACTTTCTCCCGGCTACGAGTCCATCGCCACCATTGTTACCTTTCCCGCAGATAATACCGATGCTGGCCGTTTGCGGATAATGCTGCGCCACAAATTCGGCGACGGCTGTGCCCGCGTTCTCCATCAGCGAAATTGATGAGACCCCGAAGCGTTCGCTGGTGATCCGGTCAATCTCGCGCATCTCCGCCGCCGCGACGATTTTCATAGTGAGTTAGATGTCAAAGGAAAAGCCCTCCGACGCACTGAAGGGCTTGTAAATTTCAAACCGAATTTTGATATGGCATGTGCTACCGCTTTCCAGCCGCTGTCAGCGCCCTCTGTACCTTGCTGTTCTTCTGTCCGTAAGCGAAATAAACGACCAGCCCGATCGCCAGCCAGATGATGAGCCGCGCCCAATTGATCCAACCCAGCTTTACCATCATGTATCCGTTAAAGAGAATCCCCATGATCGGCACGAACGGAACCCATGGCGTGCGGAATGGCCGCGGCTGTGCTGGATCCGTGCGCCGCAAAAGAATCACGGCGATGCAGACGATAACGAATGCTAGCAGCGTTCCAATGTTTACCATCTTGCCAATCTGATCGATTGGAGTGAAGCTGCCTACCAGCGCGGCCAACAATCCCACCATGATTGTGTTCTTCCATGGAGTCCGCCATTTCGGGTGAATCTCGGCGAAGATTTTCCGAGGTAGGAGGCCGTCGCACGCCATTGAGTAAAGCACGCGAGTCTGTCCGAGGAGCATCACCAGCATGACGCTGGTCAAGCCTGCCAATGCACCAAGGGTGATGATGTGCGATGCGTTCGTGAGGCCGCGATCCAGAAAAGCCCGTGCAATCGGCGCTTCAATGTTAACTTCGCGCCACGGCACCATGCCGGTTAGGACAGCCGCCACCAGAATATACAAGACGGTACAGAGTATGAGCGACGCGATGATGCCAATCGGCAAATCGCGCTGCGGATTCTTGGCCTCTTGCGCGGTGGTCGAAACGGCGTCGAATCCGATGTAAGCGAAAAAGATGTACGCTGCACCGCTGCCGATTCCCGCGACTCCGAAGGGCGCAAAGCTGTGCCAATCGCCGCCCCAGTTGCTCGCCGTAACGTAACGGAAGCCTAACCCGATCACGAAGATGACGACGGCGACTTTAATGACTACGATGGTCGCGTTGAAGCTGGCGCTCTCTTTAATTCCGATGGCGAGCACGGCGGTGATGATGAGAGCAATAATGAAGGCGGGAAGGTTCCAGCCGAACTCCGCGCCAAAGATTACCGGAGCATGAAGCAAATCGTGAGCCCGCATCAGCAAGTCGGGCGGCTGAGCCGACATGATGGCAGCAACTTTTGCAAGAAACGCTTGCGTTCCGGGCACCAGAGTGGGATCGGCGGCAACTGCCATTTGGCGGGCGATTATGTTTTCCGCTTCGCGCAGCCCGGTCCAGTGATCGTAAGCCAGCCAGAGCGGCATGTTGATATGAAAAATATTCAGCAGCTCGATAAAATGATTCGACCATCCCGAGGACACCGCGCTCGCGCCCATCGCGTATTCAAGCGTTAGATCCCATCCGATGATCCAGGCAAAAAGTTCGCCCAGCGTCGCATAAGCGTAGGTGTAAGCGCTGCCCGCGAGGGGAATCATGGCGGCAAACTCCGCATAACATAACGCGGCGAAGGCGCATCCCATGCCCGATAAAACGAAAGATAGCATCAGACCGGGTCCCGCGTAGTGAGCACCCAGCCCTGAGAACACAAAGATTCCCGCCCCGATGACCGCGCCGACTCCCAATGCGGTGAGTTGAAAAGGGCCAAGCGTGCGCTTCAGGCTGTGTTCGCCTGACTCCTGCGCCTCCGCTAAAAGCAGTTTCAGCGGTTTTCTCGCGAACAAATTTGCCATCTGTTCTCCTAAGAATTAGTTATGATGTCGTCGCGGCGCGGTTGCGCCCCGTCCATGCATAGTACACCGGAACCCCAAGCAGCACGATGATCAGCCCCGGCCAGGTGAATTGCGGCTTGTAAAGCAATAGCACGGCGTCGATGAACAACGCCATCAAAATGTAAATCGCCGGCAGCACAGGATAACCGATGGCGCGATACGGTCGCTCGGCATTGGGCCGCTTGAAGCGCAAAACGAACAAACCAAAAATCGTCAGAATATAAAACACCAGCACGGCGAAGACGATGTAGTCGAGCAACTGACCATAACTTCCAGACACGCACAGCACGCAGGTCCAGACCATTTGCACCATCAGCGAAATCGCTGGAGTCTTATATTTCGGGTGCAAGCGGGCCGCGGGGCGAAAAAACAATCCGTCTTTTGCCATTGCATAATACACGCGCGCGCCAGAGAGGATGAGTCCATTGTTGCAGCCGAAGGCAGAGATCATGATGGCGCCCGCCATGAGAAGTCCGCCCAAAGCGCCAAACATTTGCGAGAGCACCGCAGTTGCAACGCGATCTTCGATGGCGTACTGAATGCCGCGCTGGAGGATAGTCGCGCCAGTTGGCGATCCGACCAGCGGCAGCACGTTGAGGTAAATAATATTGCAGCCGATGTAGAGCGCAATCACAACGCCCGTGCCCAGCGCCAAAGATAAAGGCAAATTGCGGCTGGGATTTTTCACTTCGCCAGCGGTAAACGTGACGTTGTTCCAGGCATCGGCGGAGAATAGCGATCCCACTTGGGCGATAGCAAGGATGGTCAGCGTTCCCACGAGTACTGTCGGTCCGCCCACTCCGACCTGCACCGCATGTTGCGCGCCGAGCGCGGCGTTCTGCCAGAAGTGACCGTGAAAGTTGGCGGCAAGGGCTTGCGCATTGCGGCCGAGAAAAATTCCGAAGCAGACTAATCCCAACAACGCGGACACCTTGGCCGCCGTGAAAACATTTTGGATTGCCGCGCCCGTTTTTACGCCAAAAATGTTGATGACAGACAGCGCGACGACCATCAGAATCGCAACGAAGTTTTGCGTGTTGAGGCCGACGTCCATGTTGCCCAGAACCATTGGGCCGACGTGAATAGGCGGGACTCTTACGAAGTGGACGATCCAGTTGGACGACGAAACTGAGGGCGCGAAAATGCCGAGAAACTTGCCGAAAGCCACGCCCACCGCGGCAATGGTGCCGGTTTGGATGACGAGAAACAGCGTCCAGCCGTAGAGAAAACCCCAGAGTGGGCCCAGCGATTCGCGCAGGTAAACATACTGTCCGCCAGCGCGCGGCATCATGGCGGCCAGTTCGCCGTAGCATAACGCACCCGTGATGGTCATGAAGCCGGTGATCAGCCACGCCGCAATCAGCAGCGCCGGAGAATTGACTTCACGCGCAATCTCCGCCGAGACGATGAAGATGCCCGAGCCAATCATCGATCCCATGACCAGCATGGTCGCGCTGGTCAGGCCGAGGCCCTTGACCAGGTCTTTATCCTGATCCAACTGGCTCTGAGCCTTCCGGTCTGCAATGGTCATGAGTGGTTGGTGTGGTGGTGTGGAGCGGGCGCCCTCGCCCGCTATCCTATGCCGCTTAACTTTACCGCAATATCCGCAAAAATTCCTCTGCCGATTTTCGCGGCTCCTGCAACAAATCGGAGATGACGGCTACAGAGTCGGCTCCGGCATCAATCACAGCACGGCAATTGGCACGCGTAATGCCGCCAATCGCGACCAGCGGCTTGCGCGTCAGCGAGCGAGCCAGACGGACTCCTTCAAGGCCAATGACCGGATCGGGATTCGCCTTGCTCGACGTCGCAAACACCGGCCCTATCGCGATGTAATCGGCAGAAGTCGCGTCGGCAATTCTGACTTGCTCAGGATTGTGCGTCGAGACTCCGAGCCAGAGTTTGTCCCCGATGACGCGGCGCGCGCCCGCTGGCGAGAGATCGTCTTGTCCGACATGGACGCCGTCGAAACCGGCGGCAAGGCAAAGGTCGGCGCGGTCGTTCATGATAAGCTTCGCCGAGTTTCCGATGCGGCGTTTTAGTTCTTCCGCCTGATCCAGCATCAGCCGAGCATTGCCGGACTTATTCCGATATTGAAGAAGTGTGACCCCGCCAGCGGCAAGTTCCTCGGCAGCCGCGAAAAGCTGCTCCGCGTCCGCGAAGCATGAGGAATCGAGGATGGCGTAGAGGCGCGGGAGCATGGATTACGATCAAAAAGCAAAATCAAAGGCGGCGGACAGGAGTGTCCGCCCCACACGAGCTTATTGTTTCGCCAGAAATCTCTCTATAAATCCAGTATCGAAATTCCCGGCCTGAAATTCGGGGTCTTTCATAATGCGCTGGTGCAGCGGAATCGTGGTAAAGATTCCTTCGACTACGAACATATCAAGCGCTCGCGACATGCGCGCGATGGCTTCGGTGCGATCTTTGCCGCGCACGATCAGCTTGGCGATCAGCGAATCATAATAAGGAGGGATCGTACCCTCGGCGAAGGCTGCGGTATCGACGCGCACTCCGACGCCTCCCGGTGGATTGAAGCCCGTGATCTTGCCCGCCGAGGGCGTGAACTTCTCCGGATGCTCGGCGTTGATGCGGCACTCGATGGCGTGGCCGCGAGGGGTGATGGTCGCAGGCAGAATTTCGTCGAGGCGCGCGCCGGCGGCAATGCGAATCTGGCTCTTGACCAGATCGACATCGGTGACCAGCTCCGTGACTGGATGCTCGACCTGGATGCGCGTGTTCATCTCGATGAAGTAGAGTTTGCGGTCTTCGTCCATGAGGAATTCGATGGTTCCAGCGTTGACATAGCCGATGGACGAAAGTGTCTTGCGCAGGACTTCTCCAATTTCGGCGCGCAGTTCCGGGCTCACTTGCAGCGATGGCGACTCTTCCAGCAACTTCTGATGGCGCCGCTGGATGCTGCATTCGCGTTCGCCGAGACTGACCACGTTGCCATACTGATCGGCCAGCACTTGAAATTCGATGTGCCGCGGGCGCTCGACAAACTTCTCCATGTAGAGGTCGCCGTTGCCAAATGCGGACGCCGCTTCGGATTGCGCGGCCTTGTAGAGCGCAGGCAATTCAGCTTCGCTGCGAACAATTCTCATGCCGCGTCCACCGCCGCCAGCCGAAGCTTTAATAATGACCGGGAAGCCAACCTGCCGCGCCCACTCTAAGGCCTCGCCGTCATTGGCCAGAATTCCCTCTGAGCCGGGCAGAATCGGCACGCCGTATTTCTTTACCGTAGCGCGGGCGCGCTCTTTTACTCCCATCATGCGCGTGACTTCCGGCGGCGGGCCGATGAACTTGATGTTGCAGGCTTCGGTCACTTCGGCGAAGTTGGCGTTCTCTGCCAACAGGCCGTAGCCGGGATGGATGGCGTCCACGTTGGCGATTTCGGCGGCGCTGATCACCGCCGGAATGTTGAGATAGCTCAGCGCCAGCTGCGGCGGCCCGATGCAGATGGCCTCGTCGGCGAAGCGCACCGGCAGCGAGTTGCGATCGGCCTCGCTATAAATCGCGACGGTGCGAATGCCCAGTTCTTTGCAGGCGCAGATCACCCGCAGCGCAATTTCTCCTCGATTTGCAATCAGGATTTTCTTAAACATTACTTATACGCGGGACGCCAAGGGCTCATGCCTTGGGCCGGATGGTGAATAAGTCCTGGCCATATTCGATGGGTTGCCCGTTGGCGACCAATCGCTCGACCACCTCGCCGCTGACGTCGGCCTCGATTTCGTTCATCAGCTTCATGGCCTCGACGATGCAGATGACTTGGCCAACTTCGACCGTATCGCCGGCTTTCACGAAGGGCGGCGATCCCGGCGACGGCGACTCGTAGAACGTCCCGACAATGGGCGAGTGGACGACGTGCAGCCCAACCTTAGAGGCAGCGGTTGCAGCCTCTTTTGCGGCGGCCGTTGCGGCTGCGGTAGGAGGCGCAGGCGTCTCCGGAACGGCAGCGACCGGAGGCGCAGCAAAGTATCTCGTCTCCTGCACTGGCGGCGGATCTGCTGCGCGCTTGATGCGAACCTTGACGTCGCCGCGCTCCAACTCAAATTCGGCGATATCCTTCTCGATCAGGTAGTCGATTAGTTCTTTGAGTTCTTTTTGATTCATCGGATGAATGAAAAACTTAAGTCAGCGTGTTCCGCGCGTAAATAACCAGCAATGTTAACAGCTACTCAGTTCCTTGATAGTGTGGGTGAGGATCTCGTGCCCAGTTTCGGTCACTAGAACCGTGTCTTCGATGCGAACTCCCCACTTGCCCGGGATATAAACTCCCGGCTCGACCGTGATAATCATACCCGGCTGCAAGACCTCTTGCGAGGTTGCCGCCAGCCGCGGAGCCTCATGAATCTCCAAGCCCACTCCGTGGCCGGTGGAGTGCGTAAAATATTTAGCCAAGCCAATTTTTTTCAATGACTTGCGAGCCGCCTGGTCAATCTCCGCCGCCGTTGCGCCGGGCCGTACCGCTGACACTCCTGCCAGCTGCGCTTCCAGCACCGCGTCGTAAATCCTCCTCGCCTCCGCTGACGGACGCCCCATAAAGAGGGTTCGCGTCATATCGGAGCAATAGCCCGTGAGTATAACACCGAAATCGCACACGACGAAGCCATTGGCCTGGATCGTAGCCTGGGAGGCACGCCCATGCGGCAGCGCAGACCTCGCGCCGGAGGCGATGATTGTGCCAAATGCCATTTCCTGCGCGCCTTTTTTTTTGGCTTCGTACTCCAGGGCGGCAGCCACTTCGATCTCTGGTACGCCGACCCGGGCGGTTTGCAGAATCGTGGCGAATAGGCTGTCTCCCAGCGCGGCGGCTTGGCGCATCAGTTGGATCTCATCGGCGTCTTTGATCATGCGCAGACGTTCGACCAGCATCGAGGTCGGTATCAGTCGAGCCTTCGAGCCGAGAGCGGACGTCAACCGATCTCGCGCTGCAACGGAAACATGATCGGATTCGATGCCGACCCGGAGTTGAGTTTTAGCTTTTTCGAGGAGCCACTCGCTAGCCGATTCCAGAGGTGACTTTGGTCGAACCACAATGCGGGCGTTGCGAACTTCCGTCTTCGACTGCTCGCGATAGCGTCCATCGGTAAAGAATGTGGCGCCGCGTGCTGTCAGAAGAAGAGCGCCAGCGCTGCCGGTGAATCCGCACAGATAGCGGATGTTCGGGGCGTGCGTAATAAGGATAGCGTCCAGCCTTTGCTTTTCGAGTACGGCGCGAAGCGACTGCTGGCGGCGGGCAAAGTACATCGTTACTAGTTTAACCGCACGAGCGGGAGCCTGCCCCGAGCGAAGTCGAAGGGACCCTCGCGCCGACATTCGCTCCTACAAAGCAAAACCGCCGCCTCTGATGGTTTCTTCAGGAGGCGGCGGAATGTTTTACTTCTACCTTGGTGACGGAGTCGAAGACTATGTCTGAACAACTCGCGGCGTAATGAAGAAGATCAGCTCCTGGTTGGTGGTGCTGACCTGCGTGTGCTTGAACAGGTTGCCCAGGTACGGGATGCTGCCCAAGAGTGGAACTTGCGTGACGTTGATCGAGTTCTGCGACTGGATGACGCCGCCGATCACGACCGTGCCACCGTCGGTGACGAGAACTTGAGTGGTCGCCTGTTGCGTGACCAGTGTCGGGTTGCCCTGCACCTCTTGGCTGAAGTCAGGCGTGGTGTTTTCCACGTCGACGTTGAGGAAGATGGTCCCTTCCGACGTGATCTGCGGAATGACAGTCAGCCGCAAGAACGCATCGACATAGCTAACCGTCGGTGGGCCGCCTAACTGGGCCTGCGTGACGATCGGTACGCGAGTACCTTGCTTCACGATGGCTTGAATGTTGTTCTGCGTGACCACACGAGGACGGGAAAGAATCTTTAGCAGCCCGCGCGATTCAGCCATGGTCAGGATGGCATCGATTTGGATGGCCTTACTGGCATTGATGAAAGTTAAGCCGCTGGTTGGCGACGTGCTAGCCAGGTTGGAGAAAAGCGGAATCTGCGACAAGGTGCTGCTGCTTGGCGCTGATGTTCCCACGATCGGGTACAACGGCTGCAATCCGAATTGTCCTACTGGCGAGGTACCCACCGCGCTGGCGCCGCCGACGGCAGTTGCTTCATTACCGAAACCAAATCCCAACTGAGTGCCGATATCGCGAGCGAAGCTGCGGGTTGCAGCTACGACGCGGGCTTCGATTTCGACTTCCTGCGTCTTGCGGTCAAGCTGCGTGAGCAGGCGGTCGAGTCCAGGCATCACGGACGGGATGTCGCTGACGATCACAGCATTGGTACGATCGTCGGAGATCACATCGCCACGTTGCGAGATGAATTTCTTGATGGTCGGAACCACATCCTTCGAGTGCGCATAGCTGAGGAAGCGGGTGACGGTGACTTTGTCCGCCGCCTGAGCTTCTGCAACTTGCTGATCGTGCCGCGATTCCGCTTCTTTCTTGAGCGTTTCCACGGTCGCGATGCGGAGGACATTACCTTCCAACTGGCGCGAGAGTTCGTTGTTCTTTAGAACGATGTCGAGAGCCTGGTCCCACGGCACATCGTCGAGAACGATGGTCAGCGTCCCGTGCACGTTAGGATCTAGCACGACGTTGAGGCCGCTGATTTCATGAATCAGGCGGAAGAAGTCTTTTAGATCGACGTCTTTCAAGTTGACCGAGATAGGTTCGCCGGTATACTTGGGGCCGCTGGCCGCCGCGGGATGAGCCGACTGAGCTTTCTGCTCCGCCGCTAAGTTAACAGCGGGCTGGATGCCGTTGGCATTCGCCGTCTGCATCGAGGCGCTCATGCCAGGCAGCAGATTCGTATCCGGCTTCTCAACGAATTTCTCGGCTGCTTCGGCAACTCGCGCAGGCGGTGCTGTTGTGTCGGCCGCGACGGGTTGAACCGCAGGCTTGGGCGCATAAGTCGGTTCGACAAAGACAAAGTTGTTCGCCGACGCGGCGCTGGGCGCAGTGCTGACAGTCGCGGCTGGCGCAGGCACAGTCTTCGGGGCGAAAGGTGAGGCAGATGTCGACTTCGGCGCAGCCGGAGCTGGCGGCGCGATGGCCTTCGCTTCACTTACCTTGCCATGAATCTTGAGCGTGTAGCGGCCATTGCCCTCGGGCGTCAGCTCGTAGGGGCTGGCCGTGGCGAGGTCGACGACCACGCGAGTGGTCGGCGGATTTTGGCCGTCCATGCCAATGCGCACACCTTTGACGATGTCGCCGCCCACGGATATGTGGCTCTGCGAAGTCGCCGCCAGCGTTCCCGGCAGGTCGAGCACGATGCGCGCGGGCGCATCCAGCGTGCTCAGTTGAGGGGTCACGTTTCCGCGCGTGGTGATTTCCACGCCGATTCCGTCATTGCCCCGGGTGACCGTCACCTTCTGGAGCGCGGCGCGCCCAGTTGCCTCGGTGGCCGTCCCTGGCGTCTCAGCCGCACTGACATTCAACAACATCAGCACCGGCAGAATTACACTCAGCAGTTGCTTTCGCATTTCGCTTCTCCCTCGATTGGCTCGCGCTGTGCTCGCCTTGTAGTCTGTTTCGATTCGCATTGCCGAAAACCTTAGCCTTCCCAAACTTTGTGTCACCGCTTACACCGCAGGTACAGAGATTCTTTTGACCACTTCGCGCGTCAACGGCTTGCCCATTTTGTCTTCAAAGCTTTGCTGGAAAACCACCGAGTCTCCGGTGATTTTGACGACATAGCCGTTGAACACCGGGTCGCTCTCGTGCAAAAAATAAGCTTTGTCCAGCGAGTTGGTCACAATCGCGATCATGCCGCTTTCCGAGCGCACGACCCCGCGCAGATTCACCTGTTCAATGGCCAGGCAGCGTTTGCCAGTGCTGCAGCCTGATCCCGTGACCGCATGATTTCGAACCGGACTGACGAAAGGATCGCGATGTCCGGCCAGATTAATTTTTTTCTCAGCATCCGGTTTCGTGTCCGAAGCAGCCTTGGTATCTTCAATCGCCACAGCTCTGACCGGCTCCTGAGCCTTCTTGGCCTCAACCGGCTTGGGCGATGCCTGCGGGGTCATTGCCTGCTTTGCCACTGGGCCCCTCACCTTTACCACTGGCCTGACCGGAACCGGCTTGCTATTCGCCTGAGCGGAAGGCGCTGCACCAACCTTCGGAGCATTGCCTTGCGTGGCTCCATACGCGGCATTCTGCTTCGCTGCATTCTGCTGCGCCGCCGTGTTCAGTTGGTTGCGCGTGTTATTCAGCAGGTTCGGGATGTTCGCGCCCTGTTGCCCGAACGCCGTCGCCGCCAGGGTTGCAACCGTCAAGATTCGGATGATGATCTTCATGATTGTCTTCTCCTACTTCTTCACCGGAGTGGTAGACGCAGCCGGCTCCAAGTCATGACTGAAAAATGTGCTCGCCACGCAGGTCGCCACCACGCTCTCATTCGGCGCATACACGTATGTGTGCTTGGTCTTGGCTTCGCTGCCTTTCTTCGGCGTCGCCATAAGCAGGCCGGATATGTTCACGATCCGCTCCAACTTGCTGACGTTGTCAAAGAACGTGAGCACGGAATAGTACGGCCCGTCCAGTTCCATCTCAAACGGAAGTTCGCTATAGAAATCGTGCGTGGCCAGCGGCTTCGCGGTGTAGCGCCGTATCTCGATCCCTGCCCGCAGCGCTTCGGCGTCCATCATCTTCATGAACCCGTCGACTTCCTTTTCGTCGGGCACAATGTGGCGCTCGATTTCCATCTGCTGCTTCAAGCTGGCTAGTTGGCGCTCGATTTCCGCCAGCTTTGGACGATAGGCCTCAAGTTCGGCATTCTCGCGCAGCTTGGTCTCCAGCTTCTGCTCGGCCGCCACATTGGCTTCGCGCTCCGTCTTGAACACCGTGAAATAAAGCGCCGCAGTCAACAGGATGGAGCCGCCCAGCAGCGATCCCCACTGTTTCAAACTCGCCGGAATTTCGTTGAAATTGAATTCCATAATTTTCCGCCTTAGGACTTGCCCTTCTCACAGCTCAAGGTGAACTGAAATGCCTGCATATCCTTGTAGGAATCGTCCTGGTAGGTCTCTTTGATCTCAATGTTCTTGAAGTAGCCGGTCTTCTGCAGATTCGCGATCAAGTTCGCAACCGCATCCGTGCTCAGCGCCATACCTTCAATATCCACCGAGGTTCCTGAATCTTTCATGGTGTTGAGCCAGACTTCTTCGGTCGAATTAATGGTGTCGCCCACCATGCTCATCAAACTGACCGGGCCATTCTGATTCGAGCGCAGCTGATCGATGACATCGACGCGGCGCTTGTAAGCGTCGGCCTGCTTCTGGCGCTCCAGGTAGTGAACTTTCACATCGGAGAGTTCACGATTCTTGCGCTCGGCCAACTCCATCTTCTGCATCACTCCGCGCTTCTGCACATCCAAGCTATGCCAGTAGCCGTAGTTCAAGCCGCCTACCAGAGCTGCAACCACAAGGATTTTGACTCGCGGGGAACCGACGTCACCCACTTCCATAGTGACGGCCGAGCTTGCCGCTCCGCCCTTACCCCTGCGTTTTGTATTGCCCAGCAGATTGATTTTGATCATAGGTTTTCAAAACTCCTCAAAGCCAACCCCACCGCAACCGCCAGTTGGCCCGCATTCTGCTCGATCAGTTCCGCGCCCCGTCCGGACGCCGGCGGAGTGATCTTTTGAAACGGATTCAGAATCTCGACCGGCAGCGAAAACTCCTGCCGCAATGCCTCGATCAGCCCCGGAACCTTCGAGCTCCCACCCGCGACATAAATCTTCTCGATGTGCTCGCCCGCCGCGCTGGCCCGGAAAAAGTCGAACGTCTTCTGGATTTCCAGCACAATGATTTCGGTCACTTGCTGCAGAATCGGCGTCTTCGCGTCCTCGCTGACTGTGCCCACTTTGTTGCCCAGCTTCAGCGATTCGGCATCGTCGAAGCTTAAATCCAATTCCTTTTGCAGCGAGTCGGTGTACTGATGTCCGCCCACGCTCACGTCGCGCGGAAACAGCGGCGTCGTACCCTTCACGATGTTGATGTTCATCACGCTCGCACCCAGGTTCAGCAGCGCCACGACCTGCCCCGGAGCGGGCTCATAGTTGTACTCGTAGCAGTTCTGCAGCGCCAGCGAGTCGATGTCCACAATAGCGGGTGTCTTGCCCGACATCGAGAGTACGTTGGTGTAGTTCAAAATCTTGTCCTTCTTCACGGCCACTAGCAGCACGTCCATCTGCGGGCTGCCCGCTTCCTCCGACATGATCTGGTAATCGAGATTCACGTCAGCCAGGTCGAAGGGAATGTGCTGCGCCGCTTCCTTCTGAATCGTCTCGGCCAATTCCTGATCGGACATCGAGGGCAACGATATCTTCTTGACGATGACCGAGTGTCCGCTCACCGCAGTCGCCACCTGCTTGGTCTTGATCAACGTGTCAGTGAACAGTTTCGAGATCGCGCTGGAAACGGTACCCGAATCCACGATCATCGAATCGACGACGATATCGGGAGCCAGCGGTTCCAGCCCAAGATGCGTAACCTCGATGCCGGCGCGCGTCCTTTTCAGTTCGACCGCCTTGATGCTCGACGATCCCACATCCAGACCCACAATCGATTTCGACCCTAATCCAAACATGTGCCCACCTTTTGCTCGTTGTCTCGTGCGGCACAAACTGCCCGCACGTTACTGCTTATTTCCCTGCGGCTTTCGCCGCTGCCTTCGCTTTGCCGCCGTGAGTTTCGCTTTGGCTCGACTTCTCTTCCATCCACTGGTCAAGCTTCGATTTCTTGAAGCGCCAGCGATTGCCCAACTTGAACGCCGGAATCTTTTCCTCGCCCACGTACTTGTACAACGTGTCCGGGCTCACGCCCAGATATTGCGACGCCTGGCGGATATTCATCACTTCCCGTGAGTCGGCCATAATCTCCCTGCATTTCCCGCTTGGAACCGCTCGTCAGGAAACTCAGTGAGCCGAGCATATATCAGCGTGAGGATTAGGAAGCCTCCGGCGTCTTTTCGCGTTTTACTGGGTTTTTTAGGGTTTTTCTGGAAAGTAACCAAATAGCAGTTGCAAGCGGCATCTATATATTGCGGTTATGGCCTTGCGGATGTCAACTAATGGTAGGAAACGCAGAGCGGGTAATGTCAAGCTCAGAGAACTGTAACTAAAGTACCAGAGACGGTACGGAAGTTGCTGTACGTGTGGGGAAAGGCGCTCAAACGCGGACATCGCACCCTGCCTGGAAACCCCATTACAGCCCTGGGAATGCCTCATTCCTACCTGGTTTGCACCGCCGAGGCAGCGATGGGCTCCGCCGTCCCACGATCGGGTTGCTGGTTGCGCTTTGCATCCAGTCGCTTGGCTTGGTCCTTTCCCGCAAGAATCACGATGCAAGCGCCATCCCAATTGGACTTGCCTGCCAAGGGCGGCGGAGTCGCGTTGAGCGGCATTAGGCCGATATTCTTCGAACTCAAATGAAAGTGAAGTTCGAGATAATGCGCCACCAAAAGCATGTGCGCCCTGGAAAGAACGAGCTGGTCCACCGGCGAACTCTGCGTCGAGTACCCTTCAATCACCATGGGCTGATTGATCGCGGAATCGTCCAAATTGCCGAGTACCTGGGCGATCATCAGCCGTCCAGTCGGCGAAAGAATTTCAGTGCCCTTGGCGTCCCTGGCAAAGTCATCGCCATTCAGCCACGCTCGGTAATTGCTGTTCTTATCGAAGAACGCGTTGCTTCTGTACTCTTCGGGGGTCAGGCCCTGAAGGCTGTAGAAGCCTCTCTTTTTGAAAAATCCGCGGAAGAAAAATTCGTGTTTGAGGGCTTCGGTATCGTCGGCAAGATTGGCAGTGGCAAGGTTAACATTGGACAGCGTCTCGCGAATGTTGCCGCCTGCATCCGTGCCGGAGCGGTCCGGGCCAAGCGCCTCAGTGAGCGTATCGTTCACCTGCGCCGACGCTTGGCGAAGGTTGATCAGAGTATCGTCCATTTTGCCCGGCAGATTTCGCCATTGCACGTCGGCAACGATCTGTTTCGCCTGCACGGATGCCTGGTTCAGATTGGCGCTGGCCTGATCCGCGTTGGCCACGACCTGCTTGACCTGCGCAGCGGTAACTTCGTCGTTGAGCAGCATGCCGACAGTGCCCTTGCCGCCCCGGGCATCGACAAGAATACGATTCGCATTGTCCAACGCGAGCCCTAATTTGATGTGCACATCATCGATGGTTGCGCTGGCCTGGTCCATAACTCCGCTCGCTTTCTCCAGCATGGCCGAGATCTCGATCTGTTCCTTACTGGGAAGTGTGTCGCCGCTTTTCGCCTCCGGGGACTCGTCGGTTCCATCGTGGATCAGCAGGAACTTATCGCCGACCAATCCATTGGACTCCACCGTGACCAATGAGTCTTCCCGGATCAGGTTGTTGAGTTTCTTGTCCACATGCAGCTTAATCCTGAACTTGCCGGAGGGACGATCGGGAATCTGGAGGCTAGTGACTTCACCCGCGTCAAAGCCGGAGACCCGAACCTTGGATCCCGGCGCCAAGCCGTTGACGTTGGACATCTCCGTGTAGAAATCGTGGTGATGGCTGAATGCGTTTTGACGATCTCCGATGAGAAACAAGCCGGCGCCGAAGAGCAGCAGGGCCGAGATAACGAAGACTCCGGTGGCGGCGAGATTAGTTTTCATGGTTAGGGCTCCGAAACAAGTTGTTTCACGACTTCGTTCTCGCTGCGTTTCAGTTCTTCGAGCGTGCCGTATCCGACCAAGCTGCCCTGGTCGAGCACCGCCAGTGTGTCGGCGAGTTTGTGGGCTTCGCGAACGTCGTGCGTAACAA
>Ga0182012_10003005_pt1 | contig 18118 bp, 20 predicted proteins | sample 612S2SmetaG_FD_120486 | JGI IMG/M metagenome (GOLD analysis project Ga0182012, IMG submission 120486) | Permafrost microbial communities from Stordalen Mire, Sweden - 612S2S metaG | ecosystem: Environmental > Terrestrial > Soil > Wetlands > Permafrost | place: Sweden: Stordalen | collected...
ACCCGTCGAATCCGTATGGCCGGCAATCTCAACCTGCATACCCGGGTATTTGGCTAGCACGCTCGCCACTTGATCCAGCGTTCGCTGGCCCAGCGGAGTCAGTTGGTCGCTGGCGCTGTAAAATTCTACGTTTTGCAGCTTAAGAATGCTGCTAATGGATTGGGCCGCTGCCTGCGCCTGTTGCTTCGTTATGAGCGGTGGCGGTGGTTCCGGACGTCGAAGAATAGCCGTATGCACGCTGCGTACGCCCCACATTGCTTCAACCAATTTCACCGTGCCATCACTCACCTCGGGCATGCCGTCATAACCGCTGAGCGTGATATCGCGCCCATCCACCGCCAGCCCGGCAGTGGAAATGTTCTTGGCGTCGAGAAGCGCCGCTGTTCTGGTGGTTATGTCGTGTTGAATATAGTGCGCGTCGTGTGGGATACAGAGCAACAGCATCAATCCCCAAAGAACCAAGCCTGCCGCGAGAACGGATAATCGAGCCATGTTTTCCCCGCAATTCTATCAATAGGGACCACGCCTTTCCACCAAAAAATCAAGTTGCAGTAGTCTGAAGTTTGCAGCAGTCTCTCAATTTTTTCGAACCCGAGGTCAGCTTTCGCGACAAGCTGGCCGCCCAATTGCGGACCCTGGCGGCATGCGGCATCTTGGTGGGAGGGAGTTCCTGGAAATATGAGGGCTGGCTTGGTTCTATTTACAGTCCCGAGCGATATCGCGTCAAGGGCCGGTTCGCCCAGAAACGTTTTGAGCAAGAGTGTTTAGCGGAGTATGCGGAAACCTTCCCCATCGTCTGCGGCGATTTCGCGTTTTATCAATTTCCAACCCCAGCGTTTTGGCAAAAATTGTTTGCGCAGGCTCCCCCGCCGTTCCAATTTGCCTTCAAGGCACCGGAGGAGATCACGTTGCCGAATTTTCCGAAACAAGCGCGCTACGGGGCGCGTGGCGGGAATTTGAATGCCGACTTCTTGAATGTGGATTTGTTTCGCGCCCAATTCCTGGATCTCTTGCGGCCCTATAAAGGTCAGATCGGCGTGATCCTTTTCGAATTCGGCGCGGCGATCGAAAAGCATTTTGAGAATGCCGGCGCTTTCGCCGAACGGCTGGCCGTCTTTCTCGGAGCTCTGCCAAACGATTTTCGCTTCGCCGTTGAAATTCGCACACCCGACTTTCTCGACGTTCCTTATTTCGAGGTGTTGCGAGAGCACGGCATGGCGCACGTGTTCAATTCCTGGACCGCCATGCCTGAGCTAGCCGCGCAGATCGCCCGGCCGGATTGCTTCCCGGCCAACTTCACCGTCGCGCGCGCTCTTTTGCGCACCGGGCGCAGCTATGAAGAGGCCGTGAACCTGTTTGCACCGTATAAGGAAGTTCGCGACCGCAACGAGCAAGTGCGCGAAGCACTACGACAATTATTGAAGCGCGCAAAACGGCGGGCTGAACCCACGTATGTATTCGTGAACAACCGCCTGGAAGGCTTCGCGCCAGGCACGATTGCGGCGGTAGTGGACGTCGAATAGATGCTAGCCTACAGACAAGACTAAATCAATGCCCATCGGCACCTTCGTACAGTCTGCGCGCGAAGCATTTGTCCACGCTTTTGTGCGTTATGGCGCAGGCGCGGAATATTTGCAAGGTATCACCAAGACCAAGTGGTGGGGTACCGCTTCGTGGATCTTGATCGTCGTTGGAATAATCGGCTGGGCCATTTTTATCTTTTGGCCTTACTGATCGGGTACTTGATCGCTCGTTTTTTCATCCCTTTGTAACTTACGTTTTATATGTTGACAAGGCTGGGCTTTTTTCCAGTTCTGAAACGGGAGGATCTTCTACTTGCATATTTTTGGCCAAACAGTGACCATGGGTACCGCCTTTGCTTTGCTGGCGGCGTTGGGCTTAGCGCTCGGCTTTGAGTTCGTGAACGGTTTTCACGATACGGCAAATGCGGTTGCGACCGTGATTTATACGCACAGCTTGAAACCGGTTTATGCAGTAGTGTGGTCGGGTTTTTTGAATCTTTGCGGCGTTTTGACTTCGTCCGGATTGGTCGCGTACTCAATCGTTGGGCTATTGCCGGTGGAACTGGTTTTGAATGTTGGCTCAAGCGCCGGTTTTGCGATGGTGTTCTCGCTCCTCATTTCGGCGATCATCTGGAATCTAGGAACGTGGTACCTGGGGTTGCCGGCTTCCAGTTCGCACACACTTGTCGGGTCGATCATGGGCGTCGGTTTGGCTAATTCGCTGTTGGCGGGACACGTCTTTGGCGAAGGCGTGAATTGGTCAAAGGCGCGCGAAGTATTCACTACTCTGTTGGTGTCGCCGATTGTGGGTTTCTTTTGCGCCGCCCTGCTTTTGTTGCTGCTGAAAGCTTTGGTGAAGGCGCCGGAACTTTATAAATCGCCCGAAGGCCAACCACCGCCACTCTGGATTCGTGCGTTACTGATTCTCACTTGCAGCGGAGTTAGCTATTATCATGGGTCGAACGATGGCCAGAAAGGCATGGGGCTGATTGTGCTCATCCTGGTTGGCATACTTCCCGGCGCGTTTGCATTGAATCCCGCAGCCACCCCCGCCGAAATTCAGCATATTGTTATGCAAGCTCGCCAGCTCGAGCCCGCCCTCCTCAAGCACTCACCTGACGTAATCACCTCGCAGGATGCAACCGATGAGATGTCCGCTTATCTGAAGACGAATGGCAAGGCGAGCGACAAAACTTGGGGCGCGATGGCCGGCAGAAACCGTGAGATCGCGATTGAACTCGATGGGAAATCCAACTTCGACGATTTGACGCTCGAGCAACGCAAAGGCTTTAGAAGCGATATTTATTTGCTGGGTGAAACCATCGCGAAACTCAACAAGCAGCACAAGATCACCGACCCAGCGGAAGCCAAAGCTCTGACCGCCTATCAGGCATCTTTGCAGGGTGAGACGAAATACATTCCCACCTGGGTCAAAGTTGCTGTCGCGCTAGCGCTGGGGTTTGGCACGATGATTGGCTGGAAACGCATTGTGGTTACCGTCGGCGAAAAAATCGGCAAAGAGCATCTTACCTATGCACAAGGCGCTTCCGCGGAACTGGTTGCGATGGGAACGATCGCGTTGGCTGATAATTTCGGACTACCGGTGAGTACGACTCACGTGCTATCTTCGGGCGTGGCCGGAACAATGTTTGCCAATCACTCCGGCCTGCAAGCCGAGACGATGCGCAATATCCTATTGGCTTGGGTTCTTACTTTGCCGATATGCGTGATCTTGGGTGCGACGATTTTTTCAGGAAGCCTCTACCTGCTGCTGAACGTTTTTGGCATGCGTTAGGCGCCGAACACTTCGGCCAAGAACAATTGCAATTCGTTCCACGCTCTGCCGGCGATTTTGGCGTCGTACCGCAAACCCATTTGCGGATTGTTGGCGCCTTCATTCATGAAAGCGTGGACGGTGGCGCCGAAAATATGAAACTGCCAGTCAGCACCCGCGTCGGTGAACTCTTTGCCGATGGCAACAACTTGATCCGGCGGCGCGAAGGGATCGTCCCAGCCGTGAAAGGCGATGATTTTCGGCGGAATGACGTCGGCAGTGGGTAGGTTCGCGGGCGCGAGCGCGCCGTGGAAACTAGCAACGCCTTTGAGTGGAGCGCCGGCGCGGGCCAGATCGAGAACGCAGAGGCCGCCAAAACAAAAGCCGATGGCCGCTATTTTGGTCTTATCGATTTCTTTAAGGCTCTGGGCCACTTCAACAACATGCAACAGACGCTTGCGGAGCATAGAGCGATCCTGCACCAGGGGCATCATGAGGGCTTGGCACTCTTCCGTAGTGGTGCCGCGTTTGCCTTCGCCGTAAAGATCGACGGCCAGACCGGCATAGCCCCACGCGGTGAGGCGTTTGGCAAAGCTCTCCTGGTTTTCAGAGCGGCCATCCCAGGCATGAAAAACCAGGACCGCAGGGCGGGGAAGCGATTGTGTGTCATCGATGGCGAGCAGGCTGCCGAACGGTTGACCTTCGAGGGAGTGTTCAATTGAACGAGTATTGATGGACATCATTTAAGATCATACTGACAGTCCATTCAGAAGAGACGATGCGGCAGTCCGCTCGGTGATCTTTGCCCATGGATGGCGAGTCACCAAGGGAGTGTGCCAATGCCGACGAAATCGGAAGCTCCATCACGGCCTGGCGAAACGCCCTCGGTGGAGCTCGAACATCACTAGGCTCGCCCAGCTCCGAGGCGACAACTTCATCAAAGCAAATCAGCTATGATCAGCGGAAGGCCTGGGTCCACGATGAAACCTCGAAAGCTACTCCGACGGATTTGTGAGCTCTCATTAAACTCTCGAGCAATTTTTATTCTAATTCTGTGCAGTGCGGCAGCGGCACAGACGCGTGTCCCTCTGCAAGCCTTCGTGCAGCAAGTTCGTCAAGTGGAGACCACGCTGGACTATTTAGGGGAACCGCTATCTCCGCAAGACAAGAAGGCAATTGACGCGCTCGTCGCTAAGACCGCCGAGTCAGAGGTGGTTCCGGGTCTGCAAAAAATCCTTGATAGGTACACGCTCGCAGTCGTCGAGATAAATCCCGAGAGCCGCGTCAAAGTGCGGCCCGGCTCGGCAAAACAGACGCTGGTCGAAGCCGGTACGCGCCTTTTCCTGGTGAAAGTGATCAACCAAGCAGGCGTGACCGCGCGCTTGCAAGTCAAAAGCCCGAACGAACTGCCTGTCTTTGTCCAGTCTGACGGAAGCGCTGAACCGCCGAAAGAGATTTCCCCGGCCGACATTCGCGATCGGTGGATGAGCCTCGCCCTGTATGACAAGGATCCTATGTCCGAGCGCCTTTCCGGTCTGCCCTTGGAATATCGCGTGCTCGAAGTCTATAGCCGCGATCGAGGGCGGCATTCGGCGGACATCAGTTTTGATGTCGGGCAAGGCACGCAAGACATCGGCTTTCGCAGCCAAATGGTTATTCTGTTCGACGCGCTGCCGGCCTTACCGCTAAAGCTGAGCGTACGCGATGAGAACGGACTGCCCTCGGTCGCTGCCTTTACCATTCGTGACAGGTCCGGCCGCCTGTATCCCAATCCAGCAAAGCGTCTGGCGCCGGATTTCTTTTTCCAGCAGCAGGTGTATCGCGCCAATGGGGAAAGTATTCTCCTGCCCGAAGGCACTTATACCGTCCTCTGCTCGATGGGCCCTGAATATCGGGCCCAAGCCAAAGAGGTGAAAGTGACCGCGCGCGGCCCGGCTGAAGTATCTTTTGGCATGCAACGGTGGATTGATCCAGCGAAGTTTGGCTGGTATTCGGGCGATCACCATGTACATGCCGCCGGCTGTTCGCATTATCAGGACCCCACGCAGGGAGTCAGGCCAGAGGACATGGTGCGCCAGATCCAAGGCGAAAAACTGAATGTCGGAGCAGTGCTGACGTGGGGGCCTTGTTACTACTACCAAAAGCAATTCTTCACGGGCAAAGACAATCCGTTGTCGCTGCCCGGCCAGCTGATGCATTATGATTTGGAAGTCTCCGGTTTTCCCTCCAGTCACGCAGGGCACCTCGTGCTGCTGGGACTCAAAGATCAGGACTACCCACACTGTGTACGCATCGAGCAATGGCCTACCTGGGACCTGCCCATTTTGCGTTGGGCAAAATCGCAAGGAGCGCTCGCCGGCTTTGCTCATTCCGGTTGGGGTCTGGAAGTTAAATCGCATGAACTTCCCAACTACGAAATGCCTGGATTCGATGGCATCGGCGCAAACGAGTACATCGTCGATGTGACGCAGCCGGATGCGGTTGACTTTCTCTCGGCCGGGGACACGCCTTATATCTGGGAACTGAACATCTGGTACCACACGCTCAACGTGGGCTTCCGCACCCGCATTTCAGGCGAGACTGACTTTCCTTGCATTACAGACGCACGAGTGGGACAAGGACGCGTTTACGCCAAGGTCGCCGGCCCGCTCAGCTACCCGGCTTGGCTTACAGCACTGCGTGCCGGCCGAAGCTACGTTTCCGATGGCCGAAGCCACTTAGTTGACTTCAGCGTGAATGGCGTGGAAGTGGGAACCCACGCGAGCGAAGTCACGCTCTCGAGTTCCGGTACGGTTCATGCCCATGTAAGAGTTTCCGCCTACCTGGCCGATGTTGAGGAACCGTCATGGATGATTCCTCTCGGCAACGCGTGGACTAAACACGCCGTCACTGTGGGATCTGCCAGCGATATTCGCGAGCGCCCATTGGATACAGAGCCTTATTGGCATCTCGAGCGGGCGCGCATCAAGGGCACAAGGCAAGTGCCAGTGGAACTCGTCATAAATGGCAAAGCCATTGCTCACAGGAATGTCTTGGCGGATGGAACTCTCCAGGATGTGACATTCGACCTGCCTGTCGAGCGAAGCAGTTGGCTGGCTGTGCGGATTCTCGGTTCGTCGCACAGCAATCCGCTGTGGGTTATCGTCGCCGGGAAACCGGTTCGCGCTTCGCGTGCTAGCGCTGAATGGTGCCTAGCTGCCGTGAACCAATGCTGGACGCAAAAAGCTGGGAAGATCAGCCAAGCTGAACTTCCCGATGCGCGAGCCGCTTATGATAATGCTCGCGCCGTCTACGCTAAACTTCTCGCTGAATCCACGCCATAGATTAGGTTTTCGCTCTCTCCGACTGTGATGTCGCCCAACGGATTTCGTCGGCCTGCGCAGCGAGCTGAAATCGGGTCACAGAACTCACAAAACTAAATTTCAGGCAATCAAAGCGGCACCGCTCTTTAAACTATGTTGGCACGCATCAGCAAATGAGAAATCGCCATCTCGGTTTAAGACGAGAAAATTGTGCGCAGTACCAAGCGATAACTTCACGACGGCATGGTTTTTAAGCGGAGTTTTTCAACGCTTTAGGTTTGGGCCTTCGCCTGCTTCTACGTTGTGGTCTATAGCCGTCTATTCCAACGGTGTGCGAACGATTGAGTACCTGGATGCGCAGGAGAATTTGAATGACACGGCTTAAGGACGGCCCAGGCGAACAAAGGTAAAGGAGTTAAATGTATCACCACGTAAAACAATTGATGTATAGCGTCCGCGTCGACTTGCCGGATCCGAAATTCGGAAATATGCTGCTCGAGCAATTCGGCGGAGCGAACGGAGAACTCGCGGCCGCAATGCAATATTCCATTCAGGGCCTCAACTGCGACGATCCGGAACGCAAAGACCTGCTGATGGACATCGGTACCGAGGAACTCAGTCATCTCGAGGTCGTTGGCACGCTCGCTCGGATGCATCTCAAACCCATGAAAAGAAGTCGCCGTGCAGCGGAAGCAGATCCACTGATAGCCATTGCCGGAGGGGGCGGCGTCAATTTGCAAAATTCAATGGGCAACGCCTGGACTGCCGATTATCTGAAGATTTCGGGCGAGCTGGACGTAGATTTGCGCAGTAATATTGCCGCAGAAGCCAGGGCGAAAATTGTGTACGAGCGTCTTATCAATTTCACCGACGATCAAGGTACTATTGACGCGCTTCAATTTCTAATGACTCGTGAAATTACCCACATGAAAGCTTTCACGGCGGCGCTCGAGAGCATGGGTAAGCCCATGTTCTCGATCGGAGCCATTCCTCCCACTCCAGGGCTAGTTGATCAATACTTCAACGATTCTACGGGCACGGGTGATCGCGGAGAACCAGACGCGGTGGGGCCGTGGAATAGCGGGGGCGACTGGAGTAGAGTTGACAATCCGGCCTTCGCGCCAGTGCTGTCCGAGATCACCGGAGAACGCACTCCGGCGGAAACGAATGGCGATTCTCACGTGACTGCAGCGAACAACAGGAGGCAAAAATAATGGCACAGCTCAAAGAGCTTCTCATTGAAGAATTACAAGATCTATTGCACGCCGAAGGACAACTCGTTGCGGCGCTGCCTAAAATGGCGGAAGGCGCTAAACACCCGAAGAGAAAAGAGGCCTTCGAAAAGCATTTAATCCAAACGGAAGAACATGTGCAGCGACTCAAAAGAGCCTTCGAGTTGCTTGGAGAAAAGGCTGATCCAAAGCCCTGCAAAGCGATGATGGGACTGATAGAGGAAGGCGAAGAAACTTTAGAAGAAGGGGCCGGAAAGGATCCAATGATTGCAGACTTGGCTCTGGTGGCAGCGGCCCAGCGGGTTGAGCATTACGAGATCGCCGGCTATGGTAACGTCAAGTGCCTGGCTCGACTCGCCGGTGAAATTGAAGTGGCGAAGCTCCTCGCGCACACTTTGGGCGAAGAGGAAGCTGCCGATTATCTGCTGACGGCTATCTCGAAACCTATTTTCCAGGAAGCTCTACTGGACGACCACGATGCCGTGGGACACAAGACCGGCTACGGGCCGAGCAAGAAACCGAATTTGCATTCACTTGCTTCCAATCAGAATCGCGACCGCCAGGAAGCGGGGGCGACTTCGCGGACAAAGCGTAACTAGTACTTTGAAAACCGCCGGTTGGTGGATCCGCTTGTCTCGGAACTGCTAGGCATTAGCAAGCCTTTCAGCAAAAAAAACACTTCATGCGTGCCCAGCAACTTCCGCGCGCCGAGTCGCGGCGTTCAATCGGAGGTTACGGTTCCGCCGCGCGCGAATTGCCGACACTTTCTATTCAAGAGATGGAGCAGGAAGGTAAGACGACGTCGCAAGTGCTGGACAGTCTGTGGACAAGGCTGAAATGGAGAACGCATGGGAAGTCTCCGTTCCAGCGGCCGGTTCGCGATGCATATGGCGCCTGAATGGTCATGAGTATTTCTGCCTTGTGGTTTCTCGGAAGCTGTTCGGCAATTATTTGCTGCTCCTTTTATAGGCGTTGACTTATAGGCGTTAACGCAAGCGCGGTCGGGAATTTCATCACGTGTGATTCCGAGATAATACGGGGTCACTTTTTGCGTGGGTTTCAGTCTTATCAATAGGTAAAAATCGCCATAATTGGAGACAACAAATGCTTAGAACTGTTTTGCTGATCTTGTTAATTCTAATGTTGCTAGGATCGCTGCCGCTGTATCCGTATAGCACTGGGTGGGGTTATTATCCTAGTGGGGGCACGCTTCTCCTGATTCTTCTCGTATTCTTTCTTATCAGACCAGCCGTCGATTGAACGAGCCTAGTTAATTAAACACAAGATGCGTTCAATGTTCGAACGGTACAACATTGTGGACAATGAAGACATCCGCATATCCGTGGCAAACTCGACCGTTTTTTAAGTGGTATGGAAGAAGAAAGCGGCGTCCGAGGGCGGCGGCATTCATAACTGGACACAGTACACAAACCGATGACGAATGAAAGGAGAGAACTCAGGTAGGTTGTCGAGGCTCTCGCCAGTCAACAGCTGGAAATTTCTCAGAGCTATGTCGCCCAGCTTGAAACGGGTCGCATCACCGATCCCGACCCGGAAATCCTCCTCAAGATCGGAAGCGCTTACGGCATCGATTACGACCAGCTTGTTTTTGCTCTCATCCGCGATAAATATCGCCTCGACGATAAGGCGTTTCTCACGGCTCTTTCCCGGCAGCGGTGGAGAACTTTCGCTGCGCTCCTCCCCCGCTGCGAGACGGTCGGCACCGTCAAAGGATTGGAAGAAGACCAGCTTCGCGCCAGGGAGCGGGTTCTCGCCCAGGAAATGCTCGACGTCGAAGGGCTCTCCCGCTGGCAGGCTAATTTCCCAAACTTAAAAGAACTCTGGATTATTTCCCCGGCCTTCCGCGATGACAAGCAGCCTCATTTGCGGGCCTCGATTGCCGACAACCTCAAGCGCGGTGTCCGTTTTCTTTACTTCCTTGGCAAGGCCGATCTTGAGGAAGGAAAACCGTTCTGGCTTTTTCTCCGCCGCCTCGCCGCCGAATTGCGCAAGTCATCGGCGCAGGTTGAAAAACAAATCCAGGCGATCCCCCTTGATGAGACTGAACGGCGTTGGATCACTTCGGATCTCTTTCTCGCCAATCCGACCGACCCCGTAACTCGGGCTGGATTCGTCGGCCTCCGCTACGACCAGGCGAACCGGTTCGCTTTTCGGATGTCGGACTGGGATGTCGAGGTCACGGTCGGTTCGATTTCGCCCCTCGTCGTCAAGAAGCTCGGCAAAGAGCGCTTATAATCGATCTTCATCAATTGTTTGCCACATTGCCGCTTGTTGTTTCTCGTCGTCAGTCTTTGTTTTTTCTGGTGTGGCGCGCCGAGCCCCGAAGCTTGACAACGGCCTCAGGTTCGAACCTTGAGCGCCCTTCCTGACACCGATCCGCCCCTTGAAACCTCAGCCCTGTCACGTGAGGAAATGTTTCGAGTGCGTTGTAAGTTCCTTTGCGTTAGATATCACGCCGTCTCTCACCGCCTCCGCCAGTTTTCCCGGCCCAGCGAGTCGTTTTCTCCTGCCATTCGTCTTCCGTTCCACGCCTTTCCCTGAGAAGGAGATCGCGCTTTCGGGGAGTGGGTTGCTTGTCGCCGAGGTAGCCTGCGCGACTTTTTCTAGCGCTTGCCCGTGCCTGACTTGCTTTCCGGTTTCTTGATTTTCCTGTGTGCCGCTCCGCCCGTGGCTGTTCCGGCGACTGGCACGGGCATCCCGCCCCTGACACTTCGGTCATGCGCTTCGCCATTCCCGGCATGTCGGCGGGATGTCCGCAGCAGGTCTCACGCCAGGCTTTGCCTGATCATGCGCCCTGCCTTTGCGCCGTGTCCGTCGTCAGGGAGCAACCGCTCCGCTCTTCCTTCTGGTCTCGTCCCGTTTGGTTCCTCTCCTTCCGTGAAGGAACTCAAAACGGTTCCTCAACACAGAAAGGAAAACACACATGAAAAAGACAAAGAAACCCGAAAGCAAAGCAGAAGTCAGTCCCAAGGCGGCGCCGCCCTACCAGAACCAGGTCACGCTGGTAGGCTACCTCGGCGATGATCCCAAGCTCCACGAGGGGCGCGCAATGCTCTCTCTCGCGACAAAGAGTTCTTGGAAACCCAAGGACTCCGATCAATGGCAGGAGAAAACCGAATGGCATCGCGTGATCGCGTGGGGCAAACTGGCGGAGGCGGTGAAACCGCTGGCCAAGGGCGATCATGTCCTTGTCGAAGGCGAACTGCGGAGCTATCAGTACGACAAGGAAGTCGACGTCGTCGCCAGCGGTAAAGCGGTCGTTCAAGTCAAAACGTGGGAGATTCGCGCCAGTCTCGTGCGCAAGCTTGTCCGCAAGGACAAGCCAGAGCAGGCCGAGACGTAACGGACTCGCCAGCCCCGGTTCTCTTCCGAGAGCCGGGGTTGTCTTTTGTGCATCACCATCACAGGCTTCGAACAACGAATAAAAATATGAAAAAGAACAAAAATGCAGATAACAACCAAATCAACGTCATCATCAAAACCTCGGGAGAAATCCTCCCTCTTCCCCTTCCCGCCACCGGCGTGACCTATTCGTGGGAAGAGTTGAAAGGCTTCGTCGGCGGCCTCCCCGAGTCAGTGCGTGTTCACCGTGAGGTCGAAATCATCGTCGATGGAGATGGACATCCCAAGGGATTGCCGATCAATCCCGTCGCGACGATGATTTATCACTCTTACCTCGCCGCCCTGGGGCATTCTTCTGATCATCCGTTGGCTGGCGATGTACTCATCGTCGAAGCCCGATTCCTTGAGTGATTGCCCAGTCCAACGTCCGATCCGTTGGCTGTGAGGCTCTTGCCTTCTTGCGCGGTGATGCGGGCGAGCCGACGCGGGTTCTCTCGCCATGTCAGTCCGGCACGTCCGGGGGCAAGTCATTCTCACGCGCTGCGCCGTTCGTGCATGTCCCTCGGCGAGTCCGACCGCATGGTCTCCGTTCACCCCGACGCGCCGCCCGCATCACCGCTGCTTAGCGTGCGTTGCAAAACTTCTACTTTGCGAAAGTAGTAATTACCTACGGAAGTTTATTGGCCAACTGCCGGAAGACCGCGCTCTCTACTCTCCTTACGTTGTTGCCTACCAATCGAAAATGGATAGGCCTTCCACCGCAGAAAAATGCGCGTCACGCGTTACGAGCGGGAGGTTGTGTTCCAACGCGACCGCTGCGATCCAAAGATCATTCTGCGGAATCGGCTTGCCCGATTTATCAAGCCGGGCTTTGGCTCTCGCATAATGGTGGGCGGTCTGCTCGTCAGGGAGCAGGACCGCGCATATCCGAAGGAATTCTTTTATCTGATGCTGCCCTTTCACTTGAAAGAGAGACTTGTACGTGCCATAAAGAAGTTCGCCCAGGCAAACGAGAGGAAGATACAGCGCGGCGGCCTGTTTGAATCGAATCGCTAGCGACTCATCCTTTCGAAAATGAGCAACAACGACGGTTGTGTCCAGGAGGACGCTGTCAGCCGCGTTCATCGATTTGTTCGCAGCCTTCTTCGATGATCCGCGCCAGTTCGTCGGCTTCCTCGGACGTCAATGAACCCGATGTTCGGTCGATAATCGCGGAGCGCTCCTGGTTGCTGACAATTTGGAGACGATGGATGTAATCGGCGGCCCGCTCCAATCGATCCGGCGAAAGCTTTTTCAGGTCTTCAAAGATTAGATCCAACTTACTCATGTTCGCTAAAACGATAGTTGCGAAATCGAATCTGATCAAGCACGATCTGCGCAACTGAGGCATGAGTGGCCTTTGTGCGGAGTTAACGTACTTTGCGAATGTTCCACATTGCGAAAGTAGTCTTTTCGCTTTCCTTGAGCTAGTGTTGCTGGTATTTCTGTTCGCCGTGACGATTACTCTCTGCAATGGTAAAGGCGGTTCCGGCAAGACCACTCTCACGATTCTCCTCGCATCCGCCCTTGCCGAGGCCGGCCACCAGGTGGCTGTCCGCGACACTGACGCCCAAAAGACCGCCACCCGCTGGATCGATGAGTCCGCCAGTCTTCCCCTCGCCGAAGACGGCAAAACATACAGCGCACTCTTCATCGATACCCCCCCTCGTCTCGAAAGTAGTGAGTTTTCCGATGCCGTGCGCCAGGCCAATGTCGTTGTCGTTGTTTCGTCTCCCTCCCCGGCTGATCTCTTCACATCTCGTGATACGGTAATGGCCCTGGAAAACCTTGGAGTTCGGGAACGGGCTCATCTCTTGTTCAATCAGGTCCAGCCTGGTACGATTCTTTCCCGCGATTTGGAAGAGATGGCGCAACGCATCGGCCTGCCCGTGCTGAAGAGCCGGGTGCAGCGGCGGCAGGCCTACCAGCACGCGGTCGTTATGGGATGGAAGTCACTTCCGTCGGAGGCGCGCGAGGAAATTTTCAAGATTGCTCTTGAAATTACGGCTTTAGCAAAGTAACAGTTTGCTAAACCATGACAAAAGCACATAGCGAAAGTATCCTCACCAAGCTCAAGACTGCTCTGCCGAAATCGGTCGCATCGCCAACCCTTCCCACTGTCTCGGCACCGCCTCCCCATGAACCAAGGCCTTCCGCACCGCTCAGCAAGGCCGTTCAAAAGGGCAGGGGACTTCGCTACCCGAAGATTTCTGTGAGCCTTTATCAGGCTGATATCGCCCGTCTCGATGAGATCAAGCAGTTCATGCGAGAGCAGGGTGTGCGCAACCTGACCGATTCGGAAGCGCTCCGGCTTGCCTGCCGCGCGGTCACCGTGGGAGAGCCGTTTATTGGTTTATCGCCAGATTCAAAGTGAAGACGGACGACGGCGCGTCAACGCCAAGTCGTAGTTTAGGAAAGTAGTAGTTTGCGTCTTTAGGAATAAATATTTCCTCGACATGCCCGCTCTCTCTTGCCATTGAAGATATTGTGAATCCACGCAAGGGAAAAGCGAAGAGGGACGAACAGCCGGGCACGACGGTTGAGCCACGGCCACACTATTTGCGGCACCCGCAGCACCTTGCCAACCAACTACTTTCCAAGACGCGCTCAAATCAAATGGAGCTCTTCGACGGAATCACTAACCGTTTGTCGGCAGAGACACGCCGCAAGGCCATCGAGTACAAGATCAACGTACTCGGCTTTGATCTGACCCATGCCCAGCAGCGTGGCTTTGAGGCGGCCATTGCGATCCTTACTCGAAATGGCTTTCGCTCTCGCCGCGTCCGTCTCGGTCTGGATCAGTGGCATGCCGACTATGGCGTCGTCAAGAAAGAGAGCGCCCGTGGCAAAATCGAATCGAGCCAGTTTTCAAGGCTTCAGTCCTTGAATGTACTTCGAGAGCTCGCTACTATTCCTTGGCTCATCTACTACGAAAAGCAGGTAGCGCCCGATCAGTGGCAAGTTGTGGAAGAAATTGCGCCCCTCTGGACGCTCAAAGTCGGTTACGAACTTTCCGAAACAGAGCGGGCTCGCTTTTATGGCGGCGATCTGGGGGAAGAGATCCTGAACAAACTTCGAGTCATTGAAATCAACTTCAATGATGTCTGGTTTGATCAACACGCGAACCACTACTTCTGGAAACCGGGCAATCTTTTGCAGCAGATGACGCTTGCGCTTCACGGCAAGCGCCCCCCGGACCACCTCAATAACTTCATTACCTGGATCTTAAGCGAGGCAGAAATGAAGCGGAGGCGTGGGCTTCCGCCCGTTCTCATGATCAGTCTGGAGGAGTTAGCCCACAAGTGTCGCTTGACCGCTGACCTTCGTTATGGGAACCGCTCCCGCATCCTCACCGCACTGACCCGGAACGCCCAAGTCGCGCAGAAGGTCAATCTGCTTCAGTCGTTCAACTTCGATGATCCGAGAAACCTGACAGTGACATGTAGTGACAAGGTCTTTGCGGAAGCCCAAGCGTGGGCTTCGCGCCGTCGCCCGGACAACAAAAAGAAGCGAGCACCAGCGTCCGAATGCTCAAACGCGCCTTCCACCCCGCTGTTTCCCCGCGAGCTTGACCAGTTACTTCGCGATGTTGCTGAGAAGATCAAGGAACTCAAGAGCCGCCGCGATGTGAGCTGGGATGGTCAAATCCGGCGCGAACTTACGCAGGAGGAGAAAGAGGCCATTCACGCTCTCTCGCTCCGCCAGCAGGAACTAGAGCGACGCAAATTCGGCTTTCAAATACCACCGAGGTCAGCTGCCGCCTGAAGCGACGGTCGCCAGATTCTGTGGGTCGCCAGTGTTGGTGGGGTTGTCGCCAGATTCTGTGGGATTGTCGCCAGATTCTGTGGGATTGTCGCCAGATTCTGTGGGATTGTCGCCAGAATTGGTGGGATTTTACAGAGAAGAATACCCGAGATTATAGATATATTGAAACTCAATATGGGATAGCCAACCACCTTTTCGAACCAGAAGCCGATGAAGAGTTCATAAGCATTGGTGCGTAAACACCTAAAAAAATCCCCCCCCTTTATCGAGGCTCGCCTACGCTCGCAGGAGAAAGAAACATCCAATCGAGGCAGCGTAGAACGCTGCAAGATAAACTCCGCTCTTCCGCAAACGAAACGTTTGCTCCGAGCTGGGGATTTATCGCCTTCGCAGGAAGCCGTAGACCACCTCAATTTCGCACAAGGATCAATTCTGAGCCGCTTTCTTGCCGCGAATGTCTTCAGGTAGCCAATCGTTAGAAAAATCGTTAAAAAGCTTGATCTCGGCGGCAAGCCTTTTTATCCTGGTCTTGCCCAGACGGAGGATAGGGCTCTGTGGGGACACAACCTGAGCGCCGTTTGGGTCGGGGGGCCGTCAAGCCACTTGTTTCAGAAACAGGGGAGGGGAAACTCTTCCCTGTTTCTGTTCCTTGAAAAAAGAAAATTGTTCCACAAGGTGACGTAGTATCATTTGTAATCGTTGGCTGGTAACCGCTTATCCCGTATCTAGGCGAAATGTTCCACAACCATGGATCGATGAATGGAACAGGAAACGTCCGATAAACTTTTCCGAGTATTGAGCAAGGACGTCCTGAAGGAGAATCTCGCAAAAGCGGGTCTCTACACGTTGGCCTATGAATCGTTGCTCCACTCCATCGTCCACAGACCGAAGAAGTTCCTCACTATGGCTGGGACCGTCGCTGACGAAGAGTACAAGGCCGAGGTTATTGCGCTGTATCCACAGAGCGAATTTATAGCCTCTTGCCTTTGGCTTCAAAAGCATGGAGTGCTTACCGCCGAGGACGTGAAAGAAATCAGGGCGATAAGAAAACACCGCACCGATATTGCCCACGAGCCCATCAACGTTCTCCTGGATACTGAAAATCAGGTTGATGAAACGAAGCTTATGACGATTTACCAGTTGTTGGCGCGCATCGACCAATGGTGGATCAGTGAGTTTGAAATCCCCGCAAATCCAGATTTCGACGGGCAGGAGATTGATCCGGGCGGGCTCCAATCAGGAAGCATGATCCTCTTGAAATACCTGATTTCAGTCGTTTGCGATAAAGATGTGAATGCGCCCATTAACGCGGAGTAAGAACTGCGCTGCTTGGGATAGAGCCCTTCAAAACTTGAAAGGAAATTCTTCGCCGTGAGGTTCGACGCTGGCGGAGTCGATAAGCGCTGCGTCCGCGCCCTCCGACGGAAGAGTTTCGTCACGTTCCTTTTCCCGCAGAACGTGAAGCGTCCTGATGGAACGGGATGCCAGGCCATCGTGGATCTCTTCGAGATTCAAGCCTGAAACACGTCCGCCCATTTTCAGGCCAGGCCGCGAGGTTTTAGGGTCTATCCTCGGTCAGATGCTGTTGACAGATAGCGCTATGATCGTATAGTAATGCATTGATTAATCAATGAACTGATCTTATGACCCGTAAAGTTTCCGCCCACATCGCCCGCACGCAGTTTGGCCAAATCATGGATCGTGCCATCGACCACGCCGAACGATTTCTGGTCGAGCGCAATGGCGAACCCGCTGTTCTGATCATGAGCGTGGCTGACTACATCAAGACCATTGCGCCCGAAGAAAAGGCTCTCAAGGGTATCCGCGACAACGCTAAACGTGTTGGCCTCGACAAGCTCACGATGGAGGAGATCGATGCGGAAATCGCCGCCCACCGGCGCGAAAAGCGCGAGAAAAAGCAGCCCAAATCCGGTCGATGAACCGCGTTGTTTTCGATACGAATGTGGTGGTTTCCTCCGTCCTTAAACGGGAGGGAGCGGAAGCCTACGTTCTCGACCTTGCTGCCGCTCACCAGATTCAGCTTTACGTCACGCAAGAAATTCTTGAAGAGTATGACGAAGTGCTTCATCGCGCCAAATTCAAACACCTTGAGCCGGGAATGATTAGCGGAGTGCTTGATCTTATACGCCGCGCCAGCAATCTCGTAAAGCCAGGGAAGACCCTGAGCCTTTCGCCGGATGAAAACGATAACCGCTTTTTTGAATGCGCCGACACTGCGCACGCCCATTACATCGTCACCGGCAACAAGAAACATTTTCCGGTCGGCTTGGAGGATACGGAAATCGTCAACGCCCGCGAACTCATCGAGATCATCACCAATCAGATTTTGGACGAGTAGCGAGTAATGCCCACTCATAACGTCAGATCGCACGATGTGCACCTGTGGCAGAAGGCCTTCTGTCTAAAGCGTTAAAATCCCGGATGAGGGTTCGGGAGAAGGCAGAGCCTTCTCCCGCCCATCTCCATTCCTACGCGGTGCGCGCCGGGCGTGCCACTGATCACATGAGTTTGGATTTATCGACAACTGGAAATTCGAGCACGGAGAATGATTCCGGTCGTCGCTCGATGGTCAGTTCCTTTTAGCGCTTTTTCCGCCCGGAACGCCTCATCGTTATAGCGGCTCAACTCGGTCTTTGCCACAAAGGCGACGAACCTCCGCACCGTCTCGTTAAATTCGATGTAGGTGGTATTCGCCGTCTCGTCACTCTCACCTTGGCGGAGGGCCAAATAATCGTTGATCTCTTCCCGCCATGCTTCCACGTTCTCAACTACAAAATCCCATAACGCCATAGAACCGTCCTTTCTTGTTGGTAACTCAATTCAACCGCCTTCGCGCAGATCGACAATCACAATTGATGAAATGACCGGCTCGTTGGCCGGAGCGCCGCCCATCTGCGCCTGCTTGGAGGAGACTCGGATGAAATCGACGAGCTCCTCCTGAAAATCTTCCAAGAGCAGGCCAAGCCGATGGCCGCGTATGGTCACCCGGTACGAATTGCAGGAAAGGAGGAGCAACTCGCCCGGTTCATCACCCGGAGTCGGGTTATAGCTGACCCGCTTCAGTTCATGCCAGTAGAACAAATCATGCAGCAATCCCCG
>Ga0182012_10003006_pt1 | contig 18118 bp, 17 predicted proteins | sample 612S2SmetaG_FD_120486 | JGI IMG/M metagenome (GOLD analysis project Ga0182012, IMG submission 120486) | Permafrost microbial communities from Stordalen Mire, Sweden - 612S2S metaG | ecosystem: Environmental > Terrestrial > Soil > Wetlands > Permafrost | place: Sweden: Stordalen | collected...
AAAAGGCTCCGCAACGACGCCGGCCTGCCCTACGCCGCCACGCGCAAGAGTCTCCGCAAAGAGATGTTCGCTCGCGCTGGTTGCCGCCGCATGGCCCATGAAGACGATCTGACTGGCCCAACCCTCTCTCTCGGGACCGGGTTCCGTCGCGGAACGAAACAGCGTCCATTGCACGCCATAGGAGGCGCCCGTCGCGTCATGCAGATTGGCGGTGACATACCACCACTCGGTGCGAAAGCCGGGGTGGGCGCCGTAATCACGCGGAAACGCCAGCGTCGCGCCGGGCGTGACGGGGATGAAACCTTGAGCCTCGCGTCCGAGGCCGGCAAAACTGTCGGCGCGGCATTGCGTGGATGCAACGCAGGCGAGAAAAAGCAAAGTAAATCTAGCGTTCATTGGCGAAGACCTTGAGCAGATCCGCCGGCGCCGTGCGCGCGAGCCGGAGCGCCGGGGCCAGGGCGGCAATGAAGGCCGTCAGCATCGCGATGGCCAGCACCTGCGCCCATTGGGCAGGGAAGACATGATAGGGAAGTCGCCAGCCGAAGGCTTCGACATTGACGACCGCGACGAGGCACCAGGCCATGAACAGGCCAAGCGGCAGCGCGAAGAGCGCGGTCGCGGCGGCGAACAGCAGTATGCGCGCCAGCTCCAGCCCCGCGAGCCGCCGGCGCGTGACGCCTATCGCCCAGACGGGCGCAAGCTGAGAGAGACGCAGATTGCTAAGCGTGAGCAGGCTCGCCAACAAGGCGATGGCCGAGACGATCAGGGTGAGCGTATTCAACGCCGCCGTCACCGCGAAGGTGCGCTCGAAGATCGAGAGGGACAGATTCCTCACATAGGATTGGTCGACAATCCGCGCGATTGAAGCCCCCAGTTCCGTCTGCATGTCTTGAATGAGCCTCGCGACCGCGGCAGGCTTCACCCGCAGACTGTAGTTCGTGCGCGGTGCTTGCGGCCAATGCTGCGCAAGGGCGTCGATGTCGATCCGCAACTGGCCGTTGGGGTTGCCGTAGTCGGGATAGACGCCGACGATCTCCACGCGCCAGGCGCCCTCATCGGCCGGGATATCAAGCTTCGCGCCGACCTGCAGCTTCAGGCGCCGTGCAAGCTGTTCACTGATGAGCGCGGCGTCGCCTTGTTTGAGCTGATCCCAGGCGTCTTCACTCTGCGCCAACATCGGAAAATGCTCGCGATAGGTTTCGTGCGAACGCAGGCCGAACACTTCGACCGGCCAATGCGCAATCTGCGTTTTCGTTCTCCACACCGGCAACACGGCCTCGACCGCGCCGCGCCCTGCGAGCCAAGCCTCGATTTTTTGCGCGGCGGCGTTGTCGCTCGCCTCATAATAGACTTCCGCGATCAGTCTTTCGTCCAGCCAATGCGTGAAGGTTAGCCGGAATCCCTCCACCATCGCGCCGACGCCGATATTGGTCGAAAGCGCCAGCAACAACGCCATCAATGCCAGCGACAGGCCGGGGAGCTGCTGCCGGCTGTCGGCCCAGAACCAATGCGTGACCGGGCCCGTGGCGATGCGTTCGCCAAGCGCGAGAAAGCCGGCGAGCGCAAGGGGTAGAGACAAGGCTGCGCCAAGGACGCCGCCTGCAATCATCATAAAACCGGCGACCAGACCGCCGCCCATGATCCAGGCTGCGATCGCGATCGCGGCCGCCAGTGCGCCGAGCAACGCCTGGCGTCGCAGATAGCGTCGATGCGTCTCCCTCCAGGCCTGTGGCTGGGCGACGGCAAGGACAGGCAGACGAAAGGTTCTGATCAGCCCGCTCGCCGATACGCTCAAGGCGCCAGCCAGGGCCATGACCAGCCCCGAAATCGCCCAGGCGGGATCGAGCAACAGCGAACCGGAAACTTGCGCGCCATAAAGACTGTCCAGCGTAGCGGCTACATTGGGCAATAGCGCGCGCGCGATCCAATATCCGCCGAATACGCCAGCCCCGCCGGCCAGAAGCACCATTGCCAGAAGCTCGCAAAGCATCGCCGCGACGAGCGCGCGCGAGGATACGCCCACCGCGCGCAGCGTGCGGATTGTCGGCAGGCGCTGTTCGAAGGCGAGTCCGTAGGAGGCATGAACGATAAAAAGCCCTACCAGAAACGACAGCATCCCGAAGGCCGTCAGGTTGAGATGAAAGCTCTCGGTCAGGCGCGCAAGATCTGAGTCTTCCTCGGCTTGGACTAGCCGCAGCGCATCGCCCGTGACCTCGCCCAGCGAGTCCTCGCCCGCGGTTTCGAGAAGGAGCCGCGACAGGCGGCCGGGGCGATCTAGCAGCTTTTGAGCGACGCCAATATCGACGATGAGCGCTCCCGGCGGCGCCTCGGGCATGGGTTCAACATGCGGCAGACGACGTCCGCTGACTGTCTCGTCGCCCACGCCGAGCTTGAACGCTATGAGCGTCTCGGGTGAAGCGAATCCAAGACCCGGCGGCGTCATGAAGCCCTCGAAGCGCTGCCCTTCACGCAGGCTGGAAAGGCGCGCGTCATGCGGTAGCGTCAAGGGCTCAACGCCGATGATGCGCAACGGCTTGTCGCCGAGACGCAGGCTTCCTTCCAGCACCGGCGAGACCTTCCAGCCGGCCAGTCTGAGCTTGACGTAGAGCTCCTGCGGGAACAGTCCGCCATGCGCGGAGACAATGCTGCGCGCATCGGCGCCGCTCACCGCCAATGAGGCGGCGGCGTAGCTCTTGCGCGCATGCTCATTGAGCGCCTGGACTCCGCTCCAGAGCGCGGTGGCGATGGTGAGCCCGATCAGCAGCGTCGCCAGATTGGCAGGATGTCGCCGCCAATGGCCAAGCAAGGTCACGAGCGTCCAAACGGCTTGTCTCACGGCGGCGCCAGCCTGCCGGAGGCGAGCCGAACCTGGCTTTCCAGCATCGCCGCCAGGCGCGCGCTATGCGTCACCATCAGAAAGGCGCATCCGCTCGCTGCGACGAGTTCGAGCGCCAGCTTCATCACAGCGTCGCCCGCCGTCTCGTCGAGATTGCCGGTGGGCTCGTCCGCGAGCAGCAGACGCGGCCGCGCGGCCAGCGCCCTGCCAATGGCGACTCGTTGCTGCTGGCCCCCTGAAAGCTGTTCGGGATAGCGCGCGGCGAGCTCTGCAAGGCCGAGGCGGCTCGTCAATTCGTTCACCCACCGGGCGTCGAAACGGCCCGCGATGCGCGCCTGAAAGGCCAGGTTGTCGGCGACTGTCAGACTGGGAACGAGGTTGAATTGCTGAAAGACAATCCCGAAGCTCTCGCGTCGCAGCGCCGCCCGCTGGCCGTCGCCAAGCGTCGCGATGGGAGCGCCGTCGAGCCAGATTTCGCCGGCGTCCGGGTGGTCGAGCGCGCCGATGAGATGCAGCAAAGTGCTCTTGCCGCAGCCCGATTCTCCGGTGAGCGCCATGCTGGCGCCGGCCTCCAGCCTCAGGTCGACGCCCTTGAGAATTTCGAGCGGCCCCTGCGGCGTCGAATATGTTTTTCTTACACCCGCGACTCGCAGCAAGGGCGGATTCTCGGCCGTTGGCTGGGACTTCATCGTCGCGTTTGTCGTCAAGCTCGGCGCCGGCGCGAAGGAGGGAAACTGCCTGCGACTATACTCCAAAGCGCGGCGACAGGGAGTGGTTGCGTGAGACGCCTGAGCGACGCGCCTCCCACGCCAGAAAAGAGGCGCACTTGCCATTCCGGCCGGATAGAGCTAAACGGTCGTCGCGCTGCTGCGAGCGCCCTTCTCATCCGGGGGCACGCGGATATGCGCCACGCGCCCGTAGCTCAGCTGGATAGAGCACCAGACTACGAATCTGGGGGTCAGAGGTTCGAATCCTTTCGGGCGCGCCAGTGAAATCAAAAGCTTATAGAAGCGCCGGATCTCTCTGCTTCCCAGAAATCTAAATTGGGAAGCGTATGGGAAGCATGCTCGGCATTTGCTTTATGCTGCCTTCGCCTCGATTGCTTACTGTCATTTGATAGGTCAGAGCGCTCTCCCAAGCTCGGATAACGTCGATCAGTTTCCGGAACTAAATGTCTCAAGTAGATTCGAGAGGCATCTTTCACTTTGAGCAATCAATCACGACAGAAAGGGACTTGGCTTTTTCCGCGATGTCTGTCGGCTGCATTGGCGTTGGGCCGAGTACGCCGCTGGTATACGACACGCTTTTCGCTTCTGACCTGCCACTGAACTTTCATCCAGCGGCGATTGGAGCCTCGGCAGGTTTTACGCCTTCAGGCGCGGTGTGAGCAACATGCGTTCGGCGGAGCTGGTCGGGGTTGCGCATTATGCCGCTGGCCGGATCGACGGACGAATGTCGGCAAATGGCGCGAACCCGAAGCACGAGAATACGCTATTCGCGTCGGCAAGCTGGGGTTCAGCGGACTCGTTGGACCGAAGCGCCCACGTCTCAGGCTGACCCTGAGCGGAATTGGGTCTGTTTCAAATCGCAGCACGGAATTTATATTGACATTCCGTCACTTCGCACGGAACCCTTCCACGCAACCAGGAAGTTTTAGCCTTCTTTTGCGAGGTATGACGCCCAGCACTAACCATTGGCTACATTGAATAGGTTTAAGAAGGCATCCTTATTCTCCCTAAGTCTTTCTAAATGCACTGCCGCCAATCGCTCAAGGCATAGCCCCCCAGCATTGGTCATGATGATAAGTGATCGGCGACGATCCGTGGGATCGGTTTTTCGTTTCACCAATTTAGCTTGAGCCAATCGTGAAACAAGTTCGGCGGCGCTGTGGTCGCGGATCATGAGCTGCTCGGCTAGCTCTCCGACGCTGATATGATCGCCGCCAGCAAAGGTCTTGATGACTAGTAGAGCCTGATACCATTGCATTGTAGCGCCCAAATCGGCGGCGGCCTGTTCGCTAAACGCCAGAAATTTGCGGAGCGCGAAACGGAAATGCGCAAGTGCTAATAATTCCTCGTGCGACGGCGGAGCGAAGTCGACGCTCGCTTCCGATTTGTTTGGGTCAGCTGGGCTAGACACAATTTCTCCTAAGGCAAACTGGTGTGAAATGATCGGCATTGACCCATAGTCCCAAAAGCGGTGCGAACTCAACGTCGCTTCCGGCGTGTCGCCGGCCGATGGTCAATCGCCGCTTCTGAATTCCTTCCAAAAGCCCCTCCCTCAAATTGATCCATTTGCATGCAGGTTAGCTTCTCCAGAGGCGCTTGAAATATATCGTGACAAGATGTATAGGCAATCATCGTGTCACGATATGATTTCTTCCTCGGTGATCATATTCTGTGGACACGATTGCTAGGGAGGAAGCCTGTCTCTCGCCTGAATCTTCAAGACGCCGCCGCAACGGCGCTTGGAAGTGTCCAGCGTCCAAAGACAGAAAAACTTGAGTTTGCGCTTTAATACAAGGGCGCCCAGCATCACAGCAAAGGATAAGCTCAAGTTCCCAAAGCGATCGAGTCCGTCATCCCTGGCGCGCTTGTTCCGACGCGGCGATGACGGGCTCGATTTAACGCGGGGAAAAAGCTTGGTCGGCACAATCGGTCGGGAGAGATTAATGAAACCGCAGTTCATGGGTGCATTGTTCATTGGGGTGCTAGGCCTTGCAGGAGAGGCGCAAGCCCATGGCGGCGTCAGCATTGATCAGGGTCAGTGCGTGATGAAAATCGGGCCGGACACGATGACCTTCACCGGCTATCAGCCACAAAAGTCCCGCGAGCAGTTTTGTGACGATATTCCCGATTTCGGACCGACGATCATTGTTCTCGACGCACAGCAGGACGAATTGCGCGACATGACGCTGGACATCCGCGTTCTTCGCAATGTTGGACAGAAGGATGACAACGAGAATCTCGAAGCCAACACGGAGGTCTATATCGCGCCAAAGAAATACAAGACCGGCACGTTGAATTTCAATTACGATTTCAAGCAAAAAGGCAACTTCATCGGCCTGGTGACGGCGCGCAGCGACGACGGTGCGAAAGTCTACGTCTCGCGCTTTCCTTTTGCGGTCGGCGAAACCGCAAGCAAGGACATGATCATTTATTCCTTCTTAACGGTCTGTGGTCTGGTTGCATTCGGCCTGTGGTATAGAAGCTCTCTGGGCAAGAAGAAGCCGGGCGCCGCTTGAACCAACTCTCTTGATCGCAGGCGGATTCAATCATGAGAACAAGTCTTTTGCGTAGCTTGGCAGCAGCCCTCGGCGCGATGATGCTGCTTGTCGCTCATTCGTCGGCAAAGGCGGAAGGCGGAGCCGGTCCCGAGGCGATGAGCATGGGCAACATGTGCATGGTCATGTTCGGCTATGACATGATCCACATCACCTCCTATCTGCCTGGCAAATCCCGCAGCGAATATTGCGAGGAGATTCCCGCGACGGGCAAGGTCATCATGGTTTTCGACATCGAGAACCCCAAGTTTCGCGACATGCCGATCGAGATCAGGATCATTCGCGATCCCCTGACGCCGATCGATCTCACGTCGAACCTCGATCCTTTGACCGAGGTGCATTTTCCAGCGAAGCTTTACAAGACCGGCACTTTGAGTTTCGAGCATGATTATCCGAAGGACGGGCACTTTCTGGGCCTGGTCACGCTCACGAAGGACAATGGCGAAAAGGAAACCCAGACGTTCAAGTTTTCGGTCGGCGCGACCTTCATGCAGTGGGTGCCGTTTATCCTTGGCGGCGTGCTGATTGGTCTGATGGTGCTCGCCTACTGGAAGCACAGCCACCCGGCGAAGCCGGTCGGCGCCGAACCCACGGGCTAGAAAGCGGCGGACAGCAACGCGTCAACAAGGAAAATGTCTCAAGGGAGCGAGGGAGATCACTCCCGTCGAGCGGCCAGTCGATCAGGAGACCCTGGCCATTTTCTGCTCTTCCGCCGTGATCGATGACGGAAGCGCGCGGTTGATGCGCGATCAGGTCTCCGTGCTGGCGAAAGAACCCTTCGTCGTGATCAACCTGCATTCGCACTGACGTTCCCGCGTCTGTGGTGGCGCGGCGGCTAAATAGAAAGCCTATGGTTCAAGCTGGCGGTTTCGCCGGCGTAACAAGGGAGAAGGCAGATGATGATCAAGCGGCGTGATCTGTTGTTGTCGGGAGGCGCCTTGCTCTGCGGAGCGGCGGCCGGCGGCCTCTTCGGCACAAGACAGGCGAAAGCGCATGAATATGAGATCGGCAAGCTGATCGTCGAGCACCCTTGGGTGCGGGCGCCGGCGGACGGCGACAGCAAGGCCTTTTTCTACGCCTTCATTCACAATAATGGCGACGCTCCGGATCGGCTGGTCGGCATAAAGGCGGAAAAATTCGGCAAGGTCGAGTTTCACGCTGACGCAAGAGAAGATGCAAAATCAGGCGGCGTGCTGATCCCGGCGAAACAATCCACCACTCTGGCGCCGGGCGGCGCCTATGTCCTGCTGTCCGACTTCAAGAAGCATATCGAGGTCGGCTGGGGGCTGGAGATGACGCTGGTCTTCGAGAAGGCGGGTGAAGTAGTGATAGACGCGGCCATCGAGGCGCCCGACGCCATGCACGCCCACGACGCGGACGCCCAGGCCCGGTGGGAAAAGGCTCATAACAAGGACACGTCGGGCCCGGCCTCCGCGCCCGCGGAGCACGAGCATCATCATGACGAACCAAAAGCGACCGGGAAATAGTGAAGTTCCACCCTCGCGACATGCGGGCCAAACGTCCTGACGCAAGGGCAACCATCCAGAAGCTGCATCTTAAGCCACTAATTTTGGATGTAGCGCCTCAAGAAGTCCCTTTGTTCCAATGATCAGCGAACATTAGCAGAACGACGAGAAGAAAATGCGATCCGCAAGTCTGGCGTCCCCTGGATTGACCCGCCGAAATTTGATGCGGGCGCTCGCAATGGCAGGCGCCTGGCCATCAGTCATCGCGCAAGCTGCAGCCGGCGCCGATGGCTCGCCGCCATTTGGGTTCGACCGCGTCATTCGCCGCGCGCAGGATCTCGCAGCCGCGCCATTTGTCGAGGCGTCGCCATTCTTGCCGGCCGGGATCCAGGGGCTGGATTATGATTCCTGGCGCGACATCAGGTTCAAGCCTGATCGCGCGATCCCATTGGGCGGCGTGAAGGGTTTCCGGCTCGAAACATTCCATTTAGGCTTTCTGTATCAGCGAGCGATCAAGGTGAACTTGATCCAGAATGGGATCGTCTCACCCCTATTCTACTCGCCGAACCTCTTTGATTATGGGCGTCTCAAGCTCAAGGAGGCTTTGCCGATCGACACGGGCTTCGCCGGTTTCCGACTTCACTATCCGCTCAACGACCCCCATGTTTTCGACGAAGCGATTTCCTTTCTCGGCGCCAGCTATTTCCGGTTTCTGGGGCGCGATCAGCAGTATGGCCTTTCCGCGCGCGCGCTCTGTGTCGAAGCAGGAACGGAAAAGGAGAGTTTTCCCTTCTTTCGCGAGTTCTGGCTTGAAAGCTCAACTTCTTCCGATGGGCGCGCCACGATCTGCGCCCTCCTTGACGGGGAAGCTGCGACCGGCGCCTTTCGCTTCGATCTGACACCGGGCCAGGAAACTATCGTAGATGTTGAAGCGACTCTGTTTCCTCGTCGCGCCGGGATCAAATTTGGTCTCGCTCCTCTGACCTCGATGTTTCTGACAGGCGAGAACGACCATCGCGTGCGGGACGGTTTTCGCGCGGAGTTGCATGACTCTGACGGTCTGCTGATGTTGACCAGCGCTAACGAGTGGCTATGGCGCCCGCTTGCAAATCCCGCGTTCGAGAGGACGAGCTCCTTTCTGGACAGAGGCGTTAAGGGCTTTGGCCTCATGCAGCGTGACCGAACTTTCGAATCCTATCAAGATCTCGAACTCGCCTACGAGTCCCGGCCGAGCTATTTCGTCGAACCAAAAGGCGACTGGGGCTCCGGTCGAGTTGAACTGATAGAATTATCCAGTCCTGACGAGACCAATGACAATATCGTCGCGAGCTGGGTTCCTTCGGCGCCGCTAACGCCGCTGGAACCATTTTCATACGCCTATCGGCTGACCGCCTGCCTCGACAACCCGCGCCTTTCTCCGAGCGGTCGCGCGGTGAATACATTCATCGCGCCGTCGCATGCGCTTGGCTCGGCGGAAAAGGACGCGCCGGGGCGGCGTCGCTTCATTGTCGATTTCGCGGGCGGCGACCTTGCCTATTACACCGCCGATCCATACCAGGCCGAAGTCGTTGCGACAGCGTCGAACGGGACCGTCTTGCGCGCCAGCGTGGCTGCAAACCCACACATCGACGGCATTCGGGCGATGTTCGACGTGGCGGTCAAGCCTGGCGAGACCAGCGATTTGCGCGCCTATTTGCGCGCAGGCTCCCGCACTCTCACCGAAACCTGGACGCTCCCCTGGACGGCGCCGGCGGATCCCGCGCCCCAAAATGGCGCGGAGTCCCCCGCCGCGCACAAGGCTCTCCCACAAGAAAATCCCGACGTGCACGCTGCTGCGTTGGTTCCTCAACCCCACAGAAACTGAAAGAGCATTCCAAATGACCAAGCTCAAACTCGTCGCATTCGCAATGTGCGCCATATGGCTGCCGACAGCGTCAGCGAGCGCTTTTTGTCTTTTCGGATGTGAGCCGACCAATGACGATGCGCGCAAGGTGTTCGAGAATCTCATCAAGCAAAAGTTCGATCCCGACGCAAAAATTCAGAATTTCGAGGTGACGCGCTTTTGGCGACTCGATGTTGAGGGCGCCGGACATGCCGGCGTCGAATATTTTTTCACGGCAAAGGCGGAATTTCCTAAGGGCGCCAATCTCGACTGCAAACCGGAGGGACCGGACAACGCCGTCAAGACTGGTTGCTCGGCAAGCACCTACTATTCGACCACCATTCAAAACAAGATGGTGAAGGAGCGCCAATACATTGAGCCTGGCAAGGTGATCGAGTTCAAGGATGAAACGCGCTTCGACCAAAGCGACAAGGGCTGGAAGGGACAGGACGGCAATATCTACTGAGCCGCGTCGCCAATGTCGTTCCATGGAGAGCCGACGGGAAATGCTCGAGGCGGTGACAGAAACAGGACTTTGGAAATCTGGGGGCTGACACGGGAGTCTGGCCATGCAGGTCAATGTGTCGGATTTCTACCTTCTCGTCGCGCTAGCCTGCGTCATAACGTTTTTGCGCGGCCCGCTGTAGCGAGATTCCAATTAGGTGAGGCGATCAACTGTCCCTGCGCTGCGCCTATGACAATAATACAGGGACAAATCAGGAGTAGGAAAATGGCAGTAAAAAGAGACACGGGGGCCATATTGAAGCAGGTCGCTTGGGCCGTCGCTGCAATCGCGCTGGTCTTCACAGCGATTCACTTCGCGCCGATTATTTCGCACGGCGGATGATTGGGCGCGCGGGGCGCAAGTCGAGTGGGCTGCGCCCCGTTAGTCTAATGCGCAATAAAAACGGCTTCAGCTTCTGTGGTGCTTCTCCACCCGTTGGAACGTCAACGTCGCGGTTGCGTGCCGGGGTAGAGAGGTTACGCGTCCCGCATCCGGCACTACTAGGTTTGAGCCTGGGCAGCCCATTACATCATCGCGCCAAATCACATCGGGACTTATCCCATCTCTGGCGCTTACTTGTTGGGTAGGTAGCCATAACCTCGCCGATCCGCCCGCCCTTAGCCCTTGAGAGCACGAAAAAGCCGCCGGCAAGGCCGGCGGCCCAGATCAGTGGAAGAGAGCCCAAGGTGGGCTATTCAAGCGTCAGCATCCACACTTGGCGTCACACGCCTTTTTGGCGTCCTTTGGGCCGTCAAGGCGGCCTGCGGTGCCATAAGCTTGGCTCGCCTTGATGTATTCATCATCGCAGGCTCTCATGCAAAGGGCCTGCTTGTCGTCATCATTGACACTGCAGCTAGCGGTTTGGAGGAAGCTGTTCGCGTGGTTTCCACCTTTGCCAGACGAAAGCATAGCTTCGAAGGCAAAACTTGGCGCCGTCGCTCCCGCGATGATCAAGCCCGCCATAAAAAGAGCGCTTGGTTTCATGTTCTCGTTTCCTCTCCCGCCGTTAAGATCGGCGTAGCTCACCATCTCGCGCCCGTGATTGGGCGTCTGGATCCAACGAGACAATCTGCGGATACTTGGATACCTGCCACGTTGAAATAGATCGTCCCACCATTTGCTGTCGCTGCATAGGGTGAATCGACGAAAGCACCCGGCTTCCGAAGGCGATCCCTGATCTGACGTCTGCCTGTGGCGCGTCACTGCCGTGTGGGAAAGCGCTTGCCGCTGCGGCAATATGGGGATCAGCGGACTCGCCGGCGCAAGACGATCACGGGTGAAGATGACCGGAAGCCGCCGTCCTTATTGGCCCTGACCAAGCTACAAAACAATGCATCAGTTCTGCACCGGAGTTTTGCAGGGAAAATGCTCAGTGTTTCTGTAAATTTAAGCTATAAATGGCTTAGTTTCTTGATCGCTAAACAGTCCGTTTTGACCGTTAAACAGACTTGAACGAAACGGATGCTCCAGGCTCGGCGCTGGGGGAAAAGAGAAGCGTTTCGACCTCTTCGATATTGACAGGCTTGACCAGGTGTCGATCGAAACCAGTCTTTTCCACCTCTTGCTTGATTTCCTGTCCGCCCCAGCCGGTCAAGGCGATTACAATTACCCTCCTTCCAGCGGGGAGTTCGCGCACGCGGCGCGCGGTTTCGAAGTCGTCCATTTCAGGCATGCCAAGGTCAAGAAAGATAAATTGTGGTTCGAACTCCGCGCAGGCGGCGAGCCCCTGCGCGCCACTGTACGCGACTCGAGTTTTCGCGCCCAAAGTTTCGAGCAAGAGCGCGAGACTGTCGGCCACATTCGGTGTGTCATCGACGATCAGCACACGTGGCGACGCATTCGCTGGGGGCGGGGGCCGTCGCTTGCAACGGCGTCGCGACTGTCCCGCCCTTCGCCAGGATCGGCAAACGCACGACGAAGCGGCTGCCACGTCCCTTTCCTTCGCTGTGCGCCTCGACCGTTCCTCCATGCAGCTCCACGAGATTACGCACGAGCGCCAGTCCAATGCCCAGTCCGCCTTTGGAGATGTCCCGCGCGTCGTCGACCTGCACAAATAAATCGAACACGCGTGGCAACATCTCCTTGGCAATGCCGAGGCCAGCGTCGGCGACGGTCACGACCGCGCTGTCGTCGACACGCTGGGCGGTGACATCGATGCGCCCGCCGCGGTTCGTGTATTTCGCGGCGTTATTCAGGAGATTGGCGAAGATTTGTGTGAGTCGGACCGTATCCCCTTCGAACGCTAACGGTGTGTTCGGCAGATCGATGCGCAGCTCGAGGCCTCCCGCTTCGATCAGGCACTGGCTCATGTCGATGGCATGGCCAACGATATCCGCCAGGTCTACCTGATCCTTTCGCAGCTCGATCTTGCCGTGGCTGATGCGCGAAATTTCCAGGAGATCGTCCACAAGGCGGACAAGCTGATCGACCTGCCGCTCCATCATGGCCTGCACGCGCTCTCTAGGAGGCCCTAGCTCGCCGGACCGGCGCAACACAGCCAAGCCATTGCGAATGGGCGCAAGCGGATTCCGTAACTCATGTGCAAGAGTCGCGATGAACTCGTCTTTTCGGCGGTCGGCTTCCTTCAGGGCGGCTTCGGCGCGCTTGCGATCGGTGAGATCCATCGTGACGCCAAACGAACGTTTAGGCCGCCCTTGCTCGTCGTAATGGAAGAGACCACGACCGTCTGTCCAGCGGACCGTCCCGTTCGGCCAGAGAATACGATAGTCGGCTTTATATTCACCCCGCTCTTCCATCGCATGCATGAACAGTTCCATGGTTTTTTCGCGATCATCAGGATGAACGCGCGAAGCCCAGGCGTCGAAGCTCGGCTCGACCTCGCCGACTTCGTAGCCCAGTGCTTCGAACTGGGCGTCATTCCACGTCATTTTGCCACAGGACATATCCCAATCCCAGGTCGCGAGCTTGCCGGCGGACAGCGCGAGATGTTGTCGCTCCTCGCTTTCGCGGAGGCCTTCGTCAGCCAGTTTTCGAGCGGTGATCTCTTCGGCGGCGATCAGTAGGCCGCCAATTCCGCCTTTTGCCGTGCGCCAAGGCAACGCTTCCCAGCGCACATACTGGACGGTTCCATCCGGGCGTTCGAAGCGGTCGTCTTCCGCGCTAAAATACTCTCCGGCAAGAACCCGACGGTGAACGTCCTTCCAACGCTCTGGCAATTCGGGAAAAAGCTCGTAATGACAGCGGCCGATCAATGGCTCCGAGAGACCGTAATCGTTCATCCATCGCCGACTTGCGACAAGGTAGCGCATCTCCATGTCGAACATCGCCACCCCGGCGGGCGCGTGTTCCACGAAGAGCTTCAGGCGTTCCTCGCTCTCGCGCAGCTCCCGTTCGAGACGCGCGTGTTCCAGCGTGATGGCGATTTGGTCGCAGATAGTCTGAATCATCTGCAACTCGCCGTCGCGAAAATGCGTGCGCCGTCGTGAAACAAAAGCGATCGTGCCGAGCAGCGTCCCGTTGGCCAGCAGCGGAAATCCGATGTAGCTCGTGGATCCAGCGGCTGCGAGAACCTCGCTGCCCTCCTGTCCGCTGTTGGCCAGGTCTTCGATAATCAAGCGTCGGCGCGTCTCCGCGACGCGCCCGCACAACAGCGTTCCAAAGGCCATTGTGGCGAAGAAGCGACGCTCTTCTTCACTTGTCCCGGTCGAAGCTTCGAGCCGCAGCATGCGCGGTTCATCGGCGAGGCGATAATGAAACCAGGACTCCATCTCGACGATGCGACCAAGCTCGTCGAAAATCGTCGTTAGCATCTTGGATTCGGAGCGATCGCCCAAATTGAGCAACTGAGAGGCTCGCGCCAGCATGTCGAGTTGGCGTTTGCGGTCGCGATAGGCTTCCTCGATCCGCTTCCGCTCGCTGATGTCGCGGCTCACGGTCGCAAGACCGACAGGGTTGCCGCTCTCGTCCGATAGGAAGAAGACATCGTAGGTCATCCAGATCGCTTCGCCGGTCTTGAAATGTCGAAACCGAATTTCGGTTTCGGCCCGGCCTTCTTTGAGGACGCGCGGAAAGAACTCGCCGAGGATGAACGCCTGATCCTCGGGAAAGAAGAACTCCCTGACCGGAATGCTCTGGAATTGCTTGAGGTCTTCGAGGCCTACCAGACGGCGACCGGCCTCGTTGATATAGAAGGGTATAAAATCCAAGTCGCACATGCCAATGAACAGTGGGCTGTGGTCCGCCAGAGATTCAAAGTAAGCACTTGCTATGTTTGCGTTATTCGCATTCCGTGACCGCCCCTGTGACCAGGGGATCCGGACCTCCCGTGACTGCCCCGCTTTAGGACCGCGGAGTAATTCGTTGGAGTCGCCCGACTCTTCGAACCCACTCATGCACTCCAGATCCTCTGTTCTGCGCGTCCGCGGCACTTTAGCGCGGCCGCCCAGACGGCACAATGAAATGGGACTTCCCCAAGCATGAACGCCAACTTGGCAATATCCCGATCGCTACTGTCGCGAGGTCGACACATGGCCTTCTCGGAACGAGCGGAAGGTCCACGACGTGCATTAACGTGTCGGTCCGACGGCAGCTATTGGCTCACTCCGGAAGTTTCGTTCACCGCATTCTGACGACTGCTTATCGTTGGAAAGCAAACTTAGACAAGCCCTCCTACGGCACGACTGTGCGATCTCCCCTGTATCACTTGGGTTCTGCAATCGACTTCCACCGACCAACGATAGAACGCAGTCATGGTTATTGGACTTGGAGATGCCGCTGTCCGCAGCAGGATGATGATGGTAGGTCGACCACACGATGCACGCAACTTTTAAAGTATGACGGGATGGTTGAGATTGCCACCATTGACGGACGTAGGATGCGAACCTGCTGGCAGAATAAGAAAAGATGCTAATTTCCAGCTTCAGATGCTAGCACGCGCGCTACGGCGGGGTCTGCGGTGGTTCGCTCGTGGTGGGCGCGGATGTTTGGAAAATCTGACAAACCGCCTGCGAGTGTCGACGAGCCCCACCGAACCATAGGAAAGGCGTAGGCGTCGAGGATTGAGCGCTTGTCGCCTACAAAGAATTCGCGCCCTGCGAGATGGGCTTCCATTAGGCCAAAACGCTTATGCACCAGAGCCACCGCCGCGGCGCGCACTGCGGAGAGCGAAGCTTCGTCCTTCGCGGTCGTATAGCGCTGCGTCATGAAGACTGGGAAGAACGCAGGATGGAGATCGCCGGTGAGGAAGGAAGACCAGCGATCGACTTCTGCTTGCTCACGAAGGCTGTCGCCGCCACTAAGAACGGCGTTTGGAAATCGCCGCGCCAGGTAGCGCAAGATCGCTGCCGCTTGCGTTAAGGTCCAGCCCTCGCCCGTATCCAGGGCCGGGACAGCGCCGGCGGGATTGATCTTCAGAAAGTCGGGTGAGCCAATTTTGACCTGCGCAGCCTCATAGGGTTCGCCGATCCATTCGAGCGCGATGTGAACTGCGAGGGAACAGGCTCCCGGAGCGTAATAGAGCTTCAGCATCGTTTTGACCTCATTGTTAGAGCTGCGACGTTGGGCCTTTGTGACATCTGCCGGACGAATAGCCATGGACGCGGAGGCTGCCACTCGTGAAGGATTTTCGCAATGCTGAGGTCGATCGCAGAAAAGCGGCGTAGTGGGCTAGCCCCCCTTCGACATCGACCGCGGCTTTGACGATCAACTGCTACGCCTAGGCTAAATTCGGTCCCAAACGGCCGCTTCTGGCGCGAACTCGAAGCGCGACTTTGAATGCGTCCCGGCAGCAATTTGGGGTTCAGCGGACTCGCCGGCGCAAGACGCTCACGGGTGATGTTGACTCACAGCCGGCATACTTCCGAGCGGTAACGTTGCAATTTCAGAAGTCAACATTTCTGCTCATGGCGACGGCAAGGGCTGGCCGCGTTCCACGGCGCGGAAACTTGCCGACGATCAACACCAATTGTGCAAGCACCCCTTGAAGGATTTGCGGCGCGGGCTCGTGGAGGACAAGAGGCGCATGGGCGCGGCGGGGGAAGGGTTCAAGTCAATCATTGCGACAGGGGACGATCATGCTCACGCAAAGGGGGCATCGGTGGTTATGGCAAAAGCCGCAGGATTTCTCCGCCAGCTATTGCCGGCATTGCGGCTAGCGTTCCGCGCCGGAGGGCGAAAGCACTTCCACCAGCTATTCGGGCGAAGTAGCGCTGAAACAATTTGCCGCATCCCGAGCGTCCGTTCTGTTTCTTATACCATACTTCCGTAATTTAATGAGGGATGGAGGGGCTCCATGACCGAGAACCTGTTTTCGTCGCGTCGCGCGCTGTTGCAGTCCGTAATTGGTTGTTGCTGCGGCGGGATGATGGGGCATGGCATGATGCAGAATGGCGTTGCAGCACATCGAGGCGGTAAATCGAGCAAATCAGCCGCCGCCTATCGTGCTGCGCCACATGGCGGGGAGAACTGCGCGAACTGCGTATATTTTCAAGCGCCGCATGGCTGCGCGGTCGTGAGCGGTTCCGTGAGCGCACAAGGCTGGTGCAGGCTTTGGCGCGGGTGAGCCCGGCTGGGCGCGACGATTCTCGTCGCGCTCTCTAGTCGCGATCGACCGCCCGGGGCACCGTGATATGAACAAGGGAAGTCCTTAATTGTTATTCCAAGAGGAGGAACGCAGAGAATGAATCACAAACATCGCGCCATCTTGCACGCCTTGTTCGCGCATCCGCTCAGTAGCAACATTGACCCAAAAATGGTGAAGGCGACGCTGGAGGAACTCGGCGCGGAAATCACCCACGGCGGACATGGCCACCTGCTGGTCACGCTGGTGGGCGTTACCCATGGCTTCCACGACAGCCACCACGCCCTTCCGAAGGACGAGGTTGTGGCGTTGCGCAAATTCCTGACCGAAGCTGGGATAGATCCCGAGCGGGATTATCCTCTGTGATTGCGCGAATGCCGAGGTTGGCGAGCTGGGCGGCACGGCGTCGCCTAAGGGCTTGCCAATCACGCCAAACCGCCCCACATTTGGGCGGGAAGAGCGGCTATCCGGCGAATGCCGGCTGAAATCGTTTGAAGAGGGTGCCGAGGCGTGGGGGTTGTCGGACCGACTTTAGCCCGCAGCAATCCTAACCGCAGCGGCGATATTCGCCCCATGCCTTTATGCGGCGCGATTAGAGTCTCAGGGAGGCAGAATTGTCCACCGATTCAGTTCGGATGACCGCCGACGAGCTCGCGCAAAAAAAGCGAGAACGCGAAGAACTGCTCGCGCGATTGCGCGACGTCGCCGAACAGCGCGACAAATTGCTCTCCCAATATGAGGCGATGGCGCTGCAACTCGACGACTCGGTTCGAGAAGTCGACGATGCCCAGCTGGAAGCGCGGCGCAACGCCAACAAGGCCGAGGAGTGCGAGCTCCTGGAGCGGCAGGAGGCGACGCAGATCGCCGAGCTTTCGCGCCAGCTCGACGAAGAGCGCGGCAAGACGGCCGAGGTCGCCGCCGAGTTGGTGCGCTATCGCGACTCCGTCGCGCAAAAGCTGGCTGAACATGCGCGAAGCGAGGATCCCTGGAACCTCTTGGCGTGCGCGATTTCGCAGATCCTATCCGATTGGGTCGCCTGGCTTCGCGCGAAGATCCCGCCGGAGAGCGCGTTGCTGCCCTGGTTCGATCGGGCGGTCGAGCTTGCCAATGCAGTCGTGCGGTTGGCGTCGAAATGCGCTCAGAACCTCTTCGAATGGGCGAAGCCGCGCGCCTGCGAATTATGGAAGCGGCTCAAAGGCGAAGTCGCGCAGCGCATGAGCAAGGAATAGCGCCGTTTCGGCCGGCGCCGGTGGCGCCTGCCGCGAAGCCGATTGTGCAGCCGCGACGCGCCTTGGCGGCGGCGCCGCGCGGCGGGCGAGTGTGCGTTGACCCCTCCCGGCTCAGTTACCCATAGAAGGCTTCTGGCTTGGAGCCTCAATTCCCGCGTGACATGGCGTTGACCCGATAAACGAAATGCCCCGCCCGATCATGCGAGGCGGGGCATTTATTTTTTGCGGCGGCCGAGAGTGACCAACTTCCGCTCATTGACCTGCCACTGAACTTTCATCCAGCGGCGATTGGAGCCTCGGCAGGTTTTACGCCTTCAGGCGCGGTGTGAGCAACATGCGTTCGGCGGAGCTGGTCGGGGTTGCGCAGCCGATCGCATGT
>Ga0182012_10003007_pt1 | contig 18115 bp, 11 predicted proteins | sample 612S2SmetaG_FD_120486 | JGI IMG/M metagenome (GOLD analysis project Ga0182012, IMG submission 120486) | Permafrost microbial communities from Stordalen Mire, Sweden - 612S2S metaG | ecosystem: Environmental > Terrestrial > Soil > Wetlands > Permafrost | place: Sweden: Stordalen | collected...
CCGCCGACGTCGAACGGACAGGGCCTCATTACGATCCTCGTTGAGAACAACGGCTCTTCAGCGCCCACGTCCGGGAGTTTAGCGTGTTGGGATTCGACGAGCACCGAGGTGGTCCAGGCAGAGCTAAACGCCGATTACTCCCTGGCGAGCGTCCCCATGTCTCTGGCTGCCGCTACGCCATTCTCCACGATGCAGGAGGTGGGCTCGGCAAACTGCGGTCAGCTCCTTTCTCCGGACGGGATGATCGGCGACTGCGGGGTGCTGGCATTGACCCCGGTTTATGGCAACTGCGGCCACCTTGATGTGGATGAAGCCAGCCAGTACGTAACCTGCGGAAACCTTACCAGCTTCGACTTTGGGGCGTCGGGGAACACGTTTTCTTTTCTCACGCGCAGGACCATGATTTTCCCCCTGGCCGCGTCGATACTCAATCCCGCTGTGCAGGTCGTTGGCCCGGTGCTAATCACCGGAGCAACATCGGGCGGCGCCAGCACCACCAAGGTTGGTGTCACGCTCCTCTCGCAGTAGCTCGCGCCCGGGATCGCTCAATTCTCAGTTGGCCTAAACTTCTTCAAAAAGGGAAAAAATATGCAAATCAGATTCGTATTTTCAGGCGCCATTTTCGTTAGCTTTGCGGTTCTTATCTCCCCTGGCCAGTGCGCGGCGCAGAACGTCGGCTACGTCGCGGGGGGCTCGTCGATAAGCAGTTTCAGTCCCGCGACGGGCGCACTTATCAACACGCTCCCGAATGACCTGTTCGATGGGGCCCAGGCCTTCGCGGTCGCAAATGACGATGTCACCCTCTACGCTCCCTACGGGGACCAGTTGAATGCGGTCTCTGGGCGGAGCGGGAAGATCCTTAACGACGTGGTCCTCAGCGGGGAGCCAAGGAAGGTGGTCCTCAGTAGCGACGGCGCCACAGCGTACGTGCTGGCTTCCGCCGGTGCCGGAGGCCAACTGCTCATCGTGGACGCGGCCACGCTCGGCGTTACAGGGAGCCTCACGGTCACTGCGGATCTCGGGTCCACGCTTTATGACATAGCGGTCTCGCCGAGCGGCGCTGCTGTGTACGTCAGCCTCGAGTGCCTGAGCGATTTCTGCAGCGCGCAGTACAACGCGTGTCCGATCACCTCGGGCATCTGCGTCTTCGACGCGAAAACGCTCGAGCTGAAAGGCCAGACAACCGCCGTCACGGGGCTACTCGCCATGAGCCAGGATGGAAACTCTCTTTACGTCACGCCAAAGAACGGCGCGCCGCTGGATGTGGTGAACACGAAGTCGCTGGCTGTGACCACCGTCCACATTCCTAACGTGGGGACGATGGTTGGACCCGTCGCCTTGAGCCCGGCCAGCAACTACGGGCTGATTTTCGCCACGGGCCAGACGGTGCCGTTTTCGACCACGGCATACGTGCTCAACACCTCGACAAACAAGGTTGTCTCGCAATTCTTCCCGAGCGTGCCCGATGGGGCAGAGTTGCTGCCCTATAACCAGGCCGTTGCCTTCGCGCCGAAAGGAGGGTCCGTGTGGATGCTGTTGGTCTGCCATTCCGGGGCGCCGAATTGCGTGCTTCCGGGCGGCGCGTTGAGGGCACTCGCGGGATTCAATTTCCCGGCGGGAACGTTGATCGGGCAGACGGGCGTCTCGTACGATACCTCCAACATCGCCTTCCCTTGGTAGGCTTCCAACTAAACCGAGTTCGTCGTTTCCTGACTCTGGTTAACTGCTTGCGAATGAATGCACTGGGCGTGGCCCTGCCATTGCATTCTGCACTGGATGGAACGGTCTGAGAATCTGGAAGAATTGTTGGGGCAGCATTATCCGTCGGCGCTGCGGCTGGCGCGTTCGATTTTGCGGGAAGACGAAGAGGCAGCGGACGCCGTGCAATCGGCTTTTGGGAACGTGCTGCGCAGTCTGGTGAATTTTCGCGAGGAATCCAGCTTCAGCACGTGGTTGAGCCGGATTGTTGTGAATCAACGCGAGCTTCAGGAATCTATTCACGCGGAGACGGTTTCCTTGAATGTTGTCCCCTTCGCGAAGGGGACTGAAACCCAGACTTCCCGCGATCGGCAACCTCACCGCTCAACAAATCCAAGCGAAAGAACAACTAGCCATTAGAATCAATGCTTTACGAACGGAGAGGTAGTTGGAAACCAGAGTTTTTGGGGAGCCACGTACTTTAGAATCAATACTTTATAAGACGCTCTTGAATGGCCGAATCGCTTCAAAAACGCCTGGGAACCCGTGAGCCACGCTTCGGATGACGTAGTGATCTACTCGCCTCTGAATCCGAAAGCGCCATCCGGCAGCGGGCTGCTCGGCTGCGGTGCCGACAAGGTCAAGGGCATGGCTCGTCCCAGCAACGTGATCGAAGTCAAAGCGGAGGGTGGCCAGGGCGAACACTCGGCTCCATACCCACGTGCCCTTGTGGAGTTCTTCATCAAGGCGTTCACGGACCCGGGCGACGTGGTGTTCGATCCGTTCCTCGGCAGTGCCAGCACGATGGTCGCTGCAATGGCTCTGGGACGTTCCTGCTTCGGGATGGAAATCAGCGCGGGCTACTGCGATGTTGCCGTGCAGCGCGCCCAGACGTTCGCCAAGAAACCATTCCTGCTGGCTGGCAGCGGAGCGACGTTTGAACAGGTGAAATTGGGCCGGAGACTGGGCCAGGAGGATGCAATCAAGGAAGAACTCGAGGAGATACTGGCCACGGGAGGAACCCGGTGAACCGCTTGGCTGCGCTACGCCCCGACGAGTACTGCTCTTTTGATTCTAAACCTCTTCCACGCGTTAAGATACTGCCCGGCAGCCCAAATCGGTCCAAGAACGCCCCGGCCGTGGCGAAACCCATCAGTCGGGCCTCTCCGTGTCAAGACCCGGCGAGACCTCGTTCGCGTTCCTGTTCAGCTTCTGTAGCGCCTCGCGAAGCAACTGCGTCATCCATTCGCCGGCCGCGCCCTCGACACATCCTCCGATGCCCCTCAATGCCGGGAAACGAAATCCCGCAACAGGACGATATCGTTGTCGTCGCTTCCCTGCGACAAGGCGAGCTTCCCCCCGTCAGGCGACAAAGAGAATGACTTCACCAATCCAGAACGAAAATGCGTGACTTGGCGCGCTGGACCTCCAATAACCGGCTGCACCCAGATGTTTGTCGCGCCGTTTCGCTCCCATGGAAACAAAATACCGGAATCGTCGGGCGTCCAACGGAGATTCGCTCCGCTCGGATGTCCATCCCGTGGTAGGTCGAGCTTACTCTGGAGAGTGCCCTTAACCGCGTCGAGAATAGCCAAGCCAGGTGTTTGCATCCACCAAAGATGGTCGAAACTAGCGATCTTTTTACGATTCCCCGACAAGGTATAGTCTTCGCTGGGAATCGGATAGAGCGCCACCGGCGCTGAACCATCCAAACCCGCACGCCAAACCGCGATTGTGTTGCTGCGATTAGACACGAAGGTCACGCTCTTGCTGTCTGCCGAGCAATGCGGCGAGCTATCTACACTCGGTCCGTGAGTGACGGGTCCGCTTTGGCCTGTCACAAGATCCGTCTTCCAGATATTCAGGTTCTGGGACTCGTCAGACTTGTAGACAAGGGTACGCGCATCCGGACACACTGCGGGTTCAGCTCGGTAGTAAGCGCCTCGCGTAATCGGCTGAATTCGCCCATCCATCGTAAGCAGGCGCAGATTCCAGCCCTCTGAATCAGGAGCAGAGTCGACCAGCCGGCTCGTATCGGCCCATACGAGTCCGCCTCCGGCCTCAAACACGCCCTCCTCACCAGTCGGGATTTCCTGCGGCTCCCCCGCCGATTTGCCGGTCCACGGAGCAACCCAGATGTGGAATGATCTTCTGCGTACGGATGCGACCAGCAGGTTGCCGGACGCCGACAGGCTTAGCCCCTGAAAACTATCGAGGCCGTTTGTAATCTGCCTGGTGGTACCACTCGGGTAATCGACCAAAACGAGCTGCGCCAAAGAATTCCCGCGATCTACCGAGGCCAGCCAGTGTTGGCCATCGGCGAACCAGGCGAGCCCGACAACCCCCACGTAAGAACGTGGGCCAACTGCCTTGAGGGCACCGGTTTTCAGATCGATCACGGCTAATCCCACTGGGTTTCCTACGCCGATGGGCGTGGCAATGTACCGGTCGTCGGGCGACCATGCCAGTACGCTCCCGAACGTCTCAGACGCCGACCGCTGTTTGACCAGCCGAGATGTCCCGGTGGATAAGTTCAGGACCAGCAAGGAATCCGTTGTGAGATTCTTGTCCCTGTCGACTAAGGCTACGAACTGGCCGTCATGCGAAAGGGCCCAGCACCGATGTGCTCCCCCGAGAACCAGCTGCGGCTGTCCGCCAAACAGGGGCACGCGAAACAGGCCGCTCGCCGCCTCAGGCGCGTTGATCCGGGTGAAATAGAGATAATTCCCGTCGGGCGAAAACGCCACGTTCGAAATGGCGCCCGGGCCGGCGTTCACGGCTTGAACGCCGGCTCTTGTAGCAACTTGCAAGACGTGAATCGTGTTCTCTCCAGACTGGCTGTCAAGGTACGCGACGTAGCGTCCGTCTGAGGAAAGAGCGGGGTTGGAGGCGCGGCCCGACGTGGTGATCCGGTCAATGCGAAGATGGTCGCCGGGCGTGAGCGGATGTCCGCGAAAGGGCAGATATGCCAGAGCCGCAGCCCCAAGCGCCGCTCCGATCCACAGCGTTTTTCGATTGAAGATGGCGTGGGATCCTGAAAATGGATTCCATCCTGACCGCGTTTCCATGATCTGCTTAGAACGGGCGAGGAGTTCGTCCGCGCTCGGGAAGCGAAGCTCCCGGTCTTTTTGCAGGAGGCGCAGGATCAGCGCGTTGAACTCCCGGCTGATCCGCCGGTCCAACGCTGCTGGTGGTTTCGGTGCGTGATTCAGAATGGCGTTTACAACGCCGCCATGAGTAGGATGATCGAAAGGCCGAACTCCGGTTGCAAGTTCATATGCGACCACGCCGAGACTAAAAAGATCGCTTCGGGCGTCCACATCTTTGTCCAGGATTTGCTCGGGGGACATGTATTCAACGGTGCCGACAACGGTGCCTGCGCGAGTATTGAACTTTGATCCCAAGGCACTTTCGGTGAGGCTCTGCCGGATCTTGGCGAGCCCGAAATCCAGCACCTTCACCAGCCCGTCCTCACGAACCATGATGTTTTCCGGCTTGATGTCGCGATGGACCATTCCCGTCTTGTGCGCACTGGTTAGTGCCGACGCCACCTGAACCAGGATGTCCAGGATGGTCCGTTCCTCCACGGGTCCGTTTGCCATGAGTTCGCGCAGGGTGCGCCCCGCTACGAACTCCATAGCGATATGAGGCCAACCGTGTTCGAAATCCGCATCGAAAACAGACACGATGTTGGGATGGCTGAGTAGCGATGCTGCTCGCGCCTCGCGCTGCAAGCGGAGGAGGCTTTCCTGCCCCAGAGCGGCGGCGGCGGGAAGCAGCTTTAGAGCCACAGTCCGACTCAGCCGCTCGTCTTGCGCCTTCAAGATTAAGCCCATTCCGCCGCGTCCGATCGGCTCCAGAACCCGGAAGCGTCCGATCATCGCTCCGGGTTTCGGCACTTCATAGCCAAGAAGATCGGCCGCATCCTGAAACGCACCCGCACCCAGGAAATCGCCCTCTTGTGCCGCTTTATCACCGCTGACCATGCGAAGTACTTCGGTTCGGAGTTCGGAGTCAAGGCCACAGGCTGAGTCAATTGCGGCTGCCCGCTCATTCTCCGGGACGTCGAGAATCGACACGAACACTTTGCACGCGCGGCCATACAGATCCGGCCCCTTCATTTAGACTCGACGCCGGCCGATTGGTTGAGGATCAATACGTGGTGTGCGAAATCAATTGGGATTCGCCGCATCAGCCCGCGCTTATTGTTTGCCCTCAAGGACGGCGTCAGGCTCCCCGGGGTAGAAGCATCGCCGTTGCTGCATTCTTTTAATGAACGAATGAGCTCAATAACGCGGGACACTGGTCTGCACCTGTAGGATATAGCAGTATAGCTTATCCTTTAATGCCGGTTTGGGGGCAGGAAAACGGGACTTGTGGCGGACAGACTATGCGGGCAACTCACTGAGGCGAGCGCCCTCTTTAGCTTCTACGACGGCGTGGGGGTATTGAGCCGTTGATAGAGCCAGCCGCGAGCGATGCGCCAGTCGCGCAGGACCGTGTCTTCCGAGACCGATAGCACCTCGGCGATTTCGGTATTTTCGAGGCCCCCGAAATAACGCAATTCGACAACTCGGGCCTGGCGTTCGTACAACTGAGCCAGTTCAGTGAGCGCTCTATCCAAATCCAGGAAAATATGGAAGTTCTGCTGGGCCGGGACGTTCTCGGCCGCGGCGATGTCGGAATGCTGGCCGCCTTCATTGCGTTTCGCCGCCTTATGGTAACGGGCAAGATCCACTAGCACCTGACGCATCACCCGCGACATGAAAGCAAAGAAATGAACCCGGTCCTGCCATTCGCGCGGGGACGACTCCATGAATCGGACGAAAGCCTCATTCACCAGCGCCGAAGTGTTGAGCATATGCCCGGGCCGTTCGCCGAACATCCGCAAATGCGCCAAGCGGTTCAGTTCCCCATAAATGATGGACGCGAGATGTTCCCGCGAGTCCACGTCTCCGACGTTCCATGCATTGAGCATCGCCGTGATATTGGTTTCCGTGTTGGCCCTCAATGACATATGCCGCTGTTTACGTTAACGGAAATTGAGCGGGCAGTCAAGGACTCGCGCCCTCGTTTAAGACTCGACGCGCGCTGGTGGCAGGTACAGTTCATGCGTCCGCCCTGTGTTGTGACCTACGGGAAAAGTGAGACCGTCTCCAGGATACTTTCCAAAATATCTACTGCGTCCAATGCGGCCTCTGCCGCCGTCTCGGCCGCTTCCGCCGCTGTCTCGGCCGCTTCTGCCGCCGACTCCGCCGCTTCGATTGCCTCTTGGCTGGTGTCTCCCGCTTCGTTCAACGCCTCAAGTTCTTGTTCCGCTTCCTGCGCCTGTTGTTCCTCCGGTAGAGTGCAAACGGAAGAATCGGCAGGTTTCAAGTGGTGATTGAATTTAACGGCAGTGAACTCGTCTTCGCAAGTAAAAGCATCAATGTTCTGGTCTCTTATGTTCTGTTCGGCGTTCTTGGCGTCCTGATTCATTTGATCGATTTTCTGTTTAGCCGCGTTCCCCTTTGAAATATATTCCGCACTACGTACCTGGGCAATGGCGGCCGCGGTTGCGTTCGCGGCAATGGGCGCGGATAAAAGGGTGTTGAACCCTCCACCAAACAAAGACCCAAACCCGCTTAGGGTGACTGCGGGGGGCACATGGACCACCGGGCCGGAGGGCGTCACAACAACCACACTAGTGCCTGGACTTTGCAGCAGATACGGGAGCGCCGTCGTTGTAGGGACTTGGGCAATGGCCATGCTGGAAAGCAGCGCGGCGCTGCCGATAATTCCAAATCCTCCTCTTACCAGGGCGCCAAGCCCGGCATTACGCGAGCCGCGGATGAAAGATCCAATGGTGAGCCGTTTGTCGTCAATCATGATTTATGTGTGCCCCTCTCAAATGCATACCGGCATCGGCGGGCGATCAACCTCCTATTGAATAAAGCGTAATCCGTGCGTCAGGAACCGCAGGAGGGCCCCAAAACATTTCGCTTATCAGAGATTTCGGCTACTTTACGATCCGCCCGTTGCCCCAGCCTGCTGGGGCCGCCTCCGTCGCAGATCCCACAGCCCGCGCACCGAGAGGATCACGGTGAAGCCCCCCAGCCCGCCGAGCGCCCAGAGGGTCCGGACGAAGAAAAAGCCTCCCGGGGACTTGGCGATCTCGCCGTAATGCGCCCCCCTCATGTGCATGACGGGCATGGCTGCGGCGAGCAATCCGATGAGCAGCATGATGACGTGCCCCGATCGCCGTTCGGGAGCACGAGAGTTCCGTACAGGAAGACCGCGAGGACCAGCAGCGAAGTGTTTGAGCTTTCTGCGTTCGATATCCCACGAACGATGTCGTCCGTGATGTGAAGCGTCAGAAAGAGAAGCGAGAGCAGAGATGCGACGGCCAGCATGGTGTTGTGTTTCATTCGATAGTCTCCTTATTGGATTCTATGTGTGTCTCGTTACCCTGCGGCTTCGGCCTCCGCCCAGCGCTGCGCATTCAAACCAAACACCAGATGTTTTCGGGACGCGCCGGTAGATAGACCGGTAGCGGGGCCTGGGACCGGACCAGCATTTTGCGTTCACTATTTTTGCGGTGCGAGCCCAATGATTTCCGCTTAATTAGTCAGAGGCATAAGGTCCGAATTCTCATGACAGTCGAACAACGTTTTGTTTCAAGGAATGCTCGCAGCGCGCGCTTACTGGCAAATGCCGCTCAAAAAACCCTGACAGCGCTTCTTGTCGATGGCCGTCGCACATCAGCGACTTTTGCGCTTTTGGCGACCAGTCTATTCCTTGCCGCCGTGCCGGCGTTGGCTCAAATAGTAGAGCTTGCGGCGTCTAATGCTGCGCCGATGGAAGGCCCCGGGGCCGGGTCCGACACGGTCTTGGTTTATGCGAGTGGACTGCAAGCAAACGCAACGACAACTGTGACGGTTACAACAGGCGAGGATTGGATCACGCTCGCAACCAGCGCCCTGAACATAACGAATGGCCCGAACCGGTTGAGATTCCAATTTGCCGCGAACACCGCCATTACGCGGACGGGCTTAATTGTCCTCGTACCGCTCAATGGGAGCCCGGGCATCACAATAACTGTGACGCAGGCTGGGGCGGGGTTCGCCCCGGCAGGGCCAGTATCTGTCATCACGTCAATCACAGGTCCACAGGGTATCGACGTCGATTCCCAAGGCAATTTGTATATCCTCGACGTCTCTGGATCGAACCTGTTTGAGTGGACGTCGTCTACTCAGCAAGTGAGTTCGCTCGCCACCGGCCGCCCAAACAACTCGTTTGTAGATGTGGCGCTTGATGCGGCCGGAGACATCTTCGCGCTGGAAAACACCCTGGACAACCTGCTTGGCTCGCAGGTGGAGCAGATTCGGGCCACGCAGGGGCAGACCCTTCCAACAAATAACATTGTTTTTTCTTCGGATGCTAATAACTTCTTATTTCCTATAGGACTCTGCGTCGATTCGGCAGGACAAAATTTGAATGTAACAACCGTGGATATTTCATACAAGTGCGTGATCGATCAATTCGGTTCGGTTTATGAGCTGGATTCGAGAGATGCCAACGAAAATGTAGGGTCCTTCGCGGCGCCGCCCACAAATGCCAGCTATCAAAATCCGCCAGTGGGCCAGACATTCTTTCCAAATGGGACTTACGTGGATCCATGCGGGAATCAACTTTCCGGAGTTTCCGGAAGTCTATACGGACTTGCCAAGGACGGCAGTGGCTTCATATATTTCGTGGATCAAAACGGCCTGAGGGTAAACCGGTATGATCCAGCGGCACCGTGGTATACCTGTTCACCTCCGCCCGGAACCTTCCTCCCTAATCTCAATCTGAACTTTGGGACGTTCACCACGGTCGCGAATTTACTTTTCCCTGCGTTCAATATAGCGGCGGACACCGTGGGTAATATCTACCTTTCCGAACAGGCATTTAGCCAGATCCAGGAAATACCGAGGGCGTATGTATCTCCGTCGAGTCCTTTCAATGAGCCTGTGGGCGGTGGCACGGATACGATCTATGTTTTACCGCAGACGCAAACTTTGACCGGAGTCTTTGCTCCAGTGAGCAGCGACACCACATGGCTCAACGTTACATCGGCGGCGAATGGCGTAGTGACTTTTTCATTCTCGCCTAACCCCGGCCCGACGCGAACCGCAACCGTCAACGTGTTAGGAGTAGCCATTCAGGTAGTGCAGGCCGAGTCGCAGACTCCGGCAGCCATGTCGATCGTTTCGGGGAACAATCAAATGACGGGGGTGGGCGGTCTTCCTTTCGCGGCCAATCTGCTTGTGAAGGTTATTAACCAGGTTGGCGACGCTGTGGCAAACGTGCCAGTTCTGTTCGCTTCGCCTTCTCAGCAAGTCTCCATAAACACCGACCAACGCGGGTACGCCGCCGCCACGACCTTCAATGCCAGCGCGGTTGGTCCGGTAAATGTCACCGCCTCCATACCAGGAACTGCAATTTCGCAGACCTTCGTGCTCACGGGCGTCCAAAGCGGGATCTCGGTTGTTAGCGGATCAAACCAGCAGGCGGAAGTCGGGTTCGGGCTGTTCGGGAACATGAGCGTGCTGGTCATTGGCGCGAACGGGCAACCGCTGCCAGGCGTTCCGGTCACTTTCACTGCCCCTGCGAGCGGGGCGTCGGGTACATTTCAATATATAGTTTTCTCACCCGGAAATCCGACACCAACGATCACCGTAAACACGAATGCGAATGGCATTGCGCAAACGTCACCGGACTATCTATTTTCCGCGAACAGTGGCGCCGGCAGCTACACGGTAACTGCCTCCATCAGTGGGATCGCCGGCGTTTCGTCCTCAGCGTGTGTTTTCAATCTCACCAACTTTGGTCCCTATGAGGAATTGGTGGGCAATCAAAGCGCCTACGTCAACAACGCCTACGCCAGCCCGTTATCGTTGAAAGTCCTCGATGGCGGCGGCAACCCAATCGCGAATGCATTTGTCAACTTTTCAGTCGGGACGTCGCAGTACACCCAACCCGGCGCAATTTTTCCAGACGGCAGCCAATCAACTTTGGTCTCAACAGGTGCGGACGGCATCGCCACGGCGCCGCCGATGACCGCCGATTCGCTCGTAGGCAGTTTCAGCGCGAGCGCCTTGATCTATTATCCAAATGGCGGTGGAACACTTACTGCCGGCTGGACCCTTACCAACCTGCCCTCGGCGATTTTAGAGGGCGCGGTTCAGAACGGACTGACGTCAAGAACTTTGACGCAACCGATGATTGTGCAGGCGTCGGCTCACGCCACGGCGGGCACGATGGTGTTTACAGTGGTCCCAGGCGCGGGCGGGGCGAGCGGTAGTTTCAACGGCCAGAATTCCGTAACGGTGAACCTCGACCCGCAAGGGTACGGCACGTCGCCGCTGTTAACGGCCAACAGCTCACCGGGTACTTTTACCGTGACAGCGAACGACGGTGTTACAACCGTTCAAAGCACCATCACGACGACGCCGTGTTTGAACCCCAACAGCTCGTCGGTGGTAGTAACGTCCGGGCAGGATTACAATCCGCAAAACCTCCAAGATGCTAACCCCAACACGCTGCGCTATGCGTTGGCGAACGCGTGCGCCGGATCGAATATCGATTTGACGCCGTTGAGCGGCGACATTACCTTGACGAGCCGGCTGCGCATTGACGATAACATGACCATCACCGGGCCGGGGCCAGGCAATTTAGCCATTGACGGCGCACACAACACGCGCCTCTTCTTCATCGGGAACGGGTCGGTTGCGATAAGCGGACTGACCTTGCAAAACGGAGTTGCCCAAGGCGGAGGCAGTGTGTTTGGCGGCGGTGGCGCCGGAATGGGCGGCGCGATCTTTATGGAGGGCGGCGAGTTGACTTTGTCCAACATGACATTCGTGGGCAACGAGGCTGTGGGAGGCGGTTCCGGCACAGCCACCCTGTGCACCACGAATTGTGACTACGGCGGTGGCGGCTTTGCGGGCGATGCGGTGTCGCCGGAACAAGGCGGAAGCAGCGGAGATCTGTTCGGTGTGGCCGGTCCCTCAAATGGCGCTTCGGGCGGCATCGGTGGCGGCGGCGCGGGAACCGGCGTCCTTCAATCCAGCACTGCGCTTAACGGCGGTAACGGCGGCTTCGCAGCGGGCGGCGGCACTGCCCGGTACACTCTGGGAACACTCACGCAAAGCGGCAATGGCGGCTTCGGCGGCGGCGGAGCCGGCGGTGCTGACGGCAGCATTCCTAAGGGAGTCTCCGCCGTGCTCCCGGGAAGCGGAGGCTATGGCGCCGGCAATGGCTATGAGACACTGACCTGCGCTATCCCGACGCCTACATGCCCCGCCGGTTACCCTTACATCGGCGAAGGCGGCAGCGGCGCGGGTTTCGGCGGAGCTATTTTCGAATACACCGGACAACTCACCCTGAATGGAGTTCAGTTCCTCAACAACTCCGCAGTCGGCGGCACGCTCGCGGGGCTCAGCGGACAATCGGCCGGCTTCGGGCAAGGCAAAGGCGGCGCACTCTTCATTTACAACGGCGCCATTCTGATCAACAACAGCTCCACCTTCGGTGCGAGTGGTCTTGGCCAGGCCAATTTTGCAGATGCTGCTGGATTGCCTGGTAACGGTAACTCGGCGGCGCCTTACACCAACGGCGCAACTTGCCCCGGCCAGGATACCGTCGACATCTGTGGGATTTTCGGAAGTCCCTCCCCGGTTACTATTACCGTGCCCTCGGGATTGCAATTTTTTATAAACGGCGTAAGTTACAGCGGCACGCAAACGTTGAATTTGCCGCAAGGCCAGTACACCCTCGCTGCGCCCGCCCCGCAATCCACGGGCGTCGGCAGTCAAATTGCGCTGGCCTCATGGTCGGACGGCGGCGCACCGTCGCATACGATTACGGTGGGCCCGGGCGGATTGTCCATTACCGGCACGTTCGCCACGCAGTATCTGCTAACCGTTTCGGCCGGGCCAGGCGGATTAGCCGTGCCCGCTAGCAGCGGCTACTATACCGCTGGTGCGGTGGTGAATCTGAATGCCGTGCCGAATGTGGGTAGTGTATTTACAACCTGGACGGGCACGGTGGCCACTGCCGGTTCGGCAGCCACCACGGTGACTATGAATGCGCCCCAGACCGTTATGGCAAACTTTACAGCATCCCAACAGGTGAGCGTCAGCGTGCCACCGGGCGTACCTTTCACCCTGAACGGGACGAATTACGCCGGTCCCCAGTTCGTACCACTGGCACCGGGACAATACACGCTTTCCACGACGAGCCTGCAGGTGTCCGCAACTGGCGATCAGGAACTTGTGTTCAACTCCTGGTCGGATGGTGGCGCCATTTCGCACACTATCACTGTAGGTACGACTCCGCTGTCAATCGGCGGCAGCTTTACTACCGAATACCAACTCACCGCTACTGCAGGCAGCGGGGGAACCATTTTGCCGGTCAATGGATTCTACAGTTCCGGCACGGCTGTCAATCTGACAGCCACGCCGAACCCAGGTTATGTATTTCACAACTGGACCGGGGCAGTGGCAGTTCCGTCCTCGGCGACGACGACCGTAACGCTAAGCCAGGCGCAAATGGTTACCGCCAACTTTTGGCCGGCGCCGTCTGCCTGCGTGGCCGCTCCAGCGAATGTGACGGCATGGTGGAAAGGGGATGGGTCAGCGAACGATGAGACGTTATCGTTCAACGCTACTTTGGGCGGCGACGTGAGTTTCGCGTCCGGTCTGGTGGGCCAGGCATTCAGCTTCGATGGGACCCAGAGTCCGTTTGTCTCCGTTCCCGCGGGTGCCTTCCCGCCGCAACCGGGTAGCGGCGCTTTCAGTTTCGAAACGTGGTTTCAGACGTCCGGCGCCAATGGGGGCGTGATTCTCGGGCAGCAGCCTTCCGCCCCGGACGCGGCATCGCCGGCGCAGTATTCTCCGGCCATTTACGTCGGCACAGACGGCAACCTGTATGTCGAGGTGTTCTATAACGGCAGCACGAATCCGTTAGTGGGTCCGGCACCGGTGAATGATAACCAGTGGCACCATGTCGCTGCGACTTACGACGGGAGCACGGAGATCGTCTATCTCGACGGCGCGAACATCGGCCAATCTCTCTCTTACATGCAAGTGCCCAACGGGTCTCCGTTGTCTTATCAACTGGGAACAGGCTTCACCCAAGGTTGGCCGGCAACGAATAACTCCTGGTACATCTTTAACGGCTTGATCGATGAGCCGACGGTGTACTCACGTGCGCTGACCGCAGCGGAGGTGCTCGGTATCGCCCAGGCGGGCAGTTACGGAAAGTGCGACCCGGTGGTGTCGCTAAGTCCGGTTACGCTCAATTTCGTCAATACTGCGCCGGCTCAGACGGCTACGCAGACGGCGGTGCTATCGAATCCCGGGAATGCGCCCCTGGCCATCTCGGCGATCGCTGCCGACGCGGGCGACACGAATTTTAACTTGCTAAGCGGCAATGCGCAGGATTGTGCCGTAGGCACGCAGGTTCAACCCAACTCCTCGTGCAACGTCCGCGTTCAGTTTTCACCGCAAGGCGCCGGTGCGATCAGTGGACAGGTTTCGATAACGGATAACTCCGTTGTGGGCCAGGGTACACAAGTGATCAGCCTGGCGGGCTCCAGTGAGACACTACAACCCACCGTCACATTCACCGGGCCTTCCTCCGCGGTTTATGGCTCGACGTTCACGCTTGTGGCCAGCTCCAATTCGGGTGTGGCGGCCACAATTCTCGCTTCCGGCCCGTGTCAGATCAACGGAATCTCCATTACCATGACTAGCGCTACAGGCCTGTGTCAACTGCAAGCCACTTGGCCCGCCAACGCGCCCTTCGCAGCGGCTAACGCAACGCTGAGCGTAGACGCGACTCCATCTGTAGTGACGGCCGCCGTCACTGTGGCGAATAAGACCTTCGACGGGACAACAGACGGGACAGTCGGTAGTTGCACGCTGAGCAATGTATTGCCGGCCGATGCGGGAAACGTCACTTGTACCGCTGCGAGTGCGACGTTTGCGAGTCCAGGCGTCGACAACAACGTTCCGGTCACGGTGAGCGGCATCACCTTGGGCGGATCGGCTGCCGGTAATTATCAGCTCTCGACTACAACGGCGAGCACCACCGCGAACATCACTTTCGGCAGCGTCAATTCGGCCTGCGTGGCGCCTCCATCAGGCGTGACGGCCTGGTGGAAAGCCGATGGCGACGCGACCGACGTGACGGGCGCCTTCGGCGCTACGCTCGGCGGAGATGTCAGCTTCGCACCTGGCCAAGTAGGTCAGGCCTTCAGCTTTGACGGGTCCCAGAGCCCCTATGTGCTGCTGCCCGCGGGGGCATTCCCGGCTGAGCCGACCAACGGTCCGTTCACCTTTGAAACCTGGTTCCAGACTTCCGGCGGGAATGGCGGCGTCATCCTGGGCGAGCAGAGCGGCGGCCCGTATGAGACGAACGTGCCAGGCTGGACCCCCGCCATTTACGTAGGTTCGGACGGCAAACTCTATGCGGAGGTGTTCTATAGCAGCGCCGGTATCGCGCAAGTTGTTAGTCCGATTCCGGTCAATGATGACGCGTGGCACCACGTTGCCGTAACTTACGACGGCACGAATGAGGTTACCTATCTGGACGGCGGCCCCATTGGCACGATCAATCAGTTGGTGCAGGCTCCGAACGGGCCGTCACTTGGATATGAACTCGGCACGGGCTTTACCTATGGTTGGGCTAATGGCAACAGCGGCTGGTACACCTTCAACGGTTTGATCGACGAAGCAACCGTATACTCGCGCGCTCTCAAGGCCGGCGAAGTCGCCGGCATCGTGCAGGCGGGGACTTACGGCAAATGCAATCCTGTCGCTTTGGTTAATCCCGGCACGCTCACCTTTAGCAACACACCTCCGGGACAAATTGCCATGCTGACCGCGGTGCTGTCGAATCCGGGCAACGCGCCTCTCACCATCGCCTCGATTGCTTCCGACGCCGGCGACGCCAACTTCAGCGTCTTAAGCGGCAACGCAGGAGATTGCGCCGCGGGCACGCCGGTTCAATCCAACGCGACTTGCAACATCCGCGTTCAGTTTAGCCCGCAATCGGCCGGCTCTCTGAACGGAAGCGTGACCGTGCAGGAAAACGCACTCTATAGCGGCGGCGTTCAGACCATTCAGCTTTCCGGTACGGCGTTGGAACCGCAATCCATAAGCTTCGGCAGCATTGCTACCCAAACCGTTGGCACGCCGCTGACTCTCTCAGCAACCGCAACCTCCGGACTGGTGGTCAGCTTCAACAGCGCTACGCCTTCGGTTTGCACCGTGACCGGAAACACCGCTACTTTCCTTACTTACGGAAGCTGCACCGTCACGGCAGTGCAATCCGGTAACGGAACCTACTCGGCCGCCAATCCCGTGTCGCAGACATTTGTGGTCATGTCGCCGCAAACCATCACGTTCCCGGGGATCGGCTCTCAGATGTTGGGAACGCAGCTTACTTTGGCTGCGACAGCCAGTTCCGGCCTGCCTGTCGGCTACTCTTCATCTACAACGAAGGTATGTAGTATCTCTGGAAACACGGTTGCCTTCGTAGCCACTGGAACGTGCACCATTAATGCCACGCAAGCGGGCAATGCCAGCTATCTCCCGGCAGCTCCCGTGACGCAGAGCTTTAGTGTCGCCGAGGAAGCGCAGTCCATCACCTGGGCGACGATTCCCACGGAGGCCGTTCAGCAAACCGTGCCCTTAACAGCGTCGGCCAGCAGCGGCTTGCCCGTTGCTTACACTTCGTCACCGACGTCCGTCTGCACGGTTTCCGGCAGCACCGCGACGATGATCGGGGGCGGCACATGTACGATCAAGGCGACACAAGCCGGCAACAGCACTTACGCCCCGCAATCCGCTTCGCAGAGCTTCACAGTGACTAAGCTGGCCCAGAGTATTACTTTCGCAGCCGTTGCGACGCCGCAATCCATCGGTGCACAGGCTACCCTTAGCGCCATTTCCACTTCGGGCCTGACGGTAGCTCTCGCGGCTTCACCGGCAACGGTGTGCACAATTTCCGGTACGACGGTGTCCTTCGTAGCCGCGGGGAATTGCAAACTTACTGCAACGCAACCGGGCAACGGCATGTATTCCGCCGCAACGGCGGTCAGTCAGAGCATCGTGGTTGATAAGATCGCGCAAACAATTTCTTTCGGCTCGATCGCCAACCAGATAGCCGGAAGTAATCTCGCGCTTGCGGCCACCGCCAGTTCCGGGCTGGCCGTCACTTACAGCGCCTCGCCCTCTTCGGTTTGCACAGTATCGAATTCTAGCGCCTCGTTTGTTGGCGCAGGAACGTGCACGGTCACTGCGGCACAATCGGGGAACGCCACTTACTCGGCGGCGCCATCGGTGTCGCAATCATTCATGGTTTCTAAACAGAGCCAGTCCATCTCGTTCCCATCTATATCCGCTCAGAACGTGGGTGCGACGGTGACGCTGGCCGCCAGCGCGACCTCGGGCCTGACGGTTAGTTACAGCGCTACGCCGTCGAGCGTGTGCACGGTCTCCGGCTCAACCGCCACCATGGCCGGGAGCGGTACTTGCACGATCACAGCATCACAAAGCGGCAACAATATTTACGCCTCCGCTACCGCCGTACCCCAAAGCTTCCTGGTAAGCAAACTGATGCAAACCATTACCTTCGGAAGCATCGGGAGCCAGACCGTGGGCGCGTCTCTCACTCTGACGGCAACCGCCAGTTCCGGCTTGGCGGTGAGCTACAGCGCCACGCCATCCAACGTATGCAAGGTTTCCGGCTCGACGGTTACGATGACCGGTAGCGGAACATGCACCATCACGGCATCGCAAGCGGGAAACAGCACATACGCGGCCGCGACGTCCGTACCGGTTAGCTTTGAAGTAATCAAGGTGGCGCAGACGATCACATTCGGCGCCATTCCTACCCAAACCGTAGGCACGCCGCTCACTTTGACAGCTTCCGCAAGTTCGGGTCTTGCAGTGACTTACACCGCATCACCGTCAAAGGTCTGCAAAGTGTCCGGTTCCACTGCGACGATGTCCGCGGCGGGTACATGCAATATTACTGCGGCGCAATCGGGCAATGCCGAATACGCCGCCGCACCAAGCGTTCTTGAGAGCTTCCAGGTAGTTCAGTAGGCTTGCAATCGTGCGCTGGTCAGCGCACGGCATATCGCGAAGGCCAGCTGGGCTAAGGCCGCGGCTTGGTCCGCTTACCGCCTGCTCGCCGACGCTTCGCCCCGCCTTTGCCCGCGGGATTCAGCGCCGCCGCGGCGCGGATCAGATCCTTTAACGCCTCCTCATTCACCTTCGTGGATGTCGATGGCGCGCCTCACATTGCCGTCGACGCTGGAGTTGAATAGCCCGGAAATGTCTTGCAAGGCGGCGGCTCCCTTGGCAAAGGTCATCTTGACAAC
>Ga0182012_10003008_pt1 | contig 18109 bp, 12 predicted proteins | sample 612S2SmetaG_FD_120486 | JGI IMG/M metagenome (GOLD analysis project Ga0182012, IMG submission 120486) | Permafrost microbial communities from Stordalen Mire, Sweden - 612S2S metaG | ecosystem: Environmental > Terrestrial > Soil > Wetlands > Permafrost | place: Sweden: Stordalen | collected...
AACGGCAGCATGCCGTAGACCAATAGCAGGCCGGGCAGGAAGAGGGCGACCAGCGCGATGACGGCACCGCGCAATCCATGGGGTGCCGGCCCCACTACGGCGCCGAGGTAGGCGGCGAAGGTGAAGAGCGGCCCGGGAACGGCCTGCGCCAGGCCATAGCCGGCGAGGAAGGTTTCGTTCGTCACCCATCCGGGTGTCACCACTTCCGCCTGCAGCAATGGCAACACGACGTGTCCGCCGCCGAACACCAGCGCGCCCGACCGGTAGAAGGCATCGAACAGCGCGACCGCCTGATGGGCGGTTGCGTCGACCAACAGCGGCGGAATCAGCAGCAAGGCGGCACACAGCATAAGCGCCAGCGCTCCAGCCCGATGCGATACGGGAAAGCGGAGATGACCGGTCGGCGAGGGCACGTCCGCTCGGCAGAACCAGAGCCCTGCGAGCGCGCCGAGTGCGATCGCGCCGATCTGGCCGAACGAGCCGCCGATGAAGACAACGATGGCGACCGCCGCCAGCGCGATGGCCGCGCGTTGGCGGTCCGGCGTCAGGTTCCGCGACATGCCCCAGATCGCCTGGGCGACCACGGCAACGGCCACCAGCTTCAAGCCGTGGAGGAAGCCTTCCGCCGCGGGGCCCGTGAAGGCGGCCGCGCCGAGCCCAAAGGCAAACAGAAGGATCGCTGACGGCATGGTGAAGGCGAGCCAGGCCGCCAGCCCGCCCAGCAGTCCATGGCCGCGCAGGATGCCGAGCGAGAAGCCGACCTGGCTCGAAGCCGGTCCCGGCAGGAACTGGCAGAGCGCGACCAGGTCCGCGTATCCGGATTCGTCGATCCACCGCCGCCGCACCACCAGCTCGTCGCGGAAATAACCGAGATGAGCAATCGGCCCGCCAAAGGATGTCAGGCCGAGCTTGAGAAATACGCGGAAAACTTCGCGAGGCGAGCCATCGGCCTGGGCTTTGGTCGGCAGCGTATCGTCACGCGCATGCATCGCTACCTCCGACGCGGACCGCGGTGGCGATGATTGCTGTGGAAAGGAGGCGCGTCCTCTTCTTGCTTGGCTGGGGAACTAGGATTCGAACCTAGACAAACAGAGTCAGAGTCTGTTGTGCTACCGTTACACCATTCCCCAATCATCGCATATGCTTAAGAGAACTTCCGCAAGTCCCTGCTGCGCATGGGCAAAGCCATAACGCCGCGCGCCGTTCTACCTGCTTGGTGCCTGCCTTGGCAAGCGCAGGGCGAAAGCGGGATCGTGACGGGTAGATCGCGAGCTGATTATCGTGGACCTGCGTCTCCATTGGGCGTCCTTGCCCCTGCGAAAGCGGCGTGCAATGCTGAAAGTGCCAACAACTACAATAAATTGCCGGGTAGGCTCTGGCTAATTCAAGGTTGAAGAATCGGCCTTTGGTTTTGGGGAACGTTTTGGAGACGTCGTTATGACATTAAAGCCTGCCATCGGCCTGTTCTGGGCCACCGCGATCACGATGGCCGCGATGTCAGCGATCCCGGCGGGCCGGGTGCTGGCGCAGGACAAGACCGTCAAGATCGGCGCGATCTTTCCCTTGAGCGGCAATGCTGCCAGCGCCGGCGTGCATGCCAAGGCGGCGATCGAGACCGCGGTCGATATCATCAACAACGCCCATCCCGAACTCGGCAATTTGCCGTTGGCGAAAAATGCCGGCCTCGCCGGCCTCGGCGGCGCCAAGGTCGAGGTGGTATTTGCCGACAATCAGGGCAGCCCGGCCACCGGACAGAATCAGGCGCTGCGGCTGATCACGGAAGAGAAGGTGGTGGCGCTCACCGGCGCCTATCAGTCCGGCATCACGCTGACGGCGAGCGCGACGGCCGAACGCTATGGCATTCCCTTCGTCAATGGCGAGTCGGTTGCCGCCAATCTGACCGAGCGCGGCTTCAAGTGGTTCTTCCGGGTGACGCCGGTCGCGGCCGATTTCGCCGAGATCTATTACGAATTCCTCAGGGATATGAAAGCCGCCGGCGCCAAGACCGACAGCGTGGCGCTGGTCCACGACAATACCGAATATGGCACGTCGGTCTCCTCCGTGATTACCAGCACCTTCAAGGCCAAGGGCGAGGCCGCCCCGCTCGATATTGCCTACGCGCCCAATGCCACGGATGTGCAGAGCCAGGTGCTGCAGCTCAAGGAGAAAAAGCCCGACGTCGTCGTCATGATCACCTACACCTCGGATGCTATCCTGTTTGCCAAGACCATGCAGGCGCTCGACTACAAGCCGCCGATGATCATTGCCGACGATTCCGGCTATTCCGATCCGTCCTTCATCAAGGCCGTTGGCAAGATCTCGCAAGGCGCCTTCAACCGCTCGTCCTGGAGCGTGGGTCCTCCGGGCTCGACGACCGCGCTGATTGCCGAGATGTACAAGAAGAAGAGCGGCGACGAGATGGACGATACCGCCGCGCGCCAGATGCAGGGCTTCTTCGTGCTGTGCGATGCCATCGACCGCGCCGGCTCGACCGATCCGGCCAAAATCCAGGCGGCGCTGAAGGAGACCAACCTCAAGGCCGATCAGCTGATGATGGGATACAAGGGCGTCAAATTCGACGACAAGGGCCAGAACATCCTCGCCGCCGGCTTCATCATTCAACTGCAGGACGGCGAGAACTATGTCACGGTCTGGCCCAAGGCCAGCGCCGCGAAGACGCCGGTGTTGCCTTATAAGGGCTGGTGAGTGAGCGCAGGGTGGGCAAAGCCGGCGATGCGCGCGAACGCGCGGATCGATGGCGTGCCCACCGTTGTTTCCGCATTCATGGTGGGCACGGCGCGAAGGGCGCCTTTGCCCACCCTGCGTCGCTGACGATGTCGATCATTCTGGTTCAGGTCATTGTCGGCGGACTGCTGCTCGGCGCGGTCTACGCGCTGTTCTCCTCCGGGCTGACGCTGGTCTGGGGCATGATGAACATCGTCAATTTCGCCCATGGCGATTTTGTCATGCTCGGCATGTATGTCGCCTTCGTCGTCTATACGCTGTTCGGGGCGGGACCTTTGCTGGGCGCGCCGCTCGCGGTGCTGGTGCTCGCGACGCTCGGGGTCGTGGTCTATTTCGGCCTGATCCGCGACATCATGAAAGGTCCGATGCTGGCGCAGATCCTCGGCACCTTCGGGCTGGCGCTGCTGTTGCGCTATTCGGTGTTCTGGTGGTTCGGCGCCAATTTCCTGTCGTTGCCGGCCAATATCGTCGGCGGCACCTTTGTGATCATGGGCCTGCGGATCGAGGCGTCGCGGCTCCTCGCCGGCGTGGTGGCGCTGCTGGTGACATGGGGCCTGCATCTGTTGCTGACGCGGACGTCGCTCGGATCGAAAATGCTGGCGGTGTCGGAGGATGCGACGGCGGCACAGCTGATGGGTATCCGGCCCGACAGCATGCAGGCTATTGCCTGGGCGATCGCGGCGGGCGCTACCGGGCTTGCCGGTGCCTTGATCGCGACCTTCTTCTACATCGTGCCGACCGTCGGCGAGACACTTGGGATCGTGGCCTTCGTCACGGTGTCGCTCGGCGGTTTCGGCAGCGTGCCTGGCGCGCTGTTGGCAGGCCTCCTGATCGGGGTGATCGAGTCGCTGTCGGCCTATCTGATCGGCGCTGTGTACAAGGACATCGTCGTCTACACCTTGTTCCTTTGCTTCCTCTGGTTTAGGCCGCAGGGCCTGATGGGCAGAAGCTGATGCGGCGGCTCGTATGGCCCGCGGTGGCGCTGGCGGCGGTCGTCCTCTATCCGCTGCTGCTGTCGAGCCCATTCGAACAGCGGCTCGGAGCGCTGGTGCTGCTCTATGCGATCGCGGCGTCTGCCTGGAATATCGTCGGCGGTTACGCTGGCCAGGTCTCGGTCGGCCACGTGGTGTTCTTCGGCTGCGGCGCCTATGCGGCGATGGGTGCGTATGCGCATTTTGCGTGGTCGCCGCTATCCGGCATTCCCATCGGCGTCCTCGTCAGCGTCGCGATCGCGGCCGTGGTCGGCGTACCGACGCTGCGCCTTTCCGGCCATTATTTCAGCATGGCCACGATCGCGGTGGCCGAACTGATCCGGCTGATCGTCACCAACACCGGTTATCTCGGCGCCGCGGTCGGGCTCAGCGGTCCCACCGTGCCGCGCAACATCTTCGATCTCTCATTCATCTCGGCGCTGCCCTATTACTATCTGTTCCTGACGGTGCTTGGCATCACGCTCGGCATCACCTGGTGGATGGCCAACAGCCGGATGGGTTTTTATCTGCGCGCCATCCGGGATTGCGAGCGCGCGGCGCGTTCGCTCGGCGCGCCCGCGAGCCGCATCAAGCTCGCCGCGTTCATGCTCAGCGCCGGCCTGACCAGCGTCGCCGGCGCGCTCTATGCCATGATGTTCGGCTTCGTCGATCCGGAATCCGGGCTCGGCATCCTGATTTCCGTGAAAATTCTGATCATGGCGGCGCTCGGCGGCGCCGGCCTTTTGTTCGGACCGCTGGTCGGCGCGGTCATCCTGGTGCCGCTGGAGGAAATCTCCAACAACCTTCTGGGCGGTCAGGGCGCCGGGCTGACATTTGTGCTGTACGGCGCCATCATCGTCCTGATCGCGCGCTTTCAGCCGGGTGGTCTGCTCACCCTGATCCAGCGGCTATTGAAAAGGCGCAAGCCAAATCCGGCGCCGGCGGTCGCGGCGGGAGCCAGCCATGCTCCTTGAGGCCCGCAAGCTGACAAAAGCCTTCGGCAGCTTCAGGGCGGTCGATGCGGCCTCGGTGAGCCTGGAGCAGGGCGATATCCTCGGCCTGATCGGGCCGAACGGCGCCGGCAAATCCACCTTCTTCAACTGCCTGACCGGCGATCTCAGGTCGACATCCGGACAGGTGCTGTTGGAAGGCCAGGACATCACCGCTCTGGCGCCGGAGGCGCGTGCGCGGCTCGGCATGGCGCGCACTTTCCAGGTACCGCAGACTTTCGAGAGCCTGTCGGTGCTCGAGAACGTCATGATCGGCGCCTTTCTTCGCACTCCCCATCGCTCCGAGGCCGAGGCCCGGGCCCGCGCCGTGCTGGAGCGCGTCGGCATGAGCGCGCTAGCGGATGCGCCGGCAGGGTCGCTGGGAACGCCCGGGCGCAAGCGGCTGGAAATTGCCCGCGCGCTCGCCACCGAGCCCAAGGTGCTGCTGCTCGATGAAGCCATGGCGGGCCTGACCCAGCGCGAGGTCCAATTGGCGATCGACCTGGTGCGCGACATCCATCGTTCCGGCATCAGCCTCGTCATCGTCGAGCACATCATGGAAGTCATCCTGTCCCTGGCGAGCCGGGTAGTGGTCTTTCACCAGGGGCGTGAGATCGCGCGCGGCCGCCCGCGCGAGGTCACCGGCAATCCCGCCGTCATCGAAGCCTATCTCGGCAAGCGCGCCGCCAAGGCCGCCGCCGGACATACGCCGATCGAGTTGCTAGGCGGGCCGGTGACATGAACGAGCCCCTGCTCAGCATCCGGCATCTGGAAGTTCGCTACGGCGACCTGATCGGCGTCGCCGATGTTTCGCTTGAGGTGCCCGAGGGCAGTGTCGTCGCGCTGCTCGGATCCAATGGCGGCGGCAAGACCACGACGCTGAACGCCATCGCTGGCCTGATCCCGGTGCATGCTGGATCGATCGCGTTCCGCGGCCTGCGGATCTCCGGCGAGAGCGCGTTTGCGATCGTGCGCCGGGGACTGGCGCTGTCGCCGGAAGGCTGGCGGCTGTTCGTGCAACAGAGCGTCGAGAATAATCTCAGGCTTGGCGCCACGCCGCTGCGCGACAAGGCGCGGGTCGCGGAGTTGCTCGAGCGGGTCTACGACATCTTCCCGAAACTGGCCGAACGCCGCGGCCAGCGCGCCGGTACCATGTCCGGCGGCGAAAGGCAGATGCTGGCGGTCGGCCGCGCGCTGATGAGCGATCCCAAGCTTCTGATGCTGGACGAACCATCGCTCGGCCTGGCGCCGGCGGTGGTGGAAAGCATGTACGACACCTTCGGCCGGCTGCACCGGCAGGGACTGACGATCCTGCTTGCCGAGCAATCCATCGAGCTGGCGCTCGAAGTCGCGGATTTCGCGACCGTGCTGCAGGTCGGCCGCAGCGTCCTGTCCGGCACAGCAGCCGATCTTGCGGGCGATCCGCAGGTGCAGAAAGCCTATCTTGGGACCGGCTGAGGACCGAATCGCCGCCGAGGTCCATCCAGATGGCATCGCGTCGATTGATTGTTTCGGCGGTGCGAAGCAGTCGGCGATCGCCGGCCGCAAAGTCAAGCCAGTCAAAGGCTTATGAGGTGACGGAAAATGCACACCACGCATCTGGTGGATGTGATAGTTTTATGACGGCGTGGACCAGCCGCCCCCTGGGCTGGGTTCGATCTCAAACGGTCATTGGAAATGGTCAGTCAGACCGAAGTTGAACTCAAGTTATGGGTCGCGCCGGGAGATATCGCGGCGCTCCGAAATCACCCTCATTTTGCCGGCGCGCTTCATCATCATTCCCGCCAGATGCTGGATTCAATCTATTTTGATTCCGACGACCGTTTTCTGCGGGATCACGGGTTCAATTTGCGGGTGCGCCATATCGGCGGCAAGAGCGTCCAGACCATCAAGTCCATCGATCACGGCGTCGGCCTGTTCGAGCGATCGGAGTGGGAGCAGACCATCGCGGGCGATGAACCTGATCTCGCCCAGGTCAGCGAAACGGCTCTTGGCCGGCTGCTCGCCGACGAGGGGGGCCGGGAATTGAAGCCGGTTTTTGAAACCCGGTTTGAGCGCTCTGCCTACCACCTCGACCGGAGCGGCGCTGATGTCGTGATGGCGATCGACGAGGGCGAGATTCTCGCCACTGGCTCTTCGCGTCCGATTTCGGAGATTGAACTCGAGCTCAAGCAGGGGTGCCCCGCCGACCTGTTCAAGATAGCGCGTGAAATTCTTGATATCGTGCCGGCGGATCTCGGATTTAAGAGCAAGTCCGAGCGCGGCTATGAGCTGGCGGCGAAGTCGGCGGACGCCGTCGAGATGGCATCCGACCCGGAACTAAACGCTGACATGAGCGCAGGCCGCGCCTTTACCCTTGTCGGGCGCGCTTGCCTCCATCATCTGGCCGCCAACGCACCTTTGATCATCGGCCGCGACGGCACGGCCCTGCATCAGACGCGCGTCGCGCTGCGCCGGCTGCGCGCCGCCATTTCGCTGTTTGCTGCTGTTGTGGCTGACGATCGCATCGAGGCAATCAAGACCGAGTTGAAATGGCTGGCGCGGGAATTGGGCCCCGCGCGTGACCTCGATACGCTGCTCTCCGAGGTCATCGGGCCGGTACGCGAGCGAAATCGCCATGAGCCGGGACTTGTCAGCATCAGCAAAAGCTTCGCGCGCAAGCGTCTGAAGAGCTACAGGCAGGCGCAGGAAGCCGTTCGGTCGGCTCGATTCCGCATGATGGTTCTCGACAGCGCGGAATGGGTCGAGGCGGGCCCCTGGAGCAGTTCGGCGGACGTTCTGATGCGCGCGCGGCGAGAAATGCCGGTCGAGCTCTTTGCCTCGGAACAACTTTCGCGTCGTTACAAAAAGATCAGGCGACGCGGTGCAAAGATCAACGATCTGGACACCGCGCAGTTGCATGGGCTGCGCATTCAGGTCAAAAAGGCCCGCTACGCCACCGAGTTCTTTTCCGGTCTGTACCGCGGCAGGAAATCCGCAAAGCAGCTGAGATACGTCAAATCGTCGCTGATGCAATTGCAGGCTTACCTGGGCAGGCTCAACGACATCGCGACGCATAAAGCACTTTTTCTGGATGTCATCGATCATCCTGCCAAGGCGGGGACGGAAGAACAAAGCCGCCGCCGCGCGTTTGCCGCGGGACTCATCATCGGAGATCAGCAAGCCCAGATCGAGGGATTGCTTGAGCGCGCGCGCAAGGCCCATTCGCGGTTCGAGCGCGCGAAGAAGTTCTGGAAACTGCCGAACCGGAACAGCGCCACGGCGGCACCGGTAGCGGCAGCGGAGACGCAGCCCTGACGAATGCCTTTGGATTTCTGCTGCTTCGCCTGCGCATGCGGCGCGGCTAAAGCCCGGGTAATCTGCCCTTCTGGGTCGGTAGCCATGACAGCGGGTTGCCACTGCGCCGGACTTCCACGAAATTCCGATTATAATGACGCCCAATCCTGACCACAGCCTTTCGGCGACCGGCGACTTCATTGGCTACGACCGCTGGGATCGACCGCTGACGCCACCACTGGGAGAGGATAAATGAGCATTGGCACGGCCTTTCGCGGGACGATCGGAAAAACCATCGCTACTTCAAAACCCTGGTGGCCATCAGCGCCGAAGCCGCCGGCTGGCGCGCCCAACATTCTCGTGGTGCTGTTCGACGATGTCGGTTTCTCGGATTTCGGCTGCTACGGCTCGCCGATCAAAACGCCGACCATCGATCGGCTCGCGGCGCAAGGCCTGCGCTACTCGTCCTTCCACACCACGGCGATGTGCTCGACCACGCGGGCGGCGCTGTTGACCGGACGCAACCATCACTCGGTAGGGGTCGGTTGTCTCGCCAATTTCGACTCCGGCTATCCCGGCTACCGCGGCAAGATCACCCGCGAAGCAGGAACGCTGGCGGAAATGCTGAAGCCCCATGCCTATCGCAATTACATGGTCGGCAAGTGGCACGTCACGCCGTTGACCGAGAGCGGCGCCACCGGGCCGTTCGACGGCTGGCCGCTCGGTCGCGGTTTTGACCGTTTCTATGGATTCCTGGACGCCGAAACCGATCAATTTGCGCCGGAGCTGGTGTCGGATAATACCCATATCGATCCGCCCGGCACATATGCGGATGGCTATCATCTGACCGCAGACCTGGTCGACCAGGCGATCCGCTTCATCGGCGATCACGTCGCCGACCGACCCGATCTGCCCTGGCTGACCTGGCTCGCGCTCGGCGCCTGCCATGCGCCGCATCAGGCGCCCGCCGATATCATCGCCGGCTACGACGACATTTTCGCGCGCGGCTGGGACGTCGAGCGCGAGCAGCGTCTGGCACGGCAGAAGGCCCTGGGGATCGTGCCGCAACAGACCAAGATGCCAGCGCGCAATGACGGTGTGAAGGCATGGGACGCGCACAGCCCCGATGAGAAGCGCGTGTTCACCAGGCTGCAATCGGCCTTCGCCGGCATGCTCGATCATGCCGACCGCCATCTGTCGCGCTTGATCGGATTTCTGGAAAGCGCCGGCATTCGCGACGACACGCTGATCCTGGTTTTATCGGACAATGGTGCGAGCCAGGAAGGCGGCCCGCTCGGCTTCGTCAATGCCATGGGACCTTTCAATTTCCGACCCGAGCCGATCGCCGAAAAACTGCGGCGGATCGAAGAGATCGGCGGTCCCGATACCCACGCCAACTTTCCGCTGGGCTGGGCGATGGCCTCCAACACGCCCCTCCGCCGCTACAAACAGAATACCCATGGCGGCGGCATCCGCGATCCCCTGGTCATTTCATGGCCGCGGCGGATCGCGGCAAGGGGCGAGTTGCGTCATCAGTTCGTTCATGCCTGCGACCTCGCGCCGACCTTGCTCGATCTCGTCGCGGTCACCGCGCCCACGGAGATCTCCGGCGTCACGCAGATGGCAATGGAGGGTGAAAGCTTTGTGCGCTCGATCAGCGACGCGCTGGCGCCGTCAAAGGCCTCGCCGCAATATTTCGAGATGTTCGGGCACCGCGGCTTATGGCACCGGGGCTGGAAGGCGGTCGCCTATCATCCGCCGGGCACGCCATTCGACAATGACAAATGGGAGCTGTTTGATCTCGACCGCGATTTCTCGGAGGTGGACGACCTTGCCGCCGCGGAACCGGAGCGGCTGGCGGAATTGATCAAACTGTGGTGGAGCGAAGCCGAGAGGCACCAGGTCCTGCCGCTCGACGACCGCTTTGGCCAACGGTTTGCCGAGAATGCCGCGCGGTTCCAGAGCGCGCGCAAGCATTTTGTGTTCCACGCCGGCATGGGACACGTGCCGACCGACGTCGCGCCGGATGTTCGCAGCCGCAGCTACACCATCGAGGCCGATGTGCAGATCGGTGCTTCCGGCGCAGAGGGGGTGCTGATCGCGCATGGCGACGCGACGTCGGGCTACAGCCTTTATGTCAAGGACGGCTTCCTGGTTCACGATCTCAACATCGGTGGCGGCCATGAGATCGTCTGCTCGGATCGCAAGGTGCCCACCGGTGCGCACCGTCTCGGCGTCAACGTCGAGCGGCTGGTGCGCCACGCTCCTCCCGCCAAGGGCGCCCGCACCGGCATCTCCGCCTATACGCTGTTGATCGACGGCGAGCCCGCAGGCTCGCTCATGTCTCAACTCGGTTTCCACACGCTGATTTCGTGGTCCGGGCTCGACATCGGGCGCGATCGCGGCAGCCCGGTATCGCACTACGCGGCACCATTCGCGTTCACAGGGCGATTGAAGCGGGTCACCGTCACCATGCACGACGACCAAAAGCTCGACGGCGACGGCGTGGGCGCCAGCGAAATGGCGAGGCAGTAATGAGCTGCGACGGCAGTGCGCATCCAAATTTGATCATTTGATCTTGTCGTAGGCTGCGGCGAAATCGGCCAGCGGCATCGGAATGCTGATGGTCTCCTTGGCCAGCGTCTGAAAGGACACCTTCAACTGCTTGCCCGATTTCAGCGCGGCGAGCAGCTCTGGTGCGACCGGCGTGCTGGCAAAGCAGCCGCGGTTCTCGCAGGTCTGGATCTGCAGATCGACGGCATTGCCGTCGTCGACCTGGAGCCTGGCGCCGGCCGGCAGGTTCAGTCCCAGCGGTAACTGCACCAGCGCCACCGGTGCATGGCTATCGCTGGTGACACGGATGCTGACGAGGACGACCAGTTGTCCGGTCTTGGTCAGCACCGCGGTCTGCTCCATCGCGCATTCCAGCGGAGCGCCGCGGCTCGCGCTGGAGCAGCGCGCCGCCCAGCCGGGCGGCGAGGGCGCATTGGCCGGTGGCGTTTCGGCCTGGGCGGTTGACGACGCGGGCGGCGCAATTTTGGATTTGGCGGGTTCGGCCTGACTGGAGCCGGACCATGCGAGCGCCAACAGCAGCAGGACAGATGCAGACCTGAGGGGCATTTTCACCGATCCAATCCCTGACGATCACGGCAGGGATGGGCGGGCGGCCGCGCCAAGTCAAGCTACTCGGCGGCTTCCTTGATCGAACCGTGCTCGCTCGCGGCCAGCTCCCGATCGGCAGCTGCCGAACGTCCCCAGCCCGAAAACCAGTTGGAGAACCGGTCGAGGTAGAGGTAGATCACCGGCGTCGTGAACAGCGTCAGCGCCTGGCTCACGATCAGGCCGCCGACCATGGCATAGCCGAGCGGCTGGCGGATCTCCGATCCGGTGCCGGTACCCAGCATCAGCGGCACGCCGCCGAGCATCGCCGCCATCGTCGTCATCATGATCGGACGAAATCGCAGCAAGGCGGCCTTTCGAATCGACTGCTCCGGGGTGAGGTGCTCATCGCGTTCGGCCGCGATCGCGAAGTCGACCATCATGATGCCGTTCTTCTTGACGATGCCGATCAACAGAATAATGCCGATCAGGGCGATCAGGCTGAAGTCGTAGCCGAATGCCATCAGGATGGCGAGCGCGCCGACGCCGGCCGACGGCAGCGTCGAAAGAATCGTGATCGGATGAATGTAGCTCTCATAGAGAATGCCAAGGATCAGATAAACGACGACGAGGGCCGCCAGGATGAGAAGCGGCACGGTGCCGAGCGATTGCTGAAACGCCTGCGCGGTGCCCTGGAAACTCGCGTTGAGCGTGGCGGGCGCACCGATGTCGGCTACCACCTTCTGGATGGCATTCGTGGCCTGCCCCAGCGCCACGCCCTGGGCGAGGTTGAAGCTGATGGTGGTGGCCGGAAACTGGCCCTGGTGGCTGATCGAGAGCGAACGCACCGGTACGCTGGTCCAGGTCGCAATCGTCGACAGCGGCACCTCATCGCCGGTCAGGGGCGACTTGATATAGAGGTTCTCGAGCGTGTCGAGCTTGCCCTGCAGTTCGGGCAGGATCTCCAGGATGACGTGGTAGCTGTTGAGCTGGGTGAAATACTGCGTGACCTGGCGCTGGCCGAACGCGTCGTACAGCGTGTCGTCGATCAGCTGAGGCTGGATACCGTAACGTGACGCGGTGTCGCGATTGATCTTCAGCTGAAGCGTCGTGCCCTCGCTCTGCTGGTCGGTCGCCACGTCGCGCAGCTCTGGCAGCGCTTTCATCCGAGCCAGGATCTTCGGCGCCCACTCGCTCAATTCGTCGAGGTTGGCGTCCTGCATCGTGTACTCGAATTGCGTTCGGGTCGGCCGGCCGCCGAGCCGCACATCCTGCGCCGCCTGCATGAACAGCCGGGCGCCCTCGACCCTTTCCATCTGCGGACGCAGCCGGGCGATGATCTGCTGAGCGTTGGCGGCGCGCTCGTTGCGGGGTTTCAGCGTGATGAAGAGGTTGCCGTTATTGCCGGCCCGGCCGCTGCCGCCGATGGCCATCGCCACGCTGGCGACGTCGGGATCGGCCTGGATGATCTTGTTGAGCGCCTCCTGCCGATCCTTCATGGCGGCAAAGGAAATATCCTGTCCGGCTTCGGAGGTGGCGGTAATGAGCCCGTTGTCCTGCTGCGGGAAGAAGCCCTTGGGAATGACGACGAACAGATAGAGCGACAGCGTCAGGGTCGCAAAGAACACCACCAGCGTCACCTTGCGCCAGCGCATCGCCAGATCGAGGCCGCGCTCATAGCCGTGCAGGAACGCGTCGAATGCCCGCTCGCTCCAGAGATAAAATCGCCCATGACTGGTTTCGCCGTGCGCACGCAGGAAGCGCGAGGCCATCATCGGCGTCAGCGTCAGCGCCACCACCATCGAAACGAAGATCGTCATCGCCAGCGTGACTGCGAATTCGCGGAACAGGCGTCCGATGATGCCGCCCATCAGCAGCAGAGGAATCAGAACCGCGACCAGCGAAATGCTGATCGAGACAATGGTGAACCCGATCTCGCTGGCGCCCTTCAAGGCGGCGGCGAGTGGTTTCTCGCCTTCCTCGATATAGCGCGTGATGTTTTCCAGCATCACGATGGCGTCGTCGACCACGAATCCGACGGCGATGGTCAGGGCCATCAATGACAGGTTATCCAGCGTATACCCGAACACCCACATCAGCGCGCAGGCACCGAGCAACGCCAGCGGCACGGTGACCGTCGGGATCACCGTTGCCCAGAAACTGCGCAGGAAGACGAAAATGACCATGACGACGAGCATAATGGTCAAGAGCAGCGTGTACTGCACGTCCTCGACGGCGGCGCGAATGGTCTGGGTGCGGTCGCTGATCACCTCGATCTTGATCGCCGGCGGTATCGCCGCCACCAGCCGCGGCAGCGTCGACTTGATCTTGTCCACGGTGTCGATGACGTTGGCGCCGGGCTGCTTGAAGACCACGAGGAACACCCCGCGCTTGCCGTTGGCCCACGCCGCCTGCTTGGCATCCTCCGGACCAGTGACGGCCGTGCCGATGTCGCGAATCCGCAACGGTCCACCATTGCGGTAGGCCACGATGACGTCATTCCAGTCCTTGGAGTCCAAAAGCTGGTCGTTGGCATAGATCGTATAGGCGCGTGTTTCGCCGTCGATGTTGCCCTTCGGGCTGTCGACGGTCGTGATCGCAATCTGATTGCGCACGTCCTCTAGCGATAGTCCCTTGGCGACCAGTTTAGCCGGATCGACCTGGACGCGGATGGACGGCTTCTGCTGTCCGCCGATGATGACCTGCGCGACGCCGGAAATCTGGCTGATCTGCTGTGCGAGCTGGGCGTCGACCGCGTCGCTGACCGTCGTGATCGGCAGCGTATCCGAGGTCGCAGATAAAAGCAGGATCGGCGAATCAGCCGGGTTCACCTTGCGATAGGTCGGCGGCGACGGCAGGTTCTTGGGCAACTGGCCGCTGGCCGCATTGATGCCGCCCTGAACGTCGTTGGCGGCGCCGTCGATGTTGCGGTTGAGGTCGAACTGGATGGTGACGGCGGCCGTACCCAGATAGCTCGTCGACGTCATCTGGGCGATGCCCGGAATTTGCGCGAACTGCCGCTCGAGCGGCTGCGCCACCGAGGACGCCATGGTTTCCGGACTGGCGCCCGGCAATGTCGCGGTGACCTGAATGGTTGGGAAGTCCACCTGGGGCAGGGCGGCGACCGGAAGCAGCGGATAGGCCACGAGCCCGATGAACAGGATGCCTGCCATCAACAGCGAGGTGCCGATGGGATAGCGGATGAACGGTGCGGAAATGCCCTCGCTCATTCCGGCTTGACCTTGGATGGGGCGGCATCCGAACTCGCCACCGCCGTGCTGACGAGCGAGCCGGGCTGAACCCTGAACTGGCCAGCCGTGATGACCCGCTCGCCCGGCGCCAATCCCGATTCGATCACCGAGCGACCGTCGATCGACGGGCCGACCTTGAGCTTGCGCAGTTCGGCCTTGCTGGTCTGATTGACGGCGTAGGCATAGAGGCCGTTATTGCCGTGCTGGATGGCTTCGTCCGGAGCCACCGTCGCATCCTTGAGGGTCTGCACCAACAGGCGCGTCGAAACCGACTGCCCCGGCCATAGCGCGTGGTCCTTGTTGTCGAACACCGCCTTGAGACGGATGGTGCCGCTGGTGGTGTCGACCTGATTGTTGATCACCGACAGAACCCCTTCGGACAGCACCTTCTTGCCATCCGTGGTCAGCGCAATCACTTTGAGCGGATGGATCAATTGGGCTGCTGTTATATAGGGTAATTGGTCCTCTGGCGCGGTGAATATAACGGCGATCGGCTCGACCTGGGCAATGGTCACGATCCCGGTCTGGGCGGAGGCATTGACGATGTTGCCGATGTCGACCTGGCGCAATCCGGCCACGCCGGGGATGGGCGATTTGATGGCGGTGTAGTCGAGCTGGGTCTGGGCGTTGAAAATGGCCGCCGCGTCGGCCGCGATCTGGGCGGTCAATTGCGCCACCGTGGAATGCTGGGTATCGAGCTGCTGGCGGGTCGCGAATTCGCCGAGATTGGTATAGCGCTGCAGATCCAGATTGGCGTTGGCCAGATTGGCCTCATCCTGATCCTTCTTGGCCTTGGCCTGGTCGAGCGCCGCCTGATAGGGACGAGGGTCAATCTCGACCAGCAAGTCGCCCTGGTTGACCAGCTGGCCCTCCTTGAAAGCGACCTTGTCGATCTGGCCGTCGACCCGGGTCCTTACCAGCACGGTATTGAAGCCCTGCACGTTGCCCAGCCCGGTCAGATAGACCGGGAAGTCCGCTTTCTCGACCGGGGCGATGGTGACGGGGACCGCAGGCACGCGGGCTGCGGCCGACTTCTGGCCATTCGAGGCGTCCGCCACGGCAACCGGGCCGTAAAATCGCTGCCAGCCGAAATAACCGATGCCTGCGAAGGCTGCAACCAGCAAAACCCAACGGATTGTCCGCGATTTCGTCATATCGGCCCAGGCGTTCAAAACAAAGTAATGGAACTTAATACGGTTCCCATGGCGTTAAGATATAGTATGCATGCACTTAATGTGTAAACACACTATAGCTTGAGAATTCTAAACGATCGGAAAGCTTGGGGAAACCCGCAACGCCCATGTCGCTTGATCTGAAACGTCAGCTGGTGTCGCAACTTGTAGAAACGTCCCGCATGTTGCGCAACCACATCGACCACCGCGCCAAGGGCCGCGGCACCACGCGTGCGCAGTGGATCGTGCTGTTTCGGCTGCGCCAGCAGGAAGGGTTGTCGCAGGTCGATCTGGCCGAGGTTCTGGAATTGCAACCGATCTCGCTGGTCCGGCTGCTCGACCGCCTGGTCGAGCATGGCCTGCTGGAGCGGCGGCACGATCCCCGGGATCGGCGCGCCAACCGGCTGTTTCTCACCGCCAGCGGCCGCCAGCTTGTCGACGATCTCGACAGCTTGCGTGATTCCATCGCGACCGAGGTGCTCAGGGATGTCCCTGATCTGGCCATCGAGACCAGCCTGGCTACGCTCAGCGACATCAAGGAGCGGATCAAGGGCATTACCGAAACCGCCGGCGACATTGCGGCCGAGTAATCCGGCGGCGTCAAGTCCCGATGCTCGCCGACGCGAAGCAAGGTCGCGCCCGCATTTCCGAATTGAGCCATTCCAGACGGAATCATCCAGCGGCCTTTGCGATCGCGGTTGACGTTGTCCATATTGCAGGCCGCATCGTTATTCAACGAACCGGCAAACCGTCTGGAGTTCAATGATGGACGAATTGAACGGGCGGATGATCGCCTGCGAGCTTCTGATCACGGGCCTGATCGCGCGGGTCGCCAATGATTCGCCTGACCCTTTGCGATTTCTCACCGACTTTCGCGACGAAATCAAAGCGGTGGTGAAAGGCGTCACTATCGCAGGAATGGACGATACCGATCGCGTCCGGCTGATCGCGCAGCAAACCGTGGACGAATTATTCTCGCTGATGAAGCCGCCCAGCATCGATTGATCAACGCCGACCTGCCTTGGTTGAAGGCTCGAATGATCGGCATTTCCGCAGCGGTTTGGAACCCTTTCAAGTCAGTTTGTTTGGAATGGTTTCAAAAGTCGGAATCAGAATCGTTCTGATCTGGACGTATTCAAGAATGTCTTTCGCCATCCTCGCATTGACCTGATTTTTTGCGCTCGATACCAACGCATCATGGTTTCGCGCGATGCCATCGCGCAAGCCAATAAAGATGTGTTCAGGGGTGCGTGAGATGGGTCAGGCAATATCACCGCGATCGCTGCGTCCAATCGGCATCATCAATACGATCGGCGATGAAGCTGATGGCTGTTGCGGCCGAAAAGTCTCCGCCGTTGCCGGCCTGATCGCGGTCGCATCGTTCTCGGGCGCCGAGGCCCAGCAAACGCGCCTGCCGCCGGTGACGGTCGACGCGCCGGTCGCGCGCCCGCGGCCCGCCCTGTCGAAACCCGATCCGGATCAGGTCCGGGCCCGCAACGCGTTGCGCCGCGCGGGCCGCCGTACCCGGCCCACGCAGGCCGCGGCGGTGCCGTTTCCCAATGCCGGCGAACTGCGGGCGGACCGCAATCCCTATGCCGACGCTGCGGCACCCTACAAGGTCGATCATCTCCAGGCCTCCGGCAAATTCCCCGAGCCGCTGTTGAACACGCCGAAGACGGTCACCGTGCTTGGCAAGGAGCTCCTGGAAGACAAGAACGCCACCACGCTGAAGCAGGCGATCCTGAGCACGGCCGGGGTAACGCTCGGAACCGGCGAGGGCGGCAACGCATTCGGTGACCGGTTTTTCATCCGCGGCTTTGACGCCCGCAACGACGTATTCGTCGACGGTGTGCGCGATGCCGGCGTCAGCGTTCGCGAGAACTTCTTCACCGAGCAGGTCGAAATCCTGCGCGGACCCGGCTCGTCCTTTGCCGGCCGCGGCACCACCGGTGGCGCGATCAACATCGTGACCAAGCAGGCCGCCACCGGCAAAAGCTTCACCAACATGGACACGATGCTCGCGACCGACAACACCAAGCGTGTCACGCTCGACGTCAACCAGGTGATCAGCCCGACGCTCGCGATCCGGGCCGGCGGCTTGTTTCAGGAGGCCGATGTGGCCGGGCGCAGCGCCACCACGGATGACCGCGATGGCGGCTTCATCGCGGTGACGTGGAAACCGGTCGATGCCGTCAAGCTGACCGCGGATTACGTCCACACCGATCTGCACGGCATTCCGGATTTTGGCGTGCCTTATGACCGGCCGAGCACGGCAACAACGGCTGGCGGGCCGTTCCCGGATTTCGGCGCCAACCGCAACAACTTCTACGGTTTCGTCGATCGTGATTTCTTCAAGGTCAGCCAGGACATCGGCACGATCAATGGCGAATTCCAGATCACGCCGGATCTGGCGGTAAGCGACAAGATCAGGGCCTCGCAATCGGTGCTAAACTATATCGGCACGATTCCCGAGACGCCCAATCTTACCGGTCCGCCTTCGGCCTGGACACTGAGTGCCAATCCGCAGAGCCGTTATCAAGTCACCGACGTGTTCGCCAATCAGTCCGAGGCGACCTACAAGTTCGGCCTCGACGGCTGGCGTCACA
>Ga0182012_10003009_pt1 | contig 18108 bp, 17 predicted proteins | sample 612S2SmetaG_FD_120486 | JGI IMG/M metagenome (GOLD analysis project Ga0182012, IMG submission 120486) | Permafrost microbial communities from Stordalen Mire, Sweden - 612S2S metaG | ecosystem: Environmental > Terrestrial > Soil > Wetlands > Permafrost | place: Sweden: Stordalen | collected...
CATCGCGGAGGCCGTGGACCATCCGCCGCAGACCACCCGCGCCAGGCTGCGCGGCGAGTTCATCAGCGCCGCGCAAGCGGCGGGGCGCGACTTCACCGTCGACTGGGTGCACCTCAAACTCAATGATCAGGCGCAGCGCACCGTGCTGTGCAAGGACCCGTTCCGATCGGTTGATGAGCGGGTCAAACGGTTGATCGCCAGCATGTAGCTTGTACGGGTGGCGACCTCGAAAGTCGAACGGCTGGTAAACCTGGTCATCGCTCTGTTGTCCACCCGCGGCTTCATCACAGCGGACAAAATCAGGTCCAGCGTCGCCGGTTATTCCGACAGCCCCAGCGCCGAGGCGTTCTCCCGGATGTTCGAGCGTGACAAGAACGAGCTGCGTGACCTCGGCATCCCCCTTGAGGTTGGCAGGGTGTCGGCCCTGGACCCCACGGAGGGCTACCGGATCAACCGCGATGCCTATGCACTGCCCCCGGTCGAGCTGACCCCGGATGAAGCGACCGCCGTGGCCGTCGCTACGCAATTGTGGGAGTCGCCCGAGTTGATCACCGCGACCCAGGGCGCGCTGCTCAAGCTGCGGGCCGCCGGAGTGGACGTCGATCCCCTCGAAACAGGGGCAGCCCCACTGGCCATTGCCTCTCCGGCCGGGGTGCCGGGCCTGCGCGGGTCGGAAGATGTTCTCGGGATCCTGTTGTCGGCCATCGATTCCCGGCAGGCGGTGCAGTTCCCGCACCGGCCATCACGGGCCGAGCCCTATACCAAACGCACCGTCGAGCCGTGGGGGGTGATAACCGAGAGGGGCCGCTGGTACCTGGTCGGCCACGACCGCGACCGCGACGACACCCGCGTCTTCCGGCTCTCCCGGATCGGTGCCGAGGTCACAGCCGTCGGGCCGAGGGGGGCAATCACGGTGCCCGACAACGTCGATCTGCGCCGGATCGTGGCCCAGACGGTCAGTGAGGTGTTAGCGGCGCCGACGGGCGGCCCCGCCCGGGTGTGGGTCGCCGAGGGGCGCGCCACCGCGCTGCGACGTGATGGAAGGTCCCTAGAGCCCCCAGCTGCGCGGCAATTGGCCGGCCGCGACGGCGAGGTGATCGAGCTCGACATCGGATCCGTCGACCGGCTGGCGCGTGACATCGCCGGCTATGGGGCCGACGCCGTGGTGCTTGAGCCGGAGTCCCTGCGCAAGGATGTACTGGCCCGGTTGAGCGCCCACGCGGAGCGGCGCTCATGACCCCCGTATCGAGCCGCCTGGTCCGGCTGCTCAACATGGTGCCCTACTTCCAGGCCAACCCGCGGATCACCCGGGCCGAGGCCGCCACCGGGCTGGGGGTGTCGGTCAAGCAGCTGGAAGAGGATCTCAACCAGCTGTGGATGTGCGGGCTTCCCGGCTATTACCCGGGTGATCTGATCGACTTCGAGTTTTCCGGGGACACCATCGAGGTGACGTTTTCGGCGGGCATCGACCGGCCGCTCAAGCTCACATCGCCCGAGGCCACCGGGTTGCTGGTGGCGCTGCGCGCGCTGGCGGACATCCCGGGTGTGGTCGATCCGGCGGCGGCGCGCAGCGCGATCGCCAAGATCGAGTCCGCCGCCGGCGCCCTAGGGCAGGACGTCACGGGCTCGGGGGCGGCCGTCGACGAGCCGGCGCCTGTCGAAAGCCGGTCCGCGGCAGCGGTGCGCGCGGCCGTGCAGTACAAACACGCGCTGGCCATCGACTACTACGCCGCCTCGCACGACACTCTGACCAGCAGGATCGTCGACCCCATCCGGGTGCTGCTGATCGGCGGGCACAGCTATTTGGAGGCCTGGTCGCGCGAAGCCGAAGGGGTTCGGCTGTTTCGCTTCGACCGCATCGTGGATGCCACCGAGCTGGGTGAACCGGCAGCCCCGCCAGCACCGGCACTCAAGGCGCCACCGGACACGTCGTTGTTCGACGGCGATCCGGCACTGCCGGCGGCGACACTGCGCGTGGCGCCCTCGGCGTCGTGGATGTTCGAGTACTACCCGATGCGAGAGCTGCGCGAGCTGCCCGACGGGTCGTGCGAGGCGGTCATGACGTATGCCTCTGACGATTGGATGACTCGGCTGGTGCTGGGCTTCGGTTCTGACGTGCAGGTGGTTGAACCCGAGGCGCTCGCTCGGCGTGTACGGGATGCCGCGACGACGGCCATCGAGGCCTACCGGGCGGTGCAGGCCACGCCGTGACGCGCGCACACCGGCGTTCGGCTGTGCTGCGGTAACATTGGGTGGAGATCTGGAGGTAACTAAAGTGGGCAGTCTTAGTCCCTGGCACTGGGCGATCCTCGCTGTCGTATTGGTCCTGATGTTCGGCGCGAAGAAGCTCCCCGATGCGGCACGCTCGTTGGGCAAGTCGATGCGCATCTTCAAGTCCGAAATCCGTGAAATGCAGACCGATAACAAGGCGGAGACGCCGTCCATTGAGACCGCCGCGGTCGCCCCCCAGCCCGTGCAGTCGCAGCCAGTCGACTCGCCGGCGGCCAGCGAGCAGGGTCACACCGAAGCACGCCCGGCTTAGGCCCGCGTTACTGTCGCGGTGCCCGAGTGCCCTGACCGAGCGTCGTGAACGTCGTTAAAACGCTGAAACGGCTCAATCCGCGCCAGCGGCGTAGCCGCACCAATCCCGACGCGACGATGTCGCTGGTCGACCACCTGACCGAGCTGCGGACCCGGCTGCTGATTTCGCTGGCAGCGATCCTGGTCACCACGATGGTCGGATTCGTCTGGTACTCACATCCGATCTTCGGGCTGGAGAGCCTCGGCGAGTGGCTTCGGCACCCGTACTGTTCCCTGCCCAAGTCGGCGCGAGCCGATATCACCGCCGACGGGCAGTGCCGGTTGCTGGCGACAGCGCCCTTCGACCAATTCATGTTGCGGCTCAAGGTCGGGATGACCGCCGGAATCGTGCTTGCCTGCCCGGTGTGGTTCTACGAGCTCTGGGGCTTCATCACTCCGGGCCTTTACCGCAAGGAGCGCCGCTTTGCCGTAGGGTTCGTCATCCCTGCGGCGCTGTTGTTTATCGGCGGTGCCCTGCTGGCCTACTATGTGCTGGCCAAGGCGCTGGACTTCTTGCTGACCGTCGGCAGCGACGTGCAGGTCACCGCCCTGTCGGGGGACCGCTATTTCGGCTTTTTGATCAATCTGCTGGTGGTGTTCGGGGTCAGCTTCGAGTTCCCCTTGCTGATCGTCATGCTCAACATGACGGGGATGCTGACCTATGAACGGCTCAAGTCCTGGCGGCGCGGTCTGATCTTCGCGATGTTCCTGTTCGCGGCCATATTCACGCCCGGGTCGGATCCGTTCTCGATGACAGCACTGGGGATAGCGCTGTCCGTGCTCCTCGAGTTCGCCATCCAGATCGCCCGATTCCACGACAAACGAAAAGCCAAGCGCGAAGCCCAAACCGAGATCCCCGACGACCAGGCGTCGGTCATCGAAGAGCCCGAGCCGATACCGCAACCGTCGTTTATCGCCGGGTCTCATGACGACGTCACATAGTCCGCTGGCCGAGCTGGCCCGGTTCGCCACCGAAATGCCCTTTGCGCTAGACGATTTCCAACAGCGGGCCTGTGCGGCGCTCGAACGGGGCCACGGGGTATTGGTCTGTGCGCCGACCGGCGCGGGCAAGACCGTGGTAGGTGAATTCGCCGTGCATCTGGCGCTGGCGGCGGGCGGCAAGTGCTTCTACACCACGCCCATGAAGGCCCTGAGCAATCAGAAGCACAACGACCTGACGGCGCGCTACGGCCGCGACCGGATCGGACTACTGACGGGGGATATGTCCGTCAACGCCGATGCACCCGTGGTGGTGATGACCACCGAAGTGCTGCGCAACATGCTCTACGCTGATTCGCCTGCACTGCAAGGGCTTTCCCACGTGGTGATGGATGAGGTGCATTTCCTCGCCGACCGGATGCGGGGCGCGGTGTGGGAGGAAGTCATCCTGCACCTGCCCGACGAGGTAAGGGTCGTGAGCCTGTCGGCGACGGTGAGCAACGCCGAGGAGTTCGGCGGCTGGATCCAGACCGTGCGAGGCGACACGACGGTAGTGGTCGACGAACATCGGCCGGTGCCGCTGTGGCAACACGTGTTGGTGGGCAAGCGGCTCTTTGACTTGTTCGACTACCGGAACAAAGACGCGCCCGCCGCGGCAGCCCGCGAGTTGCGTGTGGACCCGGAGTTGGTGCGCCACATCGCGCATCGCCGCGAAGCGGACCGGATGTCGGACTGGCAGCCTCGCCGGAGCTCTGGGCGGTCCGGTCACGGACGACCCGGCCGGCCGAGGTTCTACCGGCCGCCGGCACGGCCGGACGTGATCGCGACCCTTGACTCCGAGGGCCTGTTGCCGGCGATCACGTTCGTGTTCTCTCGGGTCGGGTGTGACGCCGCGGTCCAGCAGTGCCTGCGTTCGCCGCTGCGGCTCACCAGCGAGGAGGACCGCGCTCAGATCGCCGAGGTGATTGACCACCGCTGCGGTGACCTCGAGGATTCCGACCTGGAGGTGCTGGGCTACTACGAGTGGCGGGAAGGGTTGCTGCGCGGTTTGGCCGCCCACCACGCCGGGATGTTGCCGGCCTTCCGGCACACCGTCGAGGAGCTGTTCACCGCCGGCCTGGTGAAAGCGGTGTTCGCCACCGAAACCTTGGCACTCGGCATCAACATGCCCGCACGCACCGTCGTGCTTGAGCGGTTGGTGAAGTTCAACGGCGAGCAGCACATGCCGCTGACGCCGGGGGAGTTCACGCAGCTGACCGGGCGCGCGGGCAGGCGCGGCATCGATGTCGAAGGTCACGCGGTGGTGCTCTGGCATCCCGGCGAGGAAACCAGCGAACCGGCCGCGGTGGCCGGCCTGGCGTCCACCCGCACCTTCCCGCTGCGCAGTTCGTTCGCGCCGTCGTACAACATGACGATCAACCTGGTCCAGCAAATGGGCCCTGAGCAGGCGCACCGACTGCTGGAGCAGTCGTTCGCCCAGTACCAGGCGGACCGCTCCGTCGTCGGCCTGGTCAGCGGAATCGAGCGCGGCAAGACGATCCTGGGTGAGATCGCTGCCGAACTTGGTGGGGCTGATGCGCCGATCCTCGAATATGCCCGGATGCGCGCGCGGATTTCGGAGATGGAGCGCGCGCAGTCGCGCGCGTCCCGGTTGCAGCGGCGGCAGGCGGCCAGCGATGCGCTGTACGCGCTGCGACGAGGCGACATCATCTCCATCACCCATGGCCGCCGCGGCGGGCTGGCGGTGGTGCTGGAGTCGGCCCGCGAGCCCGACGACCCGCGCCCGCTGGTGCTGACCGAAGACCGGTGGGCGGGGCGGATTTCGTCGGCGGACTATTCGGGTGCAGCGGCGCCGGTCGGATCGATGGCCTTACCCAAACGGGTTGAACACCGCCAGCCGCGGGTGCGGCGCGACCTGGCCTCGGCGCTGCGATCGGCCGCGGCAGGGCTGGCCGTCCCGAGTGGTCGCCGCCGTGGCGCCGCGAACGAGGATGACGCGTTCCACGATCCCGAGTTGACGTCGTTGCGGGCCGAATTGCGTCGGCATCCCGCCCACAAAGATTCCGGCAGCCCCGGCCTGGAGGCGAAGATCCGCGAGGCCGAGCGCTATCTGCGTCTGGAGCGCGAGAACGCGCAGTTGGAGAAGAAGGTTGCCGCCGCCACCAACTCGCTGGCCCGCACGTTCGACCGGATCCTCGGGCTGCTCACCGAGCGTGAGTTCATTCAGGGCTCGGCCACCGATCCCAAAGTCTCCGACGACGGCCGGTTGTTGGCGCGCATCTACAGCGAGAGCGATCTGTTGGTCGCCGAATGCCTGCGCACCGGCGCGTGGGCGGGTTTGAACGCGGCCGAGTTGGCGGCGGTGGTTTCCGCGGTGCTCTACGAGACTCGCGGTCGCGACGGCCCCCGCGCTCCATTCGCTGCCGAGGCGCCCACGCCGCGGCTACGGCAGGCGCTGCGTCAGACGTCGAAGCTGTCCAACGGGCTGCGCGCCGACGAGCAAAGGCACCGGATCGCTCCGAATCGCGAACCCGACGACGGCTTTGTCGCGGTCATTTACCACTGGGCCCGGACCGGAGATCTGTCCGCGGCTCTGGCCGCTGGCGACGCGGCGAGCGGCTCACCTCTGACGGCGGGCGATTTCGTACGTTGGTGTCGGCAGGTGCTCGACCTGTTGGACCAGGTTCGCAACGCCGCCCCGGATGCTGAGCTGCGAGCTACCGCAAAACGCGCCATCACTGACGTTCGGCGCGGCGTCGTTGCAGTTGACGCCGGGTAGGCTAGGCCGAAGCTACGGTTACACCAGGGGACTGAGGAGAAACGATGAGCGGACCACACGGATCGGATCCGGGCCAGCAGTGGCAACCGCCCGGCCAGGGTGGCGAACAACCATCGTCGGAGCAGCCGACCCAGCTGGGATCGCCCTGGCAGCAGCAGCAACCACCCCAAGATGCGACGTGGCAGGCTCCGGCCTACACTCCGCCTGCCGAGTATCCGCGGTACCAACAGCCGGCCGAGCAGGCTTACCCGCAGCAGTACCCGCCGGCCGCGCCCGGCTACGGGCAGCCTGCACCCGGCCAGTATGGTCAGCCCGCCCAGTACGGGCAGCCCGGCCAGTATGGCCAGCCGGGCCAATACGGCCAGCCAGGTCAGCCCGCCCAATACCCGCAGCAGTACCCGACCTACGAGCAGCCGGCGAAGAAGCGCCCGAATGCGCTGATCGGCGGCATCATCGCCGCGGTCGCCCTGGTCCTGATCGCGATCGTGCTGGTGACCGGTTTCTGGGCGCCCGGCTTTTTCGTCACCACCAAACTGGACGTGAACAAGGCCCAGTCCGGCGTGCAGCAGGTCCTCACCGATGAGACCAACGGCTACGGCGCGAAGAACGTCAAAGACGTCAAGTGCAACAACGGCACCGACCCCACCGTCAAGAAGGGGGCGACGTTCGACTGCAGCGTCAGTATCGACGGCGCCCCGAAGCATGTGACGGTGACCTTCCAGGACAGCAAGGGCACGTACGAGGTCGGCCGGCCTCAGTAGGCGTCGAGCGCCTTCTGCAGACGCGCGATCGACGACCCGACGCCAAGCTCGGTGGCCAGTTCGGCGGTGCGCACCGGGTCGTCGGCCACCAGCGGCAGGACGTCGGTGGGCGTCGACAGCGTGACGGGCGCGTCGGTGGCCACCCGAACCACCTGACTGGCGGCCTCGATGTAGTCGGTGGCGCTCAGCAGTTTCGCCCGTAATCCCTTGGCCATCTTGGATTTCGGGTCGTGGGCGGCGGCGAGTATCTGGTCCAGCGAACCGTACTCAGCCAGCAGCGTGGCCGCCGTCTTCTCACCCACGCCGGGCACGCCCGGCAGGCCGTCGGAGGGGTCGCCGCGCAGCAGCGCGAGTTCGGCGTAGGCCGCTCCGGCCCGATCCGCGGGTACCCGATAATGTTCGGCGACCTCGGCTGGACCGAACAAGGTGGCTTTGGCCAGCCCCCGGCCCAGGTAGAGTACCCGGACCGGGACGGGATGGTCGGCCACCACCTGTAGCAGGTCGCGGTCGCCGCTGACGACGACGACCGGATCGCTTTTTTCCCGGGCTGCCAGCGTGCCCAGCACGTCGTCGGCCTCGAATCCCGGTGCGCCCGCCGTCGAGATGCCGAATGCGTCCAGCAGCTCCATGATCATGTCGACCTGCGGGGTTAGTTCGTCGGGCACTTCCTCGACGTCGGGCTGTCCAGCGGGCCCCGGCCCGCCGATTTCTTGAGCCACCCTGTGCGCTTTGTAGGACGGGATGAGATCAACTCGGAACTGCGGCCGCCAGTCCAGGTCGAGGCAGACCGCGAGCCGGTGTGGCCGTTGTTGGGTGATCACCGTGGCCACCGAGTCGATGAACCCGCGCACGGCGTTGACCGGCCGCCCGTCGGGTGAGGTGATCGACGACGGCACCCCGAAGTACGAGCGGAACCACATGCTGGCACCGTCGAGCAGCAACAGGGGTGCGGGCACGCGGGGAATCTTTCCACGCCGCGAGTCACGTTAGCCTGACTGGCATGGATTCCGACCGATTCGACGCCGCGGTCTATGCGCGCCGGCTGGCAGCGGCGGCCGCCGCGACGGGTGACGCCGGGCTGACCGGCCTGGTGATCACCCCGGGCTACGACCTGCGATATCTCACCGGCTCGCGCGCGCAGACCTTCGAGCGGCTCACCGTGCTGGTGTTGCCGGCCTCCGGTGATGCCACGGTCGTGGTCCCGCGGCTCGAGCTGGCTTCGCTCAAGGGGTCGGCGATCGCTGAGCTGGGTCTGACGGTGCGGGACTGGGTCGACGGCGACGATCCCTACCAGTTGGTGTGCGCCGCCCTGGGTGGCGCCCCTGCGGCGACGGCCGTCACGGATTCCATGCCGGCACTGCACCTTTTGCCTCTGGCCGATGTACTGGGGGTGCTGCCGGTGCTGGCCACCGACGTGCTGCGCAAGCTGCGGATGGTCAAGGAAGAGTGCGAGATCGACGCGCTGCGCAAGGCCGGCTCGGCCATCGACCGGGTACACGCCCGAGTGCCGGAGTTTTTGATTCCGGGCCGCACCGAGGCCGACGTCGCCGCCGACATCGCCGAAGCCATTGTTGCCGAGGGCCATTCGCAGGTGGCATTCATTATCGTCGGCTCCGGTCCGCACGGCGCCGATCCGCACCACAGTTATTCCGACCGCGAACTGCAGGCCGGTGACATCGTCGTCGTCGACATCGGAGGCGCGTACGAGCCCGGATACCATTCCGACTCTACGCGCACCTACAGCATTGGCGAACCCGGACCCGATGTGGCCCAACAGTATTCGGTACTGCAACGAGCCCAGCGGGCAGCCCTGGAAGCGGTCCGTCCCGGGGTGACGGCCGAGCAGGTCGATGCCGCTGCCCGGGATGTGCTGGCAGAGGCCGGGCTTGCGGAGTTTTTTGTGCACCGCACGGGACATGGCATCGGGCTGTCAGTTCACGAAGAGCCCTACATCATCGCCGGGAATGACCTGCCGCTGGCCGCGGGCATGGCGTTTTCCATCGAGCCCGGTATCTACTTCCCGGGCCGTTGGGGTGCCCGAGTCGAAGACATCGTCATCGTGACCGAGGACGGCGCGCTGAGCGTCAACAACCGGCCGCACGAACTGATCGTGGTGCCCGTGCCCTAGTACTCGTGATCATCGCGAATCGTGTTGCGCGGTCGGCCTCCTTCGGGATCGACATAGGCGGGTACGCCCGGTATCCGGAACGGGCCAACGTGCGGCTGGCGCCTGCCGTCGGCGAGCAGTCCGTCTCTTGCAAGGCGCTCGGGGTGGCCGGTGGCGACGTCGGTCATGGCGCGCAGCGCCTCGCTGCCCATCATGTAGTAGTGCGAATGATGGCGTTCGTTGACAGATTCCGAATCAGGGACTTCAGCACGGAAGCGGATCGAGCCGTAACCTTCGCCCTCCGGATCCCGCCCCAAACCGGCATCAGGCGGGAGATGAATGCCGGATTCCCCGAGCCTGCCCTTGAGCCATTCGACCGGCACCCCGCTGGACTCACCGATCCAGGTGATCGGGTCAGTCGAGGCCGAGCCGACGTAGACGTGTCCGCCGTCGAGATGGAAATCGGCAGCACCGTGCGCCAGATCCGTTCCAGGACAACCGAGCAGGACCGCATCGGTGGCACGCATGTTGTTGTGGGCAAATGCGTCGGCGACGGTTGTCGAGCCGTAGGAGTGCCCGATGACGGTGATGTGCTGGGGAGTCAGGCTATTGTGGGTGACCCAAAGACCGTTGACGTCCGCCGCCAACAGAGCGCCTCCCTTGCGCGCCAGCCCAGGCTCGCTGACCCGGAGATCGGATGCGCCGTGCGGTGTCTCGAAGCCCATCCAGGCGATTACGGAGGTGTAGCGGCCTTCGGGATCCGCGGCCAGGGATTGGTCGTAGAGGTTGATCGCGTCGACGTGGCGCGTCATCCAACCCTGTGCCACGCTGCTGCCGTTGCCGGGAACTATGAGCGCGGTGTTTCGCGCGTAGTCGGGGTTGCCGATCGCGATCGCGGCCTTGCCTAAACCGTTGAAGGCCAACGGGTCGTAGGCCCACAGCATGACGGGCCGTTGGTTGGGATCCGCTGATCCTTGGTCGTACTCCAGGCCGTCGCACGTCCGCACGGCGTTGCGGTACCGCGCGACATCGGTGCTGGTGATGTCATCGTGGAGCACCGCCTGGTTGACCGCGTTGCGGACGACGGCGCTAATGCCATTTAGGTTGCCAAGCTCCGGTGGGTGCTGGGCGATCAACTGGTCTTTTTGGTCTTGGCCAAGCGAATCCCACCACTTCTTGACGTCGTCCGGACTCGTATCAGCTGGTGGAATGGCAAGGAGCCCTTCGGGTTTTGTACTGACGTATTCATCGGTGTCCAGGTTTGCCAGAGAATTTTGCAGGTAATCCGAGTAGCCGCTTCGCATCGATGTGAGCTGGTCCAGCGTCGATCTGGTGTAGTCGACGGCTCGCTGTTCAAGTGCCGAGATCAGCTGGTCGTCCTCGAGATCCAGCGCTTCACCGAGTTGGCTGTCGAGGCACGGTAGTTCGGTCTCCAAAGCCGAAATCAGCACCGCGCCGGTTCGTTGAACCTCGGCCAAGGCGGCGGCGATGTTGTCCAAGTCCAGCCCGATCTTGGGCAGTTGGCGGGACTGCGCCTCCAATGACCGGGTCGTACGCCGCGCCTCAGCGGAGCCGCTGATCGGATGGTCGTCAGTCTCGCGATCCCATGACGCTTCATAGCGGCGGCGCGCCTCCGCGAATGCGGCGCTGGACTCGCAGGTGTATCGGCCGGCATGACGAAAAGCCTGCGCCAAGTCGGAAATCTGTGCTGGGCGACCACTTTGCAGACTCTTGTTGATGATCCAGGGGTTACCGCCGGTTTCGGCAATTAGCTGCGGGAGGCTTATGCGCCGGAGCTGCTGCATCGCAGCGCCCGTAGTTTTGCGGCGTTGTGCTGCTCCATGTCGGTGAATTCGGCGGCGGCGCGCTGCGCCTTCCCGCCGATCGCGGTCAGGGTTTCCTGATGGGCCTGCAAGCTTTTCACGTGTTTAGCGTGGGCAGCGCTCACCGCGTCATGAAACGCCTCGGCCGCGGCGAAGCCACCGAACATCCCCGCCAACAGCGGTCCCCGCGACAGGTGATCGGCCGCGTCCTGGGCCTGCGTGGCCGCGCGGTGAGACTCGCCCGCCCCCGAGTGCAGCAATTCCGTATTGACAAACATCGCTAACCTTTCCGAGCTGAAGACAAAGACTACTACTGCAGTTTTGTCCGTCAATTCACCTTGTAGTCAGCGAGATTGGACTTGTCCAACCGTCGCGCTGCAGGCCTGGAACCAGGCGAGATGATAGGTGGCGGCTGATTTGTCGCCGGCCACCAGCGCGTCGATGGCAGCCAACAGCTGCCAATTGCCCACCTCGTGGGTATCGACATCGTCGGGATAGGCATCGAGAACGCGGGTGCCGATGGCAGCCAGGTGTTCGTGTAGGAGTTCGACTTCTTTGTCCAGTATTCCGGTACCAGCGGAAGCCGCTTTCGCCAGCGTCAGGGCCAAACGTGGCAGCCCGTCACGCCACTGGACAGCTCGGCTGAGTTCCCAACCGAGTTCGTCGATTTCGGGTACGTGCCGAGGCCGCGCCGATGTGGGGACGGACTCGTCCTCGTCGGGGATGTGGTGGATCGGGGTGTACCCGGCGGCAACGTCGACGTCGCCGAGCAGGATTTCCAGGCCGCCGCGGCGCCGTTCCGGGGGCAAGAGTGTGATCCCTGCTGGCAGGTCGATGCCGGGCGGGATCCAGCCGCTGGCCAGATCGGTTACCAGCACGGTGGTGTTGTCCGTGCGGTCTCCGATCGCCCAGGCCAACTGGGGCTGCTGTCGGGCAACAGCGGCCACCAGCCGCTGCAGGCGCGCTCGCGCACTGGCGTTAGCCGATGCCGCCCCGGCAATTGCCCCGGTGGCGGTGGCGGCGACGGCTTGCGTTCCCAGGTTGGACGCGCCTGAGGGCTGCGCCGGCGCGGTTGTTTGACGCACGACGGCCGGCTGAGCTGGGCTACCCTGCCCGGCTGACGGTTGTAAGGGCGCGGAGCCCGGCATCGCCGATTGCGGCGAGCTCGGCGACGCGGCGGGCGTCGTGGCTGCTGAAATTGTGGGCCGCAGATCGGAGGCGTAGGCAGGCAGGGGGCCCGTCGGCGGGCTGGCTGCGACCGGACCGGCCGACGTGGCCGGCCCTGCCAGCACGGACGGCGCCGCCGACGCGTCGGGAGCGGGCGTGTGGGTGACGGGCGGTGGCGACTCAAAGACGGGCGCGTGGGATTGGGCGCTGAAGTCGGCGGACGGGCCGGTGGGTATGGATTGCGCCACTTGCGACTCGGTCGGTGACATCGGAGCCGGTGGGAGGGCGTTAGCGGCCGCCGTGAACGGTGCACCATTCTGTATGCCTTTGTCGAAACTGTGGATCAATTCGCCGGGGGTTAAGGCTGGTGGGGGGCTGGCTGGTGCTGCCGGAGGTGGGCCAGCTAAGGGCGCCGCCGTAGCTGTGGGCAGCCCTGAGGCGGGGTTGCCACCCAGCGATCCCCCCGGTGGCGGGGCGGCGCTCGGCAATGACGTGGTTGCCGAGGGCGTTGGCCCCGTTACTGGCGCAGGTGTTGCGGATGGCAACGCTGCGGCGTTTAAGGCTGGAGTGAGTCCGCTGGCAGAGGCGGGGGCAGCGGGGGCGACCTGTCCTCCGGCGGAGGGGGTTCCTACCTGTAGGCCTGGCGTGAGTCCTCCGGGAGCGGTGTAGGCGGCAGGGGCGACTTGTCCTCCGGCGGAGGGGGTTTCTACCTGTAGGCCTGACGTGAGGCCCTCGGAAGGGACGGGCGCGGATGGGGCAACCTGCCCTCCAGCGGAGGGAGGCGCAGCTTGTAACCCAGCAGTGCCACCCGTCGGCTGCTCGACGAGGCCTTTTACTTGCTCCGACAGATTCTTTTGGTCGTCGGGTTGCCTGAACATTTGTCCAACATCGACGCCGTGGGCTTGCGCGAATTGACGAGCAGACTGCCCGGTTCCCTCCTCGTCGAGGATCCGTTGCATCGCTTCCAGCACGTTGCCGCTAGATTTTGCCGCCGCGAGAGCTGCCAGCGCTCGAGACTCGTTTATCACGGCAACAATCTGTGGCACCTTTGTTTCGACGGGCTGCTTCGAGCCTTGGATCTCTTTGATCTGCTTGTTGCCCTCTTCCGCCATGGTGGTCAGGTCGTGCTGAAGGCCAACCGCGCTGTCGTACGCGGTGCTGTATGCGCTCTCCTTCACACCATTCTTGTCCGCCACCCGCCGCGCTTGCTTTTCTCCCTGGCAGAAGGTGTCGCGAAGATCGTCGGCCGTGTGTCCCTGTTGTCCGGCGAGTGGACCAGTTTGGGCGTTGTGCAGCATGTCGGCAAAATGAATGAATCCACTTTTCACTTGTCCGCGATTCGTCTTGCCATGCGAAAGCGCCAGCAGATCTTGGTCATCCGGCCATTGATCACCGACAAGTAAAACCGACCATTCTCCGGGGGGAAAGCCGGTCACTTGCAGAGGCTTTCGATTTTTAATGTTGCCTCATCTGCTGCATGTATCGTCGGATCCATCTCAGCATCAGGCAGGCTATCCAGATAGTCGACCGTAGCCTCCTGGTAAAGGTCTGCAAGTTTCCGAATCGTCGAGGCGAGTTCACTCGAAGTTGCGGGTTCCGCTGAAAGCACGGTCCGAAGGTATTCGCTTCCAGCGAGAAGTGCTTGGCGACCATTTAATCCGAATATTTGTTGGGCCGTCGGGTCGGTGCCCCTATCACGCGAAGTATTCGCCTTGATCGCACTGTGGACCTTTGAATACCCAGCGCACACCTTCGTCTTAGCATCAGCGATCTGTTGGCTGGAGTAAACGGGCGTGGGCGGGGGTTTTGATGGCACGGGTCGAAACCAGCCGACAATTGCCACGGCGAGCGTCACCAGAAGGCCAACCGCCAGCAGTGCGAATATCGGCCACTGCCGTCTCCGCTGGGGCGGCAGCGCGGGCGGCCAAGGGGGCGGGGCCGGCGGTGCAGTTCGAGGCGGGGGTAGGTCCGACACGCCTTCAATCGTATCGTCCAGCCGCGCTAATGGTAGTCACCCTGCGGCGGCACCGCCCCAGAATTGGCTCTGCACCTTAATCCGCTGTAATGCATTGTTACGGTTGTAAACCGGCCGCCGAGTGATTGCCCTCAGCTTCTCGAACCCGCATCGTCGTCATCGCGCTTCTGGTCGGGAAGAAGGATGCGCCGACTCGCAATCGGTTTGCCGTCAAGGCGTTTGGTCACTTCGGGGGAGGGCGGCGGTGTGGTGATGCGTCCCTGGACTGGGGCGCCATTCTTCACCGCCGGCGCGACAATGCGTTTGGTATCGGGCTTGGCGTCGCTGCCCGCCCCTCCGGCGCCCTGCATCGCGCCCGGCGGCATCATCGGCATCCCACCCATCGCGCCGCGGGATCCGGTCGCCGCCGGCGATACGTTGGTTGGCGTGGGTGAATGGGTATGCGCCGCTGCGGGTTCAGTACCGGGAGATGGAGCGGGAAGCGGCCCTAGCATCGCGGTCGGTGTCGTGGCGCCCAGACCACCGCCGCCCGCACCACCGCCGGCACCTTCACCGCCGCCGAGCTCACCGGCGCCGCTGGTGGCCCCCAGCAGTTCGCCGGGAATGGCTTCGCCCGCTGTCGCGGCGCCGCCTGCGCCGTGCTGTAGTGCGCCCATGCCGGCTTGCATCGCCTGCTGTCCGACCTGCGCAATCTGTTGGGGGATCTGGCTGAGCGGTTGGAACAAACCACCGAGGGCGCCAGCCATTCCGGACGCAAGCTGCGGAAGCTGCTGCACCATCTGCGCCATTGGATCTTGACCGCCGACGCCGGCCAGCTTCGCCGACGACTCTTCTTCGCTGGCCGGAAACTTGGTCAGCGCATCGCCGGTTTTAGCCCCGCGTTCGGCATGTCCGGTCAAGGCGTCGAGGCTGTCGTTGGGATCGCCCTCATTGGAAGCAATGCCAAGCAGCGCCAGCAGTTGGCTAATGGCCGATTTCCCGGTGGCTAGCTGATCGGGCGGTATCTGCGGCGGCGGCGGCTGCCCGGTCAACCGCGCAAGGTCGTCGAGAATTATTTTTAGCTGGTCGTCGTCCCCACTCATTACGTCCTCTCACGCGCTGTCGTCCGGCTCAGCGGAGCCGAGAGGGAGACGCCGCGGGACCTGCGCGCAAGGGTCCCATGTGGGTGACGTCTCCGCCTGCAGCCGATGCTATCGGCGATTTTCGATTCGGGTTATTCAGCTTTGCCGGCCGAGCGGCGCTAAGCGCCTAACTACCCGCGCTCGAGCAGATCCGAGGACCCCAGCACCCGCTCCACCCGGACCTCGATGACCACCCGTCGAGGGTTAGGCCTAGGCGTGCGGTAGCGCTGCGCGTAGCGCAACTCGGCGTCCCGGACGGCGTCGACGTCGCTGCTCACCTTGGACCGGCCCTCCAGCGACAGCCACCGCGCGCCGTCGACCTGGCTGAGTACCGCCACCCCGGCACGGTCCGCGTTGACGGCCTTCTGGGAGCCGCCGCTGGTGATGACCCGCGCGATATGCGTCTTGGGGTCGAAAGTGAATCCCACCGCCACCACATGCGGCGAATTGTCGGCGCGGAGCGTGGTCAGCATGGCCAGATGACGCTCGGACAGAAACGCGAGCGCGTCATCGGTAAGGCGGGCCGTGGTAGTTGCCATCGGCACTCACGCTATCGCAGGTGATAATCGCAGCCGTGGACGACACGGGTGCGGGTCCAGTACTGATTTTGGGTGGCCGCAGCGAGATCGGTATCGAACTTGCCCAGCGGCTGGCGCCCGGGGCGACGCTGATCTTGGCGGCCCGCGCCGCCGACCGGCTCGACGAGCAGGTCGCGCTCTGCCTTGCCGCCGGTGCCGCGACGGTGCAAACCAGGGACTTCGACGCCGACGATCTGGCTTCGCACGGCCCGCTGGTCGCCTCTATCGTTGCCGATCACGGCCCGATCGGCACCGCGGTGCTGGCCTTTGGGATCCTCGGCGATCAGGCGCGCGCCGAGAACGACGCCGCCCACGCCGTGGCCATCGTGCACACCGACTACGTCGCGCAGGTCAGCTTGCTCACCCATCTGTCCGCCGCGATGCGCGCCGCCGACCGTGGTTCCCTGATCGTGTTCTCCTCGGTGGCCGGTGTTCGGGTACGCCGCGCCAATTATGTCTACGGCTCAGCGAAAGCCGGCCTAGACGGTTTCGCCTGCGGGTTGGCCGACGCGCTGTACGGCACGGGCGTGCGACTGCTGATCGCGCGCCCGGGATTCGTCATCGGACGCATGACGCAGGGCATGACGCCGGCGCCGCTTTCCAGCAGCCCGCAACAGGTGGCCGCCGCGACCGCGCGGGCGCTGAACAATGGGCGGCGCACAGTCTGGATTCCCTGGGCACTGCGGCCGACGTTCTTCGCGATGCGGTTGTTGCCGCAGTTCATCTGGCGCAGGATGCCCCGCTAACCGGTCAGATCGTCGCCTTCAACGTCGGCCAGCAGCGCATCGCGGGCGCGTGCGACACGGGAGCGGATGGTGCCGATCGGGCACCCGCACACCGCCGCGGCGTCGGCGTAGGGCAGCCCGAGCAGCTGGGTGAGAAGCAGGGCCTCCCGTTGTTCGGTGGCCAGGCCGGCAATCATCGTGGTCACTTCAACGAGGTCTTCAAATCCGCGGGCGTGGCGGTTGCGGTTGACCACGCGTTCGGGATCGGCGCCGGTGGCGGCGCGGGGCCGGGCTTGTAGGTGGCGGATGTGATCGGCGACAACACGGCGCGCAATGGATAGCAACCAGGTGCGGGCGCTGGAGCGTCCGGAGAAGCGCTCGATGGCGCCGATCGCCCGGAGGAACGTTTCTTGAGTCAGATCGTCCGCGCTACTTGCGTCTGACAGGTAGGCGACAAACCGCCAGACGTCTTGCTGGGTCGCTTTGATGAACGCCTCGAGCGCCCGCTCGTTCCCGCCGCCAGCCGTCAAGGCGAGTTTGGTAACGGCCTCGTCGTCGATTGACGCGGTCATGGCCAACCACCTTAATTGCGCGGACCCGGCCAGTCTACGACGGGCTGTCGTAGAGGCTGCGAGCGGGTAGCGTGCGCAGACAACGGCTCAGGCGCCACGTCACACCTCATCCTTGCGTCGTCGCGTATGCCCGCCCCGAGCGCAAAGACGCTTGCGGACAGCGAGATCGGTAATCGATAATCCCCGGGTGGAAGTTGACCGCGTGGACGCCACCGCGGACCCGCGTGAGGACGTTGTCTCCCGTCAGTACCAACGGTGGAGATACCCGCTACCGATCCAGGACCTCGAAGCAATCGGCAGTGGTGTCTGGCATTGGTACGACCCGACCAACTTTCACCGGGTGCTGTTTCCCGATCGGTCCTTCAAGCCCGATTTGGACATTCTCATCGCGGGATGCGGTACCAACCAGGCGGCGGCATTTGCGTTCAAGAACCGCACCGCGAAGGTGGTGGGCGTCGACATCAGCCAGCCCTCCCTTGACCATCAGCAATACCTCAAAGAGAAGCACGGGTTGTGGAACCTGGAGTTGCATCTGCTTCCGATCGAGGAGTTGCCAACGCTGGGGCAAGATTTCGACCTCATCGTCTCGACAGGTGTGCTGCACCATACGGCGAACCCCCAATTCAGCCTCAAGGCACTGGGCAGTGTCTTGCGGCAACATGGCGCGATCGGCCTGACGCTGTACGCGAAATACGGTCGGATCGGCGTCGAAATGCTGCAATCCGTTTTCCGCGACCTGGAACTCAAGCAGGACGAGCTTGGCGTCCAGATGGCCAAAGAGACGATGGCGTTGCTGCCGCAAGGACATTCGCTGCAGAGCTACATCGACATCGAGGGCGAGGAATTGGCTTACGACGGCGCAGTCGTCGACACGTTCCTGCACGGCCGTGACCGCAGCTACTCGGTCGATGACATCCTCGACCTCGTCGACTCGGCCGGGTTGGCATTCCAGGGCTGGCTCCTCAACGCTCCCTATTACCC
>Ga0182012_10003010_pt1 | contig 18102 bp, 15 predicted proteins | sample 612S2SmetaG_FD_120486 | JGI IMG/M metagenome (GOLD analysis project Ga0182012, IMG submission 120486) | Permafrost microbial communities from Stordalen Mire, Sweden - 612S2S metaG | ecosystem: Environmental > Terrestrial > Soil > Wetlands > Permafrost | place: Sweden: Stordalen | collected...
AATAGAAGTTGCCCGCCTGCTCGCGCGTGATCGCCTCGCAGCGCCTGTAGGCCTCCTCGAGCCCGGCCTGCCCGCTCATCCCGGGCGCACCCGTGGTGCGAGCAGCGTGCGCGCCAGCGCGCCCAGCAGCCGGCGGCGCGCAACCGGCGGCGGCCCCGGCAGGACGTCGTAGCCGGCGCGCTCGATCGCCGCGAGCGCCGCGCGCCCGCCCGCGACGAATCCCCCGATCGCGATCCGTGCCCGTCCATGCAGCTCGCCGATCAGGGGCGCGCCCTCGTCGAGCAGGGCCCGCGCGCGAGCCACCTCGAAGGCGAGCACGGCGCGCAGCGCCTCGCTCGCGTGCGCTGCCTCGAGGTCCCGCGCGCCGGCGCCGAAGCGCTCCAGGTCCTCGAGCGGCAGGTAGACACGCCCGGCGCGGTGGTCCTCGGCCACGTCCTGGCAGTGCTCGGTCAGCTGGAGCGCCGTGCAGATCCGGTCCGAGAGAGCGATCCGGCGGGGGCTGGCCAGGCCGAGGACGCCGAGCACGAGCTCTCCGACCGGGTCGGCCGACAGCGTGCAGTAGCCGCGCAGCTCCTCCCAGCTCGCATAGCTCAGCCGGCGCTGGTCGAGCCGGTTGGCCTCGATCAGGCGGACGAACGGTCCGCGGTCGAGGTCGCATTCGTGCAGCGTCGGCGTCAGGCGAACGAGCAACGGGTGGCGGGCCCGCCGTTCGAAGGCGGCGTCCAGTTCCCCTTCAAGCCAGTCGAGCGCCGCGAGACGATCGCCGGCGGCGCTGTCGCCGAGCTCGTCGACGAGGCGCGCATAGCCGTAGATCGCGAGCAGGTGGCCGCGCACGGCTCGCGGCAGGACACGGCTGGCGACCGGGAAGTTCTCGGTCTGCGCGCGGGCCATGACGGCCGCGGGAGCAGGAGCGAGGAAGGGCGCGTCGGCCAGGAGGGTCACCCCCGGCTCGTGGCCACCGCGCCCGCGGTATCGCGGTGCTCGAGGTCGGCGTTCGCCCCCAGACACCGCCCCAGGGCCATCACGGGAAAAGTGAGCCGGTACAGGTGGTAGTTGATGTAGTAGTCGAGCGGAAAGCCGGTGCCGGTGTACTGCGGCTCGTCCCAGCTGCCGTCCGGGCGCTGGGTGGACGCGAGCCATTCGACGCCCCTGGCCACCGCCGGCGAGCGCTCGCCGGCGGCATGCAGGGCGAGCAGCGCCCAGGCCGTCTGCGACGCGGTGCTCGTGCCACGCCCGATCCAGTCGGGGTCGTGGTAGGAGCGCGGGTCCTCACCCCAGCCGCCGTCGTCGTTCTGGTGGCGCTCGAGCCACTCGACGGCGCGACGGATCGGGCGGCTGGCGGGATCGACCCCCGCCTTGATGAGCCCCGGCACGGCGGCCCCGGTGCCGTAGATGTGGTTCACGCCCCAGCGCCCGAACCAGGAGCCGTCCCGCTCCTGGTTGGCGAGCAGCCAGCGCACGCCTTCACGGGCCGGGCCGGAGTCGGCAAGGCCGAGCACGCCGAGCATCTCGATCGCGTGGGCGGTCACATCCGAGCTCGGCTCGTCGATCACCTCGCCGAAGTCCAGGAACGGCAGCTCGCGTACGAGCGAGCGGGTGTTGTCGGCGTCGAACGCGCCCCAGCCGCCGCAGCTGCTCTGCATCCCTTCGACCCAGGCGAGCGCCCGTGCGCGCGCGCCGCGGTGACGGGCGCCGACGGTGCGGTGCTGAACGCGCTCGAGTGCCAGGACGACCTCGGCGGTGTCATCGACGTCGGGGTAGTTGACGTTGGCGAACTCGAAGGCCCAGCCGCCCGGCGCGAGGCCGGGCCGCACGATCGACCAGTCGCCCTCCTGCAGGACCTCCTCGCCGAGCAGCCAGTCCGCCGCGCGGACGAGCGCTGGATCGTTGGGCGCGACCCCGGCGTCGGATAGCGCGACGATCGCCAGGGCCGTATCCCAGACCGGCGACTGGCAGGCCTCCAGGCGCCGGCTCGGCCCAGCCGGGGCGCCGATGCCGAGCGCGTCGTCGTGGTCCTCGACCATGAAGCTGTCGATCCCCTCGAGGCCGCGGCGCATCACCGGGTGCTCGAGCGGATAGCCGCACAGGTGAAGCGCGATCAGCGAGTAGACCCACGGCGGCTGGATCCCGCCCCAGGAGCCGTCGGCCTCCTGCCGGCGCACGATCCAGCGCTCGGCGCGCGCGCAGGCCAGCCGCCGCAGCGGCGCAATCGGGTGGCGTTCGTAGACCCGCAGCAGCCGGTCCAGGCGCCCGAGCCAGCCGGAACGCCGGGAAGCTCCCGCGTGCTCGTCACCCTCCGCCCCCCGCCCGCCGGGCGCGACAACCAGCTCGCGCAGGTCGAAGGTCAGCTCCCTGACAGGGCGGTGAGCTTTGACGAGCGCCAGCGCGACGATCGTCTGGCGCGCCCAGCAGGCGAAGTCGTAGACGTTGAGCGGGATGCGGGGGCCGAGCAGGATCACCTCCGGTGGCAGCGCGGGCACGCGCTCCCAGGACCACAGCCCGAACAGGGCGAGCCACAGGTGCGTGAAGACGCGCGCGCGCTCGAGGCCGCCCTGCGCGCGGATGAACTCCGCCGCGATCCGCATGTGCGCGTCCCGCGGCTCGTCGCCGGCGAGGCGCAGCGCCCAGTAGGCCTCGATCGTCGTCGAGAGGTCGCCGGGGCCCTCGTAGAAGTTCGCCCAGGTCCCGTCTGCGCGCTGCTGTGAGCGGATCCAGGCAGCCGAGCGCGCGGTCTCCTCGGCGCGGCGGATACCGAGGAACTCGCGCAGGAGGATGTCCTCGGCGTCCATCGTGACGTTCGTCTGCAGCTCGCCGCGCCACCAGCCGCGCTCGTCCTGCAGCGACAGCAGGCGCTCGCGCCCCGCATTCAGGGCCCGTTGGGCCTGGCTCATTGCATCCAGCGTCACCTGCAACATGGTGGAAAGCTAACCTAGCGCGCCACCGTCACGCCGCCCGGGACGAGAACCTCAGGCTGGGCGCGGGTGATCACGTGCCGGCGCAGATCGGCCTCGCTGACCCGCACGGGGGCAGCAGCGGCGAAACGATAGACGTACAGACCGTCGATGTCTCGTTTTTCGAGCAGCTGGAAACCGGGCGCCGGCGGTTCGCCGGCCGAGGCCCGCAGCGGCCGGTAGCCCGTCTCGAGGACTTCGCGGACGTCCACGACCGAGCCGGGCTTCAGATAGTGCAGCCCGGGCACGTAGTACTCGAGCGGCGCCGAGCCGAGCTCGACGGTCGTCACGGCCCGCGGTAGCGGGCTCGCGGGCAGCGTCCGGGCGAGATCGCGCCAGTTGCCACGCTGGAGCCGCGGGCTCAAGTCGACGTCGAGCGTGATGGTCAAAAAGCCGGCCGCGCTCAGCGCGAGCGCGATCAGCCCGGCGACGCCGGCCCGCGGCCAGGTGGCGAGCAGGGCGATCAGAACGGTGACCGGGATCATCGCGGCGATGACGTTGCGCGGCGCCAGGTAATCGGCGCCCGCGAGCGCCAGCAGGAGCGGCAGTCCCACCCCGGCGAGGGCGATCGCCGCCATCGTGCCCGCCCCGGCCCGTGCCGGGGCCTCGTCGCCCCACTCGGCGCGCGAGGGAGGTAGCGCGAACATGTGCCAGGCGCCGAGCCCGAGGGCGGCGAGTACGGGCAGTGCGAGCAACAGCTCGACGCCGTGCCCGAGCGGGGCTCCGGAATTGCCGGTGAGGTAGTACTGGGGGATCGCCTGCAGGCGTTCGGAGAGCGGCCAGCGCCCGATCCACTGGGTCCCATGGCCGCCCTGGGCGCTGATCAGCGGCAGGAGGGCGAGCCCGGCAACGCCGATCGGGGCGAGCGCCGCCAGGCCGGCCCTGCGGGTGGCGCGCCCGGCAAGCAGCCAGACGGCCATCGCCGCGAGCAGGAACACCGCGAAGTAGTGGCTCGTCAGCGCGAGCACGCCGGCGAGCGCGAAGGCGCCGGCGCGACGGGCCGTGGGCTGCTCGCGCAGGCGCAGGAAGCAGAGGATCGCGACGGCGCCCGTGAGCACGAACAGGCCGTAGTCGCGCGCCTCCTGGGAGTACCAGACGAACAGCGGGTTCACGGCCACGAGCGCAGCGGCGGCGATCGCCGCGCGGCGCCCTCCGAGCAGCTCGCCGATCGCCCAGACGACGGGGACGGTCGCGATCCCGGCGAGCGCCGAGGGCAGACGCAGCGCGACCATGCCGCTGCCGAGGATGCGGTAGTCGAGCCACTCGAGCAGATACCACAGCGGCGGGCTGTTCTCCGTCCGCGAGACGGCCCGCAGCGTCGCGGCGAGGCTCGGATGCAGCACATGGACGGGCGTGAAGGCCTCGTCGTACCAGAAGCTCTGCAGGTCGAGCGTCGTGAGCCGCAGCAGGGCCGCGAGGGCGATCAGCGCAGCGAGCGGCCACCACGACGGGAGCTGGGTTCGCGCGGCCGGCCGAGCCCCGGCCGGCTGTGCGACGGCGCTCATCGCGCGCAGAGGCCGCGCGCGGCGGGGCCGAAACAGCCGTAGCGGTAGCGGTAGTCGTTGTGCTGGACATAGGGCGGCACATACCAGCCGCCGAGCACCTGGCGCGTGCCGCCGCGGGTCGGACCGTCGATGATCAGGCAGATCTGCGCGTGCGAGTCGGGCGCCCCCCGGCTCGTGTTCCCGCAGGTCACGTCGCGGGTGCTGGAGATGCCGAACAGCTGCTGCTCGACGCCGACGTTCTTGTAGTCGTGGCCGGTGTAGGTGCGCCAGGTGCGCAGGTCGGCGATCAGGCGATGGTTGATCCCGACCTGGCGGGCATCGTCGTTGATCGTGGCTATCGCCAGCGCCAGCGCGATCAGCAGCAGCAGGGTGGTCTCGATCAGCCGGACGTTGCCGGCGCCCTGCAGCTCGGTATCGCGGGGGCGCAGGCGCGCCGGCAGGCGCGCCCAGCGATCATGTTGTGCCCCGGCGGCCGGCTCGCTCATTGCACGGGCGCCAGCAGCGGCGAGAGCTGGTGGATCACGAACAGGCCCTGGACGGCGAGCGTGGCGACGAGCAGGCGCCGGTCGCGGGAGATGACCGCGAGCGGCAGCGGCCAGAGCGTGTACCAGGCCAACAGCCATGTGCTGGTGACCGAGATCGCAAGCAGCGTCCAGCCCGAGGCTGCGATCCAGTCATAGCCGCGCCAGGTCCGCCACAGCAGGTGCACGAAGACGATCACCAGGCCGGCCTTCAGCAGGTCGTGGTCTACGGGGAAGACGCCGGGCTTGCCGAACAGGTGCGCGATCTCGTTGGCGAAGCTGTCGGTCGAGACGAGCGCGGCGTCGCGGTTCAGTGCGGCGACGATGTCGATGCCGTGAATGCCGAAGGCGATGAAGCCGATCAGCGCACCGGCGGCGATCGCCACGAGCGTCCCGACGACCGGTGCGAGGCGGCGCCGCGAGACGATCATGAACGGCAGCAGCACGCCGAGCGTCGCCTTGACCAGCGCGCCCGCGACGATCACCGCGGCAGCCTCCCCTTCCCGGCGGGAGCCGGGTCTCGCGACCAGCGTCAGACTGACCGCGAACATCATCGCGGCGAGCATGATCAGATCGTTGTGGGCACCGCCGAGGCCGTAGATGTAGTAGAGCGGGTTCAGCGCGACGGCCAGCAGGGCGAACATCGGCTCGAGGCCCCGGATCCGCGCGCAACGCCAGACGAGGATCAGCGTCGCGATGCTCGCGAGGCTCGCCCACAGCTTCATCGCCCACAGCGCGCCGGCCACGCCGAGCAGCGCGAGTGGGTAGGAGAGCAGCGTGTAGATCGGCCCGTAGGCGGTCGCCGTGCGCACCCAGTCCGAGCCGACATCGTGAAAGATCGGATCGCCGACGATCGACAAGGGCCCGTGGGTGTAGGGGTTGATGCCATGGACGACCCCCATCCGCGCGTAGGCGATGTAGCTGAAGACATCCGTCGAGAGCAGGACGGGCCCGACGAACAGGATCAGATGGATCAGTCCGATCAGCCAGATCGCGAACCGTTTCGAGATCGCCACGGCACCCGCCCGGGCCGCCAGCGCGAGCAGCCCGGCGTAGGCGCCGCAGGAGACCAGCAGGGCGATCAGGAAGATCCTGAAGCCGAGGTGTTCGCCGACCCCTTTCAGCCAGCCGTCGGTGTCGGGGGAGCGCGGGATCAGCGGCGAGTGCCCCGAGGCGGCGTCGATGGCGATCTCGAGCAGCGCGGCGAGCAGCAGCGCGCCGAGCAGCGAGGCCAGCGCCGCCTGCCGGCGCTCCGAGCGCACGCCCGCCGGCAGGCGCTCGCTCTCTACCGCCACGCTCACGAAGCGGCGACGCTCACAAGGCGGTCCACACCGTCTTTGACTCGAGGTAGGCATCGAGCCCGTCGTGGCCGTGCTCGCGCCCCAGGCCGGAGGACTTGAAGCCCCCGAACGGGGCGGACGGATCGACGGCGCCCCAGGTGTTGATGAAGACCATCCCCGCGCGCAGCATCGCGGCGAGCTTGTGGGCGCTGCTCACGTCCCGCGTCCAGACACCGGCGGCGAGGCCGTACTCGGTCGCGTTGGCTCGCTCGGCGACCTCCTCGAGCGAGTCATACGGCGAGGCCACGAGGACCGGGCCGAAGATCTCCTCGCGGGCGATCGAGATGTCGTCCTCGCGGGTCGCGAACAGCGTCGGCGCGACGAAGTAGCCGCCGCTGTCGGTCAGAGCGGCCTCGCCGCCGGCGAGCAGCTCCGCGCCATCGCGGCGGCCGGCGTCGATGTAGCCCATGACCCGCTCCAGCTGCTCGGCGGAGACGAGCGGCCCGAGCTGGGTGCCGGGCGCCAGACCGGGCCCGAGCTGGGCGGCCTTGGCGGCGTCGGCGAGCCCACCGAGGACCTCATCGAAGCGATCCGCGGGGACGAACAGCCGCGAGCCGGCGTTACAGGCCTGCCCGGAGTTGAAGTAGATCGCCTGGAAGGAGCCCTTCACGGCGGCGTCGATGTCGGCGTCGGGAAGGATCACGTTCGGCGACTTGCCGCCGAGCTCGAGCGTCACCCGCTTCAGGGCACGACCGGCCTTGGCGCCGATCTCACTTCCGACGGCGGTGGAGCCGGTGAAGGCGATCTTGTCGACGTCCGGGTGGTCGACCAGCGCCGCGCCCGTCTCGCCGTCCCCGGTCACGACGTTCAGGACGCCCGGCGGGAAGCCCACCTCGAGCGCCAGCTCGCCGAGGCGCAGGGCGCTCAGCGGGGTCTGCTCGGCCGGCTTGAGGACGATCGTGCAGCCGGCCGCGAGGGCCGGCCCGAGCTTCCAGGCCGCCATCAGCAGGGGGAAGTTCCAGGGGATGATCTGCCCGCAGACACCGACCGCTTCACGGCGGGTGTAGCAGTGCATGTTCGGCGCCCCGACCGGCAGGACAGCACCCTCGATCTTCGTCGGCCAGCCGGCGAAGTAGCGCAGGTGACCGACCGCCCCGGCCACGTCGACGTACTGCGCCAGCCCGACCGGCTTGCCGTTGTCGAGCGACTCGATCTGGGCGAACTCCTCGGCGCGCGCCTCGACGGCGTCGGCTAGCGCGTGCATCAGGCGCTCCCGGCCGGCGGCCGGGAGCGTCCGCCAGGGACCGCGCTCGAAGGCCTCCCGTGCGGCGGCGACGGCGCGGGCGACATCCTCGGCACCGCCGTGGGCGACCTCGGCGATCTCCCGCCCGGTCGAGGGGTCGAGCGTCGCGAACGTGCGGCCGTCGGCCGCGTCGAGCTGCTCGTCACCGATCAGCAGGCGGTGGCTGCGGGCGATGAACTCACGCGCCGGTGCACCCAGCGCGTCCGGTAGGGCCTCTGCGGAGATAGTGGTCATCGCTGGAGCCTACCTCGATCGCCCCCCGGCGCGGTCAACCGTCGGCGGGCACCGGCTCAGCCGGCCAGTGCACCCAGCGGCTGGGGATGGCCGACCTCGAAACCCTGGGCGAAGTCGACGTCGTAGGCCCGCAGCATCTCCAGCGTCGCGCAGTCGCCGACGAACTCGGCGATCGTCTCCCGGCCCATGCCCCGGACGATCCTGGCGAGCGCCCTGACGACGAGCTGGTCGGTGCTCGAGGTGGGCAGGTTGCGGATGAAGTCGCCGTCGATCTTGAGGTGGCTGAACGGCAGCCGCTTGAGGTATTGAAAGGAGCCGAAGCCGGCGCCGAAGTCGTCGAGGGCGAGGTCGCAGCCGAGGGCCAGGACGCCGGCGCAGAAGACCCGCGCCCGCTCCATGTCGGAGATCGCCGCGGTCTCGGTCACCTCGACGGCCAGCCGCCCCGGGTCAACGCCGGCGCGCGTCAGGCAGCCGTCGATGAACGCGAGCATCGCGGGGTCGGTGACCGACACGGCGGAGACGTTGACCGCGACCGAAGCGCCCTCCAGGGCGGGCTCCTCACCGAGCAGGCGGATGACGCGGTCGAGGACGAGCCGGTCGATCTCGCAGATCAGCCCGTAGCGCTCGGCCGCCGGCAGGAAGCGCCCCGGCGCGACGAGCTGCCCGCCGGGCTGCTCGACCAGCCGCAGCAGGGCCTCGTGGTGGGAGATCGTCCCGTCTCGCAGCGAGACGATCGGCTGGAAGTGGAGCTCGAACTCGTCACGTTCGAGGGCCCGGCGCAGCCGGGCCACCCAGGGACGACCGTGCAGCCCGGCCGGCGAGGACAGGGTCGCCCCCGGCGAGCCGCCACGGTAGCGACGGTGGCGCGGCCGGGGCGGGGTACGGATCGAGATCCGTGGCGGCGTTGCGTTGCTGCCCGTGGAGCTGCCCATTGCGGGTGCTCTTCGACGGGGCCGGCCCGGTTCCCTGCGGTCGGCCGGGCCCTTGCGTGGCCGCCCGCGAGCGGATCAGGCGCGCCGGGGCGGGCGATAGGGCCTGCGGGCGCGGTCGGATACGACCAGCAGCAGAGCGACGAGGACGAAGTTCATGACCACGGACGAGCCGCCGTAGGCGACGAACGGCAGCGTCACACCGGTCAGCGGGATCACGCGGGTGACGCCGCCGACGATCACGAAGACCTGCAACGCGATGACGAACGAGAGCCCCGTCGCAAGCAGCTTGGAGAACGAGTCGCGAGCGAGAATCGCTGTCTTCATGCCGCGCCCGACGAGCAGCAGGTAGACGACGAGCAGCCCGGCGCCCCCGACGAGGCCCAGCTCGTTGACGATGACGGCGTAGATCATGTCGCTTTCGGGCACCGGCAGGATCGGGACCCGTTCGAAGTGGTGCGGTGCGACTTCGACGGTCTGCTGCAGCAGCGAGCGGTCGAAGCCGGTCCCCAGCAGGCCGCCGTCGGCCTGGGAGAAGAGCGACTGGGCGAGCTGGTAGCTGCCGCCCACCGAGCGTTCGTAGAGGGACCTGTTGAACGGTTCTTCCCAGGCCTGGACGCGGGCCTCGACGTGGCCGACGTGCCCGGTCACGTACCAGACACCCAGCGCGAACAGCACGAGGCCGATCAGCGGAAAGGAGAAGCGGCCCGTGGCGACGTAGAGCAGCGCGAGGAAGGCTCCGTAGAACATCAGCGAGGTGCCCAGCTCGCGGGTGATCAGGAGCGTCGCCATGGCGGCTCCCCAGACGATCAGCATCGGCCCGAACTGCTTCATCGGCGGGATCGTCAGCCCGAGCACGCGCCGCCCGGCGGTGACCAGGAGCTGGCGGTTGTCGCGCAGGTAGCTGGCGAGGAAGATGACGATCGCGACCTTGGCGAACTCGGCCGGCTGGAAGGAGACGGAGCCGACGCGAATGTCGAGGTAGGCGCCGTTGACCTGCTCTCCGATCCCCGGCAGTCGCGGCAGGAGCGTCATGCCGATCCCGGCCGCGGCGATCGTGTAGCGGTAGCGCTCGAGGATGCCGACGCCGCGGCGGCGCAGCGCAAGGATCGTGGCCGCGAACAGGGCGAGCCCGACGACCATCCACTGGGCCTGCTGACGGGCGAGAACGGGGTCGATGCGGTAGACCATCACGATCCCCACGCTGGCGAGAACGCATACCAGCGGGAACAGGTAGGGGTCGGCGTCGGGCAGCGCGAAGCGGATCACGAGATGCGCCGCGAGGCAGATCGCGAGGAACAGCAGGCCGTAGCTCAGCGAGACGCTCGAGGCATGGTTCAGCGTCAGGTTCGTCGAGGCTCCGGGGGTGTTCTGTTCTGACTGGATGAAGATCGCCGTGAAGCCGGCCGTCACAAGGAGGGCGGACGGGATCAGACCCAGGAGCTCCCGGTTGCGCGGACTGAACACCTGTCCGAGCGTACCCTCCGGCCCGGCGCTGCGCTCCGGCGCGGCCGCTAGGCTTTTTGCCCGGTGCGCCCGTTGGCCCGGCGACGCCCGATCCCGCCAGCCATGCGCTTTTCGCAGATCTGACATTCAATGGATGAGGAGCGTCCACCCTCGCTGGCGCGCCCGATGTGGCTGCGCTTTGCGCTGGCAGCCGTCCTGATCGCCGCCCTGAGCGGCGTCGCTACTGCCACGGTGACGCTCAACAAGGCAAGCAGGATCGCTGAAGAGCTGTTCCCGACGCTCAACCAGATCAAAACGCCGAAGGGGCTCGTGACACCCGAATACGGCGGCGGCCCCCAGACGTTCCTGATCCTCGGCTCGGACCGCCGTGCCGGCTCCAGGAACGCGGCCGAACGGGAAGGTGCGCGCTCGGACACGATCCTGCTGGTCCGCTTCGACCCGAGCCAGGGCCAGACCTCGGTGCTCTCGATCCCCCGCGACCTGATGGTCAACATCCGCACACCCTCCGGGCAGCTCTACGAGAACACGAAGATCAACGCCGCCTACACGATCGGCAGCGTCGACAGCCGCGACGACGGCGGCAGCGTGCTGGCGGCCGAAACGATCGAGCGCGAAGTCTTCCCGGAACTCAAAGGCAAGCTCAACGGGATCATCGACGTCAACTTCCAGGGCTTCATCAGGGTCGTCGACGCGCTCGGCTGCGCCTACGTGAACGTCGATCACCGCTACCTGGGCGGTGGCACATCGCTCGAAAACTTCTCGGCGATCAACCTGCAGGCCGGTTACCAGAAGCTCTGTTACAACAACGCGCTCTCCTACGTCCGCTTCCGCCACTACGACTCCGACCTCGTGCGGGTGGCCCGCCAGCAGGACTTCCTGCGCGATCTGCGCGAGCAGGTCTCGCCCGAACTCGGCAACATCGACCGGATCGCGAAATACGTCGGTCAGGCGATCAGGACGAACTTCAAAGCCTCGGCCAGCGAGCTGATCCTGCTCTCGAAGCTGATCGCCTTCTCGCAGTCAAAGCCTCTGCGACAGGTCAAGTTCCGCTACGCCGACGCGGCTTTCACGGGGCCGGGCGGCGAATCTTTCGTGACCTCGACGCCCGAATTGGAGAAAGCGACGCTGGCCGATTTCCTCGAAGGAGACCAGCGTGTCGAGCCATCCTCCTACGGCCCGAGCTCGAGCTCGGGGTCGGGCCACCACCACGCCACCAGCTCGGCATCATCGGCGCGTCAGCTCGATCTCTTCGCGACGACGGGCGAGACCGAAGCCGTCAAAGCGGCCCCGCGCGTTCCGTTCACCTTCCTGTACCCGGCGCTGCAGACCGGATCTGCGACCCAGCAGGAAATCCGTCCCTACGACCTTCGCGACCCCCAGCGGGAACTGCACTCCGCCTACGTGATCGTCTGGCAGACGAACCTCGACGGCGGCTATTACGACTTCGAGGGCACCGACTGGCTCGACCCGCCGCTGTTCTCCCACAGCCGTACGCAGACGATCGACGGGCGCGAATACAAATTCGTCGACGACGGCTCCCATATCCACGTGATCGGCTGGATCTCCCACGGCGCGCTCTACTGGGTGACGAACACGCTGCTCGAGGAACTTTCCAATCAGCAGCTGCTGGCGATCGCCAAATCGGCGCAGACGCTTCACTGAGCCCGGGCGCCTGCCTGCGCAGCCGCCTCACCCGCGGGACTGCGGCTAGTCGCGGGCGCCGTCGAGGGCGGCGTTGACGAGCGCGTCTGCGCGGGCGTTCTGGGCCCGCGGGACGGTGCGGATCGACCAGCGCTCGAAACCGCGGAGGGCCTGCATGGCCTGCAGGTGGAGCGGGCGCATCGCCTCGTGCTTGACCTTGTAGACGCCCTGGACCTGCTTGGCGATCAGCTCTGAGTCGCCGACCACCTCGACCTCGCTCGCGCCCAGCTCGGCCGCCCGGGCCAAGCCCAGCAGCAGCGCCCGATACTCGGCGACGTTGTTCGTCGCGCGGCCGAGCAGTTCCGCGTACTCGCCGAGCTCCTCGCCGTCGGGCGAGCTGATGACGCAGGCCGCCGCGGCGGGACCGGGGTTGCCGCGCGCGCCGCCGTCGACGTGGACGATCACCTTCACGCCCGGCGGAGCCCGACGGAGCTAGACGGCTTGGGCCAGCGGCAGCAGGTCGCCGGGGACCCGTGCGCGCCGGCGGTCTCTGACGACACGCCGCTGGGCCTCGTCAGTGACTGAGCCGGAGCGCGCGTTTCGCGCACGCCGGTCGAACTGGCGGCGCTCGACGATGACTTCGACGTTGTCATCGTCCTTGTAGCGCTCGAGCATCCGCGGATAGAGCTCGTCGGCGAGGGCCTGGGGTACGACGCAGTAGATCATCGGGCTCCGATCTTACTCTCCGCGGCCCCAGAAACAAGACCCGCGGGAGTTATCGCGCAAGCGTGATGGCGCCGGACTCGTGGGCGATCGCGTTGCCTTCGCACTCCGCGCGCTCGAGTTCGGAGAGCTCGGTCCCCTGGCCGGCGGCGACGGCGGGCGACCCGGCGCCGAGGTCGACCTCGTAGCGGTACCAGCAGAGCTCCCAGGCGATGACGATCCTGACGACTTCCTCGTGGTGTTCGGCGGAGCGGACGTTGACGACGGGAACACCGAGCGAGCGGGCCACACCCGAGATGCGGCGGGGGTACTCGCCGGCGTTGAAGACCTCGAGTGCCTGCTCGAGGATCAGCTGGCCGCGGGGCGCCTCGGCCGCTGCGGGCGGAGCTTCGGAGCCGGCGCGGACCGGCTCGGCGACGCTCGGGCCGGGCGGCTCGGCGCCACCGTCGAAGATGTCGTAGGGCAACTCGGGCCCGCTCGCCGGGTCCATGGCCGCGGCCCCCGTCTCGAGCGGGCGCCCGACCTGGCGGAGGCGATCGATCAGGCTTCGGCCACGGCGGGGGCGCATCGGCGGGAGCGAAACCGACGGCTGGCTGGTCTCGCGCAGCCAGCCCTCCTGGGCGGCCCGTGGAGCGCACAGCTCGCACACGGTCCGGCGCCGTCCTGCGGCCAGGAAGATGTCGGGCTGCTCGCCGCGCAGGAGCCGGCGCTCGCAGACATCGCACTCGACGTCGGGCTGGGAGGTGACGATCGTGCGCGTAGCCATCGCCTGGAGCCTACCGGGAGCGGACCCCCCTCACCGCAGCCGCGCTTGCGGCGGCTCACGCGTGTGTGGCCGCGTGCTCGCTGTCGGCCTGCTCGACGACCCGCTGGGCGAGATGCGCGGGGACCTCCTCGTAGCGCAGGAACTCGAGCGTGTAATCGCCCTGGCCCTGGGTGATCGAGCGCAGGTCGGGGGCGTAGGTGAGCATCTCGGCCATCGGCACCTCAGCGCGGATCTCGGTCATCCCGCCGGAGGGCTCCATCCCCTGCGGACGGCCGCGGCGGCTGTTGAGATCGCCGATCACATCGCCGACGTGGGCCTCGGGGACCGACAGCGTCACCGTCATGACCGGCTCCAGCAGCACCGGGTCGGCGTGCTCGAGGGCCTGTTTCATCGCCTGGGCGCCGGCGAGCTTGAAGGCGATCTCGGACGAGTCGACCGAGTGGTAGGCGCCGTCGAACAGACGCACCCGGACGCCCTGGACGGGGTAGCCGGCGAGGACGCCGCTGTCCATCGCCTCGCGGACGCCCTTCTCGACGGCGGGGATGAACGAGCTGGGGATCACCCCGCCCTTGATCTCGTTGACGAACTCGAAGCTGCCGCGCTCGCTGGCGTCCCCGAGCGGCTCGATCGCGATCTGGCAGTCGCCGAACTGGCCGCGCCCGCCGGACTGCTTCTTGTGGCGGCCGTGAGCGGCGGCGGCGGCTCGGATCGTCTCGCGGTAGGGCACCCGTGGCGGCTTGAGCGTGACCTCGACACCGAAGCGCTCACGCAGCCGGTCGACGATCACCTCGACGTGGACCTGGGAGAGGCCGGCGACGATCTGCTCGCCGGTCTGGAGGTCGCGGTGGAGGTCGATCGTCGGGTCCTCCTCCTGCAGGCGGCGCAGCGAGGCGAGCACCTTCTCCTCGTCGCCGCGGCTGCGCGGCGCGACCGCGAAGGCCATGACCGGCGCCGGCAGCTTCGGGCGGGGCATCTCGATCGGCTCGTCGCGCGCAGCCAGCCAGTCGCCGGCGCGCGTCTCCTTGAGCTTCGCGACGGCCCCGAGGTCGCCCGGGCCGAACTCCTGGACGTGCTCGATGTCCTTGCCGCAGGTGACGACGAGCTGGCCGATCCGCTCCTTGACGTGGGCGCGGGTGTTGAGGACGTGGCTGTCCGCGCCCATGACGCCCTGGTAGACGCGCATCAGGTTGATCCGGCCGGCGTATGGGTCGGCGCGGGTCTTGAAGACGTAGGCGAACAGCGGCTCATCCTCGGCCGCCCGGAGCTCCAGGCCACCGACCTGCAGCCCGCCGTGCTTGACCGGCGAGGGGAGGTCCTCGACGATCGCGTCGAGCAGCCGCGTCGTGCCGAGGTTGGCCGTCGCCACGCCGCAGACGACGGGGAAGATCTTGCCGTGGTTGGTCCCCTCCTTGAGGGCGTCGACGATCTCGCCGTGGGAGATCTCCTGCCCCTCGAGGTAGCGCTCCATCAGCGAGTCGGAGACTTCGGAGACCTCGTCCATCAGCTTTTCGCGGTATTCGGCGGCGAGCTCCGCGGACTCCTCGGGGATCGGGATCTCGCTCCAGCCGCCCCGCTCGGCCGAGTCCTGGCGGAAGGCCTTCATGTCGACTAGGTCGATCACCCCGCTCAGCTCGTGCTCGGAGCCGATCGGGATCTCGGTCGCGACGACGTGGGGGCCGAAGGCCCGCTTGAGCTGTTCGAGGGTGCGGAAGAAATCGGCCCGCTCGCGGTCGAGCATGTTGACGAACAGCATCCGGGCGATGTCGAGCTCGGCGGCCCGGGCCCACAGGCGCGAGGTCCCGACCTCGACACCCATGACGGCGTTCACCACGAAGACGGCCGACTCGCAGACGCGCAGCGCGCCGAGCGCGTCGGCGACGAAGCTCGGATCACCGGGGCAGTCGATCAGGTTGACGCGGCGTCCGATCCACTCGAACGAGGTCAGGCTCGCCGAGATCGACATCTGGCGCGCCTGCTCGTCGGGGTCGGCGTCGGAGACGGTCGTCCCTTCCGGGACCGACCCGAGCCGGTTGATCGCCCCGGCCTCGAACAGCAGGGCCTCATGGAGCGAGGTCTTCCCCGCCCCTCGATGGCCTACGAGGGCGACATTGCGAATCCTGTCCGCGGCGGGGTGCATGGGTCTCTCCTTCCGGTTTGTGAAAGCACCATACCGCCGGGGATCGCCCCGGTCTACCCGTCCGGACTAGTCGTCGAAGGACTCCTCCTGCATCCGCGAGCGCAGGCGCAGGACGGCCTTGGTGTGCATCTGGGAGACCCGTGACTCGGTGACGCCGAGAACCTCGCCGATCTCCCTGAGCGTCAGGTTCTCGTAGTAGTAGAGGGCGATGACCAGCTTCTCGCGCTCGGGCAGCTTTGCGATCGAGTCCGCGATCCGGTCCTTCAGGTCGCCGACGTCGAGCGCCTTGGCGGGATCGGGGGCCCCGGGGTCCTCGATCGTGTCCATCAGCGAGACGGAGTCCCCCGATGAGTCCGAGACGCTCCACAGCTCGTCCAGCGCGACGATCGAGGAGTGCGAGATGGCCAGCAGGGAGTCGTTCAGTTCGTCGAGGGTGATCCCCATCTCGTCGGCGATCTCCTGGTCGGTCGGGGCGCGCTGGAGCAGGTGCTCGAGCTTCGAGTTGGCCCGCTCCACCTCGCGGGCGCGGGCGCGGACCGACCGGGGCACCCAGTCGAGCGAGCGCAGCTCGTCGATGATCGCGCCCTTGATCCGCATGATCGCGTAGGTCTCGAACTTGATGTCGCGCGAGAGGTCGAAGCGCTCGATCGCCGAGATCAGGCCGACGAGGCCGTAGGAGATCAGGTCGGCCTCCTCGACATGGGGCGGCAGCCCGGCAGCCGTCCGCCCGGCGACGTACTTCACCAGCGGCGAGTAGGCGACGACGAGCCGCTCGCGCACGCGACTGTCTCCATCCTCCTTATATCGCCGCCAGAGTTCGCGCAGCTCGATCGGTTTGACGTTCGTCTCCAGGGCTTTCCTCCCCTGTAATCAGGCCCGAGGGTGACTGCGCGCATACGCGCTTCTAAGCCGGGCGGACTCTACCCGAGTGTAAATCTGGGTGCTGGACACGCTCGCGTGCCCCAGCAGCTCCTGGATCGCCCGCAGGTCGGCTCCGCCGTCCAGGAGATGCGTCGCGAAACTGTGGCGCAGCGAGTGCGGCGAGGCGTCGCGGCCGACCCCGGCGCGCTGCGTCCAGGCTTGTAGACGCCGGCGGACGTCGCTGGTACCGAGCGCCCGTCCCGTCCGGCTGAGGAACAGGTTGGCCGGCGCCGGCCCCCGCGAGGCGGGGTCGGCGGCCGCCGCCAGCGCCGGGCGCGAGCGTTCCAGGTAGAGCCTCACGGCGGCCAGCGCCGGCTCGCCGACGGGCACGAAGCGCGTCTTGCGGCCCTTGCCCTCCACCCGCAGCTGCTCGCCGTCGTGGTCGATGTCGCCGACGCCGACCGAGACGAGCTCCTCGGCGCGCAGCCCGCAGGAGTAGGCGAGCTCGAACATCGCCCGGTCACGCGCCTCGAGCGGGCTCGAGGCGGGGATCGCGTCGAGCAGACGGGCCGCATCCCGCGCGCTCAGCACCTTCGGCAGCTGCGAGCCGCGTCGTGGCGTCGCGACGAGCTCGGCGGGGTTCTGGGCGATCATGCCGTGCTCGCGCTGGCTCGCGAACAGCGCGCGCAGCGCGGCCAGCTTCCGCGCCGACGTGCTCGGGGCGGCGCCGCGCTCGGAGAGGTGAGCGACGTAGCGGCGGATCTCGCGCGGGCCGACGGCCGCGGGCGAGAGACCCTGGGGGGCGGCCCAGCGGGCGAGCCCCTCCACGTCGACCCGGTAGGCGCGGAGCGTCCGCGGCGCCGCGTCGCGGCGGATCAGGTCGGCCTCGAGCAGGCCGCTCGCCGCAAGCCAGGCCGCCGCCGGCCCGTCGTCCGGCCGGCCGGCCGGTCCGCCGGACGGCCGATCGGTCTGCCCGGGGTCCAGCAGATCGGTGTGGGCATCGCCAGGCATCGCCGCTCCTTCTTCGCCGTGGCGGCTATTGGGCCTTCCCGGCCGGCCATCGGCCATCCCTGGCGTCACGTACACCTTCAGCATTATTGCCGACTGGAGTAGATTGGCCCGGTGGGAGCCGAACCCGAACTGCGCCAGCTCGACCGCCAGGAGGCGTCGGTCAACGGCTCAGGCCCGGCGCGCTGGGAGTCCGTCGACTGGCGCGCCCACCAGCGCTGGGTGACCGTGGGCGGGCGGCCGGTGAACACGATCGCCCTCGGCCGGGGCCCGGCGATCCTGTTCGTCCATGGGCTCTCCGGCTGCTGGCCCAACTGGCTGGAGCAGCTGTCCGCGTTCTCCCCCACCAACCGGGTCATCGCGGCCGACCTGCCGGGGTTCGGGCATTCCCCGGGGCAGGGCGGCGAGATCTCGATGGAGGGCTATGCGGCGTTGCTCGACGGGTTGCTCGAACAGCTCGGCGAGCAGCGGGCGACGGTCGTCGGTAACTCGATGGGCGGGCTGATCGCCGCCGAGCTGGCCGCCTCTCACCCGGGCCGCGTCGAGCGGCTGGTCCTGATCTCGCCGGCCGGCATCTCGACCTACGCCAACCGGCTGACACAGCGGACGATGCCGGTGCTGCGGCGCCTTGACCAGGTGCTGGCGCTCGCCGCGGCGTGGTCGGCGGCGAACTCCGATGCGATCACCCGCCGGCCGCGGATGCGGCGACTGGCCCTCAGCGGCGTCGTGCGCCACCCCGAGCGCCTTTCGCCCCAGCTCGCGGCGGAGCAGGTCCG
>Ga0182012_10003011_pt1 | contig 18102 bp, 15 predicted proteins | sample 612S2SmetaG_FD_120486 | JGI IMG/M metagenome (GOLD analysis project Ga0182012, IMG submission 120486) | Permafrost microbial communities from Stordalen Mire, Sweden - 612S2S metaG | ecosystem: Environmental > Terrestrial > Soil > Wetlands > Permafrost | place: Sweden: Stordalen | collected...
CCCTCTTCGGATGGGCTGCCTGGACGAGCACGCCGGTCAAGTTCGCGATCATCTGGGTGGCTTCGGGATTCATTTCGAGACGGCACTTGTGATTAGTCTGCCACAGCCCCCGCTAGTTGATCGGGTTTGCGGAGCTGAAGGGCCCGCCTGGCGCCCTCTATTTCATCTCTGGGAGAGCGCGCCAAACTTGAGGCTGCGGTTGAGGGGCGGAGCCGAGGATGCAGGTTGAACAATAAGGCAGCCACTCTTCGGTGAACACGGCTTGCGTGATTCCGGACACGTCCACACTGCCGAGGTGGTTTTCAGAACCGGAACCCTGGAACAGAGAGGCCGGGCCGCTGATCCCCTGGCCGCCGAAATCCGCGTTGAAGGTAGATGAAACGATGTTGCAGTAGTTGCAGGGAGCAGTATCCACAAAGACACTCTGCGTGTTGTCCGTGGTGCAATCCATCCCCTTCACGGTCAAATCCTGAGCCACGTCGAGCTGAATGCACCAGCCGTACGATCCCGGCACGCCATTGGGCGACCGGCTCACGTTGAGGGTGTCGTTTTCGATGAGCGTGCGAGCGGAGGTAACGCAGGGGTCCGCGGGAGTGCAGTAGCTATCCATGCTGGCTACCGAGATCCCCACGCCCGCCTGAATGGTGTTTTTGGTGATGGTGGTATCGGAGACCTGGGAGAAATATTGGACAGGGTTTCCGAGACCCATGCGGGGCGACAACAATATTCCCTCGCCGGTCTGGGAGCCGGGGAAGCAGTTCTCCAGGGTATTGCCGGTAATCAGGACACGCTCGGAATCTTTCGACTCAAAGCAATTCTTGTCGGCCGCGTAGGGAGTGCCGATCCATGCCAGATCTTTGGTGAGGATGTTGTCCTCGAATGTGATGTCGCTCGGAATAATCTGACTCGACGGTACGGTGGGGCTGGCGCCGGGAGCCGCGATAAAGAAGTCTTCGGTGGATGCCGAGAGCGTGTTGCCGCGGAACAGGTAGGGCCCGGTCCCGCAGATGATTTCGACGGCGTTGGCTTCGGTGTTGAGAGTGCCGCTCGACTGCCAGCCGGTGATCTGCGAGTCGAGGACGGAAATGTTGGCTCCATCGAGCAGCATGCCATTCTGCTGGCCATCCTGCATGTAGAGCCCGTTCACGGTGACGCCGGAGAAGGTGATACCCGACGGCATCCCGGCGGGATCGGGGTCGCAGTCATCCGAGATCACAACGGCGTGGTAAATGGGGCCGGAACTCGCGAAGTTGATCCCGGTAATCCACCAGTTCCGCGCGGCGCGATCGGCTATATTGCCCGTCCAGCCATACCATTCGGTTGCGGAGACGTTCATGAACGCGGGCGATGTATTGGGAGACTGGATTGTGCAGGACCCTGAAAGCTCCACGTTGGCGACGCCCGGAATATAGAAATTGCCGACAAAAGTTCCGTTGCAGATGATATTGGTACCCGGCTGCGCGGCGGTCAAGGCAGCCTGGAGGTCCTGCCCTTGCGAGACAGTTACGACTTGAGTGATGACCGGCGGCTGCGGGGCCGGAACGCTGAGTGGGCGCGTTGGGTAACGCGACGAAGCGGCGAAGGAGGAGTAAGAAAAGAGAGAAAAGAAGAGAATAACCCCTAAACCTGTAGCTTGCATGCTACAGGTTTAGTGCTTTTGCAGACTATTTGTCGCGTTAACTAATGTTAATTGTGCTTCGAGCCGGTATTTATGCCGCGCGATTTCTCTTGCCCGGACCGAAGCTTCTGGTGCGAGGCGGAAAATTGCCGCGCGACTTGGAGGCGAAGGATTTGGATCCGCGCTCATCGGCCGGGGCGAGCACGGTGCGCACATCTTCAATTTCCTGGCGCGAACTGATCACCTGGGGCGCCACGGATTGGCGGACCATCCGAACTTTGCATTCGCTCTCGATGCGGCGGAGGTCGCCACGCTCAGATCGTAAGCAGAAGGTGGAAGCCGTACCGCGCTGCCCCGCTCTGCCCGTTCGGCCCACGCGATGGATATAATCGTCGGGAACCTGCGGAAGATCGAAGTTGACGACATGCGCGACGCTATCGACGTGAATGCCGCGGGCGGCAACGTCGGTGGCCACCAGCACGCGGTAGCGCCCATCCTGGAAACCGGCGAGAGCCTGATTGCGCTGGCTCTGTGAGCGGTTGCCGTGCATGGCTACGGTTTTGAAGCCGAGGCCAGAGAGTTGCTTCGAGAGACGATCAGCGCCATGCTTGGTGCGGGCGAAGACCAGGAAAGAACCTTCTTCCTGCTTTAGCAGGTGGTTTAACAGGCTCAGTTTGAGATTGTTCTCGACTTCGTAAAGATGAAGGTCGATCTGTTCGGGCGCCTTGGCTGTGGCGCTGCCGCAAGTGATCCGTACGGGATTCTTGGAGTGCCGCGCGATGAGCCGTTCCACGGTACGTTCCATGGTGGCGGAGAAGAACATGCTTTGGCGCGCCGCGGGCAATACGGCGAGAATGGCTTCGATGGCCGGTAGAAAACCCATGTCGAGCATGCGGTCGGCTTCGTCGAGCACCAGCGTTTCCACACCCTTGAGATCCACCAGACGGCGGTCCAGAAAATCGCCGAGACGGCCGGGAGTGGCGATGACCAGATTGGCGCCGCGCTTCAAGGAGTGGCGCTGCGTGGTTTCGCTCATCCCGCCAACGACTACAGCGGCGCGCAGGCCCGTGCCTACGGAAAGCTTTGCAAACACTTCGCTGATTTGGATGGCCAGTTCACGAGTGGGGCTGAGAATAAGCCCGCGGACGCCTGTCGCGTGCGGGGTCTTCAGCATTTTATCGATCAACGGGATGAGAAACGCGAGCGTTTTTCCCGTGCCGGTCTGGGCGGTGGCGACAACATCGCAGCCTTCGAGAGCCGGGGGAATCGACTGCGCCTGTACCGGCGTTGGTTGGGAGAAAGAGTTACGGACAAGATTGTGATGAATCGTTGCCGAAAGAGATAGTTGTGAGAATTGGTTCATAGTTTTTAAAGGACTCTGTGCCAAAAATCGGCGGACTGTCCTGAAGAAACCGAACCAAAACTGCGAATGGAAACGAGATCAAAGGACAAATGAGAGGTGGCAAACGCCACTTACTGAAAGACGATGCGGGACAAAGACATTCCTACTGTAGCATGTTTTGCGCGTCGGACACAATCCTCGCCAGATGTTGCTGGCTTTTGAGGCTCTCGGCATAGAGCTTTGTGATGTCCTCGGTGCCCGACGGGCGCGCGGCGAACCAGCCGTGCTCGCTTGTGACCTTGAGGCCGCCAATGGGCGCATTGTTGCCTGGTGCGCGCGTCAACTTCTGCAGAATCGGATCTCCGGCGAGTTCGGTTTTTGTGATCGAGTCTGGAGACAGGATTTTCAACGCCGCTTTCTGTTTTGGAGTGGCGGGTGTGTCGATGCGGGTGTAATAAGAGACGCCGAACTGTTGTTCCAGTTCGCGATAGTGTTGGCCCGGATCCTTTCCGGTGCGGGCGGTGATTTCGGCCGCGAGAAGGCCCATGATGAGACCATCCTTATCGGTGGACCAGACTTTGCCGTTGCGGCGCAGAAAGCTGGCGCCGGCGCTTTCCTCGCCGCCGAAGCAGCAGGTTCCATCGAAAAGTCCCGGAGAGAACCATTTGAAGCCAACCGGTACTTCCCAGAGCTTTCGTTTGGCATCGGCCACCACGCGATCGATGATGAGGCTGGAAACGAGGGTTTTGCCAATGACCGCCTCTTTCGGCCAATCGGTCCGGCTGCCCAACAGATAGCGAATGGCCACGGCCAGATAGTGGTTGGGGTTCATCAGGCCGGCGGATCGCGTGACAATTCCATGACGGTCGGCATCGGTATCGTTACCCCAGGCGATATCGAAATCGCCCTTGAGTTTGACAAGGCTCGCCATGGCGTAGGGGCTGGAGCAGTCCATACGGATTTTGCCGTCGTGGTCCACGGTCATGAACGCGAACTGGGGGTCCACTTTGCGGTTGACCACTTCGAGGCTGAGGCCAAACTTGTGCGCAATGGGTTCCCAGTACGCTACCGACGCGCCGCCCAGCGGATCGACGCCGAGGCGCAGATGAGCGCCGCGAATGGCGTCCATGTCGATTATGTTTCCGAGGTCCTCGACGTAGGGGGTCAGCAGATCTACTTCGTGAGTGGTTCCGGCTTTGATGGCGGATTCGTACGGCATGCGGGAGACTTCCCCCGCGCCGCGCAGAATGTTGTTGGCGCGATTTTGAATCCAGCCGGTGACGTCCGTGTCGGCGGGTCCGCCGTCCGGGGGATTGTATTTGAAACCGCCATCGTTGGGAGGGTTATGCGACGGGGTGACGATGATGCCGTCCGCGAGACCGGAGGTACGGCCGCCGTTATAGGTGAGGATGGCGTGGGAAATGACGGGCGTGGGGGTGAACCCGTCGCCCGCTTGAATCCAGGTGGCGACGCCGTTTGCAGCGAGCACTTCGAGCGCAGTTCTTTGCGCGGGGCCGGATAGCGCATGCGTGTCTTTGCCCATAATGACGGGACCGCTGTAGCCCTTCGAGAGCCGGTACTCGCAGATGGCCTGGGTGATGGCCAGGATGTGCTTCTCGTTGAAGGTGCAGTCAAAGGATGAGCCGCGATGGCCGCTGGTGCCGAAGCTAACGAGTTGCGCAGGATTGGCGGGGTCGGGAGACTTGGCGTAGTAGTCGTTTTCGAGCGCGTGGACGTCAACCAGGATTTCGGGCGGGGCGGGTTTGCCGGCGAGCGGGGAAAGTTCGGGCATGCGAGTTCAAGATAACACTGCAGGCTCGCCAGGTAGTAGCGTTGTAGAGAATGGGATCATCTGGTTGGAGTTTCCTGGATACCGAAGCGACTCTCCCACTTCAGAGAGGCATTGGCTGCAAATGGCGTGCGAGGTCGCGCCGGCATTCTGCGAATCCCTGACGGTCGTGGTTCGTAAGTCGCCGGTTGAACGGGCAGCCCTGAGTCCACTGGCATCCGCGATTGGCGAACTTATTGCGATCAAAGAGGTGGAGTTGCATGTTGGACTTTGTGGTTGTCCATTTTTTCCATTGAGGATCAGGCGATCTTTTGCGTTCTTGTCGTTATCCTTGGTGAGCGCGAGGGTCTTGGAGGCTGCGTCGATAACGGCGTTTTAGCGGGCGAAGGAATTGTCCATGCTTTGAAACGTGGCAACTTCAGGGAAATCGAAGATGGCCCTCGATTCTGGATTTATCGATAGCCGAAAATGGTGTTAACGTTCCATGCTGACGAGAGTAACAATCGAAAACTTCAAGAGTATAGCGTTCTGCGACGTGAAGCTCGGGCCCTTGACATTTCTTGTAGGGTTGAACGGTGCGGGCAAGAGCAATTTCATCGATGCCCTTCGATTCTGCAGGGACGCTCTTCGAGGTCCTCTCGATCAGGCTTTCGCTTCCAGATCGTCGAATTTGCAGAACCTGAGCCACATTGGCGCAGGTTCGTCCCCCGGATTTGGGCTGCGCGTGGAAATGCAACTCAGCGAGACGAGCGCTGCCCACTATGCTTTTGCAATCAGACCGCAGAGCCCGAGAGGCTTTAGTGTGCACCAAGAGGAGTGCGTCGTGAAGGACTTATCGACGGATGCGGTTCTTGCTTACTTTGCCGTGTCGTCAGGTATCGTTCGGGGTCACAATTTCCAGGAGAGACCGGCGCCCACGGACAGCCGCCTCTACCTTGTGCACGCTTCGGGAGCTTCACCGTTCCGGCTAGTCTATGACGCGCTGGAAGGGATGGAGTTCTATAGCCCGGACCCCGAAATTATGAAAGTCGACCTGGATACTTCAGGCCCCGCCGATGTCCTTGAATCCGATGGGTCTAATTTGGCGAGTGTTTTCGAGAGAATTGGTGAAGAGCGACCGGAGATGCGGAAGAGGATTGAAGAGTATATGCAGCGTATTGTTCCCGGGCTGCGCGGCATAGGTTCGGAGACGATCAAGACCTTTAAGCTTTTGTCTTTCGAGCAGGGATTTGAGGGGAACGGCTCCAGGACGTTCACAGCGAACAGCATGTCGGATGGAACGCTTCGCGCGTTGGCAATCCTGGTGGCGTTGTTCCAGCGTTCAGATGTTGGCTCAAAACCGACGATGGTGGCCATAGAAGAGCCTGAGACGGGGTTGCATCCTGCCGGTGCCGGTATCCTACTCGACGCCCTCAGAGAAGGCGCTGCGCGTGGGCAGGTGATCGTGACGAGCCACAGCCCAGACCTTCTCGACAACAGGGCCATTATGAGCGAGTGGATATTGGCGGTCGACGCTTCGCACGGTTCAACCATGATCGCGCCGCTGGATGCGGCTGGTCGGTCCACTCTCCGTGACCGACTTTATACTGCCGGCGAACTGCTTCGGATGGATCAGTTGAAACCAGAAATCAATGGGACTTTGTCGAGACCCCTGTTCGACGCTCCATTTGTCTAGACATGCTGAATCTGGTGAGCATCGTTGAAGGACATGGGGAAATTGAATCTCTGCCCATCTTGCTGCGACGAGTACTTGCAGAGCATGCTTCCATAGATTCATTCAACATTATCAAGCCTATTCGTCAAGCGAGAGACAAGCTCCTCAAGGCGGAAGAGATGGAAAGGGTTGTGGAGCTGGCGGCAAGAAAGATTGAAAGAAAGGGCGGGATTCTGGTTGTCCTGGACAGCGAAGGAACGCCACCATGCGAGCTCGGCCCAGCACTGCTGCGCCGTGCTGCGAGGGTGGCGCCAGACGTGCCGCTACGCGTGGTCCTGGCGCACAAGGAGTGGGAATGTTGGTATCTTGCCGCAATCTCTTCGCTGTCGGGTCGCCGAGGTCTACAAGCGAATCTTGCGGCGCCCGACGACCCGGAGTCGATCCGCGGCGCGAAGGAATGGCTCTCTCGCCATATGGAGAGAGGCCGATGCTATTCCGAACCGGTTGACCAGCCTAAGTTCGCGGCGCGCTTTGATCTGGAGGCCGCGAGGGCGCTGCCGTCGTTTTCAAAATTTTGCCGCGATGTACGTGGTCTGGTCGAGCAGGTTCGGTTGCGGTTTTCGTCTTAGGCTCGTCCCGCATGGAGACGTTGGCTACCGGTTCGGGTCGGTCATCTCAAGGGGCCGCCGGACCGAGTTGAGTGTTACGCCGTGTGGACCGCTTCACAGGAGAAAGGCGGCCGAATGCCCGTATCGCTCTCACATTTCGGAGAGGACATCATTTGCAAGATGGTGTGCTCCCTTGGACGAGATTTCCTAAAGCTATGCCCAGGCTTCGAAGATCAAAACGTGTCAGATCCAGTCGCAATCACGGAGGCAAGGATGGACCGCTTCGGCAACACCACTTTCGACGGCGCAAGTAGGATTGACATGTTGGTGATGCTGGAGGACAACCGTGGGCTTCCGTTTGAAATCAAACTGGGCAAAACGCGCCTGACCAAGGGCCGGATCGATGGCGAGTGGCTCACCGGCTGCACGCGCAAAAAGAACGCTTGGAGCGGGAATATGATGTCTGTTTTGGAGCGGAAATTTGAAGATGCTCCCGATAGTGAAAACCTTGGTGCTTTGAACATGTCAGGTCAGCGAGTGGAATTGACTCAAAAGTGGTTTCTTATCGCACGCGAGAGCAAGATCAACAGTTGGGGAGCGCCTAATGGTGAGCACTGGCCGAGCTTCACCCAAAACGTGGGATTTGTGAGTCTCGAATCCATCGTGCATAGCTACGCTGAACCGTTGATCCCAGGGAGGGGTTCAACCCGCTTGTCCGAGGGCTGGTCAACTTCGACTTTACAGCACGTGGATCCAGGCCGGGGAAGAATAGTGCTTTGAGGTAGGGCGATTAGAGGTTAGCCCCAACGTCTGTCTAATTATCCATTTCTAGTTCGCGCCTAGCGGGGCCATTAGTTTGTCTCGCATGAACGCGAGCACGTCGGCCGGTTTCGTCGCTCCCTCAGCGGGGACGCGCAAGACGCCAGCGGGGGTGAACTGCGCGCCGGGCGTGGAGCTGACGAGCGCGAGCAGCTTGACCGCATCGACGCGCGTCTCCTGATGGAACTTGATATTCAGGACGCCGTGACGGCGGTCCACCGCTTCGATGCCGATCTTCTCGGCCGCCGTCTTCAGGGCGGAATACTCCAACAGATTCTTGATCTCATCCGGCACGGGGCCGTAGCGGTCGGCGATCTCCTGCTCCAGCCTGGCGCAATCCTCCGGGGTCTTCGCGTTGGCGATCTGGCGATAGGCGCGAAGGCGCTGGTTCTCATCGCCGATGTAACTGGTGGGGATGCGGATGTCGAGGCCCAGATTCAGGGCGGAGTGGATCTCTGGCAGCACCTCTTCTCCGCGCATCTCGCGGACCGTATCGTCGAGCATGCGCACGTAGTTGTCGAACCCGATCACGTTGATATGGCCGTGCTGTTCGCCACCGAGCAAGTTGCCCGCGCCACGCAGTTCCAGATCCAGAGCGGCAATTTTGAAGCCGGCGCCCAGGTCGCTGAATTCCTTTAGCGCGGCCAGACGCTTGCGCGCGATCTCGGTAAGCTCCGTGTCCACCGGCACCAAAAGGTAGGCGTAGGCGCGGCGGTTGGAACGGCCCACGCGGCCGCGGAGTTGATACAACTCGCTCAAGCCATATTTCTCGGCATTCTCGATGATGATGGTGTTGGCCAGCGGGATGTCGAGCCCGTTCTCGACGATGGTGGTGGAGACGAAAATATCGCAGTCGTGATGCATGAAGGAGAACATGGCCTTTTCCAGCTCCGCCTCGCCCATCTGGCCGTGGCCCACGCCGATCTTGGCGGTGGGGGCCAACTGCTGCAAGTGGGCCGCGCGCTCCCAAATGGAATCCACGCGGTTGTGGACGAAATAGATCTGGCCGCCGCGGGCGAGTTCCAGTTCCAGGGCGGACTTGATGAGGCCATCGTCGAAGGGCGCGACGACGGTTTGAATGGAGAGCCGGTCTTTGGGAGGCGTTTCAATCACCGACATATCGCGCAGCCCGAGCATCGACATATGGAGCGTGCGGGGAATGGGGGTGGCGCTCATGGTGAGCACATCCACGCTCTTCTTGAGCTGCTTCAGCCGCTCCTTGTGCTTGACGCCGAAGCGCTGCTCTTCATCGACGATGACCAGACCCAGGTCTTTGAACTCGACATCCTGCGAAAGAAGACGGTGGGTGCCGACGGCGATGTCTACTTTTCCTTCGGCCATGTCGGCGAGGCCCGCTTTCAGTTCCTTCGGCGAGCGGAAGCGATTGAACATGTCGATGCGGACGGGGAAGGATTGGAAACGTCTCTTGAACGTCTCGAAATGCTGAAAGCTGAGGACCGTGGTGGGCGCGAGCACGGCGACCTGTTTGCCATCGCCCAAGGCCTTGAACGCGGCACGCATGACGACCTCTGTCTTGCCGAAACCGACGTCGCCGCAGATGAGCCGGTCCATGGGCTGGGGCGATTCCATGTCGCGCTTGATGTCGGAGATGGCGGAGCGCTGATCCCTGGTCTCGGTGTATTCGAAGGCATCTTCAAACTCGCGCTGCCAGTTGGAATCGGGCGAGTAGGTGAAGCCCTCGGCCATCCTACGCTGCGCGTAGAGCTTCAACAGCTCTTCGGCCATATCGCGCATTTTGGCTTTCACCTTGGTTTTGGTGCGCGACCAGGTGGCTCCGCCCATGCGGTCGAGCTGCGGCGCGCCTTCTCCGGCGCCGCGAAAGCGCTCGATGAGATCCATGCGAGTGAGCGGCACGTAGAGCTTGCTGCCGCCGGCATATTCGAGAAGCATGTAATCGCCCTGGGCCTCGCCGGTTGAGATCTCGCGCAAACCCAGAAAACGCGCCACCCCGTGTTCGGCATGGACCACGTAATCGCCGGGTTTCAGGTCAAAGTTATCGGCGGAGAAAGTGGTGAGGAGCTGGGTGGCGCTGGGCTTTGCGACAAGGGCGGAAGAATCGAACAGGTCTTCGGAGCCGAAGATGGCGAGGCCGGAATCCTGCAGCACCGTGCCACGCGCAATGCGGCCCTGGATGAGGAAAATATTGGCGACATCGCCCGCCATGTAGGCACGCTGCGCCAGATATTCCGGAGCAGTGGTGTTCTGCTCGAGGCCGAGTTGATAGGCGACGTTGTACTCGTGGAAGATGTCGGCCACGCGCTCCACTTCGCCGGCGGTGGATCCGAAGAAGGCCACGCGCCGGCCGGCATCCACCAGATTTCTCGCTTCTGCGATGGCCGCCGCCATATTGCCGTGAAAGGCAACCGAAGGCCGCGTTGCAATGTGGATACCTTCCGTGCTGGCGGTGACGTCGAGTTCGCGGAGATCGATTTGGGTGCAGGTTTTGGAAAGTTCGCGGATTTCGGCGTAAGTGCGGAACACGCGTTCAGGAGGGGTCCAGGAACGGCGATCGGGATCTTCGAGGCGTCTCCAGAGACGCTCGGCCGCGGCGCGGGTGAGTTCCGGTTCGTCCCAGATGATGATGGGGCGATCGGTTAAGGCGAACAGGTCTCCGTGGCGTTCGCGGATGAGCGGCACCAGTAATTCCCAGCCGGCGAAGGGCGAACCATCGAGAGGCAGTTCGCGCGAAGGCATGCCCGCTTCACGCAACGCTTCCGCCAGTTCCGTCAGCAGGGGCCGAGAACGCTGGTATTCGGTGAGCGGGAGCAGGGTACACTCGCTCACCTTCAATACGGAGCGCTGCGATTCCACTTCGAAGCGGCGGATGGATTCAATTTCATCGCCGAACATTTCGACGCGCACGGGCTTTGCGCCGGGCGAAAACACGTCGAGGATTCCCCCACGCACCGAATACTCGCCCACCATTTCCACAGGCTCGCGACGTTCGTAACCGATGCTTTCGAGATGCTGGATGAGATCGTCCTGCGGGATCTCCTCGCCCTTGCGCAGCACGGTGGCGAGTTGGCGGTAGAAATCCGCAGCCTCGACGCGTAACAGGGCGGACGCGATGGGCGTTACAGTGAACGGAGCGCGCCGCGTGGCGAGCTTCCACAAGCCGGTTGCGCGGCTTTCCAGAATCTCGGCATGCGGCGACATGCCCTGGCCTGGAACGACATCGAGCGCGGGCAGCAACTGCGGCTTATCGGCGTCATCGATCGCCAGGATGTGGTGGAACGTTTCGATGGCCTCGCACAATGTTTCGGCCTGCTTGCTGCCATCCGTCACGAGGAATAAAGGGCGTTCGGTGAGCTGGTGAAGCAAGACGGCGTAGAGCGCTTTTGCAGTGGCATTGAGGCCGGAGAGCGAGACGGGCTGGCCGCTCCCCGGCGCGATGCGCCTGAGGAGATCCTGAAACGCCGGGTGGCGCTGGAGGTTGCTGAACAGCTCTCGAATGGAAGGATGGAACACTTTATTTGATTACAAGCGATTGGATTCAAGCGCACAGACTGCAGTCCGTGCCACCTCGGAATTCAGGACTCAGAGCGCGCCAGAATGGTTTCGACGATGCCGGTGGTGGAATAGCCGGGTTCGAGCGCGAGCGCCATCACCTGACCGCCCGCGGCTTCCACCTCTTCGCGGCCGGCAATGAAGTGCGCCCAATCCGCGCCTTTAATGAGCACGTCGGGGAGAAGCTGGGCAATCAATTCGCGCGGCGTGTCTTCATCGAAGAAGGTTACGGCGTCGACCGCCTCAAGGGCCAGCGCAACCTCCGCCCGATCCAGCTCAGACATCAGCGGGCGGCCTGGACCTTTATAGCGGCGCACGCTGGCGTCGGTATTCAAAGCCAGCACCAGAACCGCGCCAAGAGACTTCGCCTGTTCGAGCAGACGGACATGGCCCGGATGCAGCAGGTCATAACAGCCGTTGGTGAAAACGACGCGCTGCCCGGCCTGTTTCCAACTGGCGCGCTGGGCGATCAACTCCGGACGGTTGTACTGTTTCCCCATTTGTTCTGACGGCGTTCGGCTTGAAATTTTTCGCTGCAATCCCTGGAGCAGAAATAGTAGGTAATTCCATCCTGGGAATGCGTATAAGCCGTACTGGCCAGAACGAAGGTTCCGCAGGCAGGGTCTTTATGGAACTCCCCGGAAGTCTGAATCTCAGCGCCTTTTTTGTTCTCCGGCGGTTGATATGTAGGGTTGGGGATCGACGTTGTGCTTCGAAAACCCTGCCAGACGGCGGAGACGGCGGAGCGCACCAGCAGAAAGAAGAACAGCGCCGATAAAGCTTCGCCTAAAAAACGCATTCAATCACCAGCGACTGCACGCAGGCGGCCACTCCGGAATTCACTCACTTCTTCTTTTTCGCGTTCGGGTCCACGTAAGTGGTGGAGACGGCGCCTTCCATGGAGGCGAGCATGGCCTTGGAGGCTTCGGCGTTCGGGCCATCCGGCTTCAGTTCGAGATATTTTTGAAAAGCTTCGATGGTACCGGGCGGAGGAATCACTTTCCCGGTTTTCGCGTTCACCTGGGCCTTTGAAACCAGGCAGATACCGTATTGATAGTGCGCGTCGGCATAGGTTTCATCGGCGTCAATCGACTTCTTGAACGCGGTGCAGGCGGCATCGGACTGCCCATTATTGGTGAGCAACGCACCGATGTTGAAGTAATACTTGCCGGCGCCGGCGGGATCCAGTTCCGCGGCCTTATCAATACTGGCCTGGGCATCGGGGATGTTTTTCATGCTGCCGTAAGCGAGCGCCATGTTGTTGTAATAGCCGCCGTTATTCGGATCGAGCGCAATGGCCTTTTTCCAGCTTTCCACTTCTTTGGCGCGCAGGTCGGCCGCGTCGGAGGGCTTGGCTTTGGCCGCGCCTTCGTAAGACGTGGCCATTTGGGAGAAGATAACGGCCTGGGTGGAGTCGACTTCGCTGGCCTTGATAAAGTTGGCGATGGCTTCGTCGTAGTTCTTCGCATCCATGGCGGTCTTGCCCGCGTTGTAGGCGTCGTTCAGAGCCTTGTTCTTGGAGAGTTTGGCTTCATTTTCCTTATTAGCCTTCTCCAGCGCCGCCTTCTGCTCAGCGGACATGCTGCGTTCCTGTTCCTTTGAAAGAGTTCCCGATTTCAAAGACTCGGAAAGAGCCTTGTTCTGCTCCTGCGACTGCTTCATGTCGAAGTTTTCGGTCTGCGGGTCGCCGGGATGAGTGTGCAGGTTGTTGATGTGATCCACCTCTTTCCCATCAATGAGCAGAACCTCGTTGTAGGTTCCGATGGGAAGGCCGTAGTGCCCGTAATGCCCTTTCTTATCGGTGGTGACCTTATAGGAACCTTTGATATCCTGCCGTTGGAAGTCGACTACTGCGCCCTTTACGGGCAAGCCATCGGCCCCCTTCACGGTTCCTTCCACGGCGCAGACCTGCGCCATTCCCGCCGCGGCGGTCAACATAAAAAGCCCGGCAAACAAGGCCAAATTCTTCAATCGAAAGAGCATATACGCACCTCGGTAGCGGATTTGCATCTCCAGCATACTACAGGAGCAGAATACAGCCGCGGGCATCTGAGACACTGGAATCAAAGGGGCGCCCTCCCGATATGGCCAGCGGATACAAAGACGGTAAATTCCCCAGCAGGTGGTCCGGTTTCGTCCGGTGGCTGGCGTCGGAGAACCCGGTGACCAATGTGGTGAGCACCCCGGTTCGTTTTCAAGCGACGGCTCAAGCGGTTTGGGAACAAATGCTTTCCTACGAGGAGGTTCCCGACCGCCCAGCACTGCTGCTGCGAGCCCTGCTGCCAAATCCGGTGCGCACCGAAGGAGATAAGACCTCGGTGGGAACGAACGTACTGTGCACTTACCGGAGCGGCGAACTGGTGAAGCGCATTCTGGTAGTGGAACCGCCCCATCTGCTGCGGTTCGAGGTGATGGACCAGCATATCGGGATTGAGGACTGCGTTACGCTGGGCGGGGGCTCTTACCAGATCCGGGCGTGCGGCGAGCAGACTGAGATCGTGCTCACCACGAATTACCGGGGGCACCTGCGGCCGCGCTCCTTGTGGCGCCCCCTGGAGCGGTTTCTGGGTCACCAGTTTCACCACCATATTCTGGACGGGATGCGCGCCGCAATGCCGTGCGCCGGTGCATCCACAAGTAAGACAACATGCACAACGACATCCGGCTCGCCTTCCCCGCATTAGTGGTGATCCGCGCGTCGGTCGCGGCCGTTTGGCTTTACGAGGGACTGTGGAACAAACTGCTGGGCCGCGCGCAACGCGAGGCGCAGGTGGTTGGGGCGGTTCCCGGTTTGGGCCCCCGCTTCGGCCAGTTGTTTCTGAAAGTTCTGGGCGTGGTTGAAGTGGGGTTGGCGGCGTGGGTGATGTCCGGAATGGATCCCGGCGCGTGCGCGGTTGCTCAGATCGCGCTGCTGATCGTCCTGAACGCCAACGGGTTGCTGTGGGCGCGCCACATCATTCACGATCCAGCGGGCATGGTGATCAAGAATATCGCGTTCCTGGTGCTGGTTTGGGCGTGTGGCGCGATGCACGCGTGAGCCAAACGCCCTGGGTTGCGGGACGGCTGGGCCGAGCGAGTGGACCGAGGCGGCTGCTGTTCGGCCACATGTATGAAGATTTCGAGATTGAGCGGCAGGCGTTCCAAAACCGGGGGCGCGTGTTTTGCATCGCTTCGGCAGGGTCAATGGCGCTGGCGCTTTGTGACCGGCATGATGTGGTTGCGTGCGACATCAATCCGGTGCAACTGGCCTATGCGGAGCGTCGCGCGAGAGGCGGCCCGGCGGAGGTGGGTGATGCCGAGCGGGCGATGTGGTTCGCGCGAGCATGCATGCCGCTGATCGGCTGGCGGGGCAGCCTGGTGCGGGCTTTTCTCTCATTCTCCGATGTGACCGAGCAGCTTGCATTCTGGCGCGAACATCTGGACACGCGTCGTTTTCGGGCGGGGTTCGACGCGTTGATGTCGCCGGCGATTCTGCGGGCCGTTTACGCGCCGCCATTCCTGGCTTGCCTGCCGCCGCATTTCGGCGCGGTGCTGCGCGAGCGGCTGGAACGAAATTTCGCACGGCATGCGAATGTGATGAATCCTTTCGCGCGGGGGTTGTTTCTCGGCGAGCACAGGGAAATGACGCCACCCGAAGCCTGCTCGGTTCAATTCGCCGCGGGAGATGCGGCGGAATATCTGGAATCCAGGGAAGCCGGATCGTTCGATGCGTTTACGCTGTCGAATATTCTGGACGGGGCGGCTGGCTACCGGGACCGGCTGTTTCGCGCCGTGCGCCACGCCGCGACCGGCGACGCAGTGGTGGTGCTGCGCAGTTTTGGAGAGCCGCCGCCTGAGCTTACGAGGAACTATGCAGCGGAGGATCGCGCGATGCTGTGGGGCGTGGTGGATGTGCGGAGCGTTACTTCTTTGGTTTAGCGAGCTTGTAGGCTTCGCGGACGCCTTGCAACTGGCGGGCATGGCTTTCGGCGTGGTCGGCATACACTTCGACGAGTTGCATCAGGGTCATCTCACCGCGTTCGGAGTGGGTGCCTTTGCGTTCAAAAGTCTCCGGAGCGAGGCCTTTGAGAAGCTCATAATTATCGGCGCGCAAACGCCGGAAATGGTCGAGCGACTGTGCCGGCTTGCGCGTGGCGTAGTCGAGTTTCGCCGCCCACGCAGCCTCGTCGTAAGCCCGTATCGGGGGGTTGTCCTCTGCGATGACGCTGCGAAAACGATAAGTGCCCACAAGTTCGGCATCGGCCAGATGGCGGGTGATCTGGCGGACGCTCCACTTGCCGGGCGCGGGAGTGAAGTCGATCTCTTCCCCGAATACGCCAGTTAACATCATGGCGATCACTTCCGGCGCTCGGCGAAACCGTTCCAACAGATCTTCAAGGGCGGCCATGGCTGATAGAAACTCCTAAATATAGTCCGCGCAACTCATGTAGTAGCCGCACTTGGAGCAGCAGAGCTTGCACTTGATTTCGGTGAGCCGCGAAGAGCAGACGGGACAGAAGAGCATGGGTTCTTCGGTCTGTTGCGGCTCCGGATTGTGCTCTTCGTGTGGCTGCATGAAGCACCAGTATAGCGGCGCGTCTAAAATGAAGCTGTTCCCATGAGGTTTTCCCAATCGAAATTCATCTTTCTGTTTTCGCTGATGATGGCCGTTGCCAGCGTCGCCGTCTATGCGCAACGCAATGAACGCCAGGTGAGGCGAGCCTCGCGCGGACTAAACGGCGCCGTGGCCGGGGGCAGCGAGTACGCGACGAATGCGGCGATGCAGATCTACGATCGCGGCGGCAATGCGGTTGATGCGGGAGTGACGGCGATGTTTTCAGCGGCCGTGACGGAATTTTCGCATTTCGGCTTCGGCGGGGAAGCGCCCATTCTGGTGCGCACGGCGGACGGAAAGGTCCACGCGATCGCGGGGGTGGGCACGATGCCGAAGCTGGCTACGGCGGAATTCTTCCGCAATCGTCCCGTGGAAATCGGAGAGATCCTGGAACCTCCGGATAAGGGCGGCCTGCGCGGCTTCATCCCGGTTGCCGGCCTGATGCCGGCCCTGGTTCCTGGCATGCCGGATGCGGGCATGGTTGCTCTACGCGACTTCGGCACAAAAAGCTTCAATGAGGTGATCGCACCGGCGATTCAATATGCGGACGGGGAACCCATCGATGAACTGCGTTACATCACTCTCGAAAACAGCCGTCCTTTTTTTGAACTCTGGCCCACTTCAAAAGCTCACTGGATGCCGGGCGGGGTGATTCCGCGGCCCGGGGAGATTTTCCGCCAACCCGACCTGGCTCGCACGCTGCGCGCGATGGCCACGGCCGAGCGAGAGGCACTGGCGCATGGAGCGAATCGCGCCGCCGCCATCGACGCGGTTCGTGACTATTTCTATCGCGGCGAGATCGCCCACAAGATCGACGTGTTCATGCGCGCAAATAAGGGTCTGCTTCGCTATGAAGACATGGCTGCATTCCGTTTGAAACCGGAGGACGCGGTGAGCACAAACTATCACGGATACGAGGTCTACAAGCCCGGCTTCTGGAGCCAGGGGCCGGATATGATCGAAGCGCTGAACCTGATCAATGGCTTCGATCTGGCTTCCATGAAATGGAACTCGGCCGAGTACATCAACACCCTCACGGAAGCATTGAAGCTGGTTTACGCCGATCGCGACACCTATTACGGCGATCCGAAATTCAGCAAGATTCCGGGGGCCACGTTGCTGTCGCAGGCTTACGCGGACAAGCGGCGCAAACTGATCGGCCACGACGCTTCGATGGAGTTCCGGCCGGGCGAAGGCATTTTGGATGGTGGGAAAACAGGCGTGCATCCGTCGCGATCCGATATTCCGCGCACACGCATCGATGACAGCCTGATGGCCAAGGACACCACGTGCATCGACGCGGTGGATAAGAATGGCGTGATGTTTTCGTCTACCCCATCGGGCGCTTGGCTTCCCTCCGTGATCGCGGGCGACACAGGCATTCCGCTGACGGAACGCGCGCAGAGCTTTCTTCTGGTGGCCGGACACCCCAATGAACTCGGCCCCGGCAAGCGTCCGCGCGTGACGTTGAGCCCGACCCTGGTGACGCAGAACGGCAAGGCTTATCTGGCTCTTTCGACGCCCGGGGGTGACAATCAAGACCAGGCGCTTCTCCAGATTTTTCTCAATATTGTGGAGTTTCATATGCCTACTGAAACCGCCATTGAAGCGCCGCGGTTCGAGACGCGGCATCTGGTTTCGAGCTTCGACAACCACGCCATGAATCCGGGGAATCTTCTACTGGATGAGCGCGTGCCTGCGAGCGTTGTCGACGAACTGAAGGCGCGGAAGCATATTGTGGAAGTGAATTCGCGCTGGAACAGTGGCGCGGCGCCGGTGCTGATCCGCGTTACGCCGGGGGGCGTGCTGGAAGCGGCGGCCGATCCTTATTCCTATCGCTCGGCCAGCGCACATTAACGCGGCGCACAACAACTTGGATACGCTTTTCGACGAGACTCCGGAATTCGATCGCTACGCCTTTGCGGCGCGCATACAGGCGCTGGCGCGGCGGAACATCTTCATGGGTGGAAGTTCGTGGAAGTACGAAGGCTGGCTGGGCCAGGTTTATACACGTTCGCGCTATCAAACGCGCGGGCGTTTCTCGAAGAGGCTGTTCGACGATACATGCCTTTCCGAGTACGCTTCGATTTTCCCCACGGTGTGCGGAGACTTCGCGTTCTATCAATTCCCGTCGGACGATTTCTGGCGCA
>Ga0182012_10003012_pt1 | contig 18098 bp, 10 predicted proteins | sample 612S2SmetaG_FD_120486 | JGI IMG/M metagenome (GOLD analysis project Ga0182012, IMG submission 120486) | Permafrost microbial communities from Stordalen Mire, Sweden - 612S2S metaG | ecosystem: Environmental > Terrestrial > Soil > Wetlands > Permafrost | place: Sweden: Stordalen | collected...
AGGATTGACATTGGATGGCGGGACTCTATATTGTGGGCACCGAAATAGACAGCTCGATGCGCAGGTCGCCGTTCCATTTCCGTGCGATCGCATGTTGGCTTTGGTGGGTTGTACGACGCCCTGCAGAACGCGCGGTTTATTCCGCTATAGGCTCTGTGAGCGGCATCTACTGGGCGCTTCAGCATAGCTGGAGGTGAAGATGTTATTGGAGATGGCAGTTGCTGAAGACCCATCTATCGAGAGCCAGATCGAACGAATTCTGCACAGCGAAGAGTTGCGCGGATCTGAGGTCTTGCGGCGGCTGCTGCGTTTCCTCGCGGACAAGTCCGCATCCGGTGAAGCGGATGATTTGAAGGAATATATTGTTGCGATTGATGGCCTCGGAAAGCCGGCCACCTACGACCCTCGCTACAACTCCGCCGTACGCATCCAGGTTGGCAGACTGAGACAGAAGCTGGCGGACTATTACCGGGCAGAAGGGCTGGATGACCCCATCGTCATCGATCTGCCGAAGGGCCGATTCAAGCTCAAGTTTACTTATCGATCGGTCCCGGGGACCGCGTCCGCGCCTGTAGAGACTTCTCCATACGCTGCTTCCCAAGCTCCGGCTGAAACGGTCCCAGACCGGCAGAAGAGGAGCTTACGCGAGACAATCACGGACCTGCGTATAGCTATTCCCGTAATCGCCGCCGTTGCCATCGCGCTCGCCCTGGGGGTTACAGCGTGGACGAAGTCGTCCAGCGCCAACTCCATAAGTTCAGCCTATCCGGCTGGGTGGGATTCGGACATGGAGGATCTGTGGCGACCATTCATCGAGACCAAGCGCCCGCTGATTCTGGCGATCGAAGATCCCCTGTTTGCGGAGTTGAACGGGACAACAGAGACCTACTTTCGCGACCGGACGCTGAACAATTGGAATGACATTGCGTCCTCGCCAACGGTCGCGGCGTTGCGCAACGTGTTGAAGAGCTCAGCTATCCAGCCAAGCCGGCACTTCACCTCGTTTGGCGAGGTAGACGCCTCATTCATGATCGCCAAGTTGCTCGGACCCCGGGAGCAGAGTCTTTCCGTGGTGAGAACAAGCGACTTTCCCCTGCGATTGCTCTCCGACAATAATGTGCTGTTTGTCGGCGTTGAGAATCTGTTCTTCAACGACGAGACCCAGGCGATGCCTATCGAGGTTGAGCTTCAGCCGGTCCGCGAGGGCATCCGCAATCTGCATCCTGCTGCCGGAGAGCCACCGCTCTTCGTTGACCAGTACTCCACTGCGCCGAGCGAAGAAGGAACTGCCTATGCTCTGGTAACGCATCTTCCCGGCCCACTGAGAGACAGTGATGTGGAGAGCTTTACCAGCAGCCGGTCTGCCGGGTATGTGGGCGCGGTCAAAGCCTTTACAGATCCGGTCTTTGTACACAGCCTTGTAGGCCACCTGAAGCAGCTGGACGGCGGCCGAATGCCTCGCTACTACCAGGTTTTGCTAAGGGTGCGGTTCGAAAAGGAGATGCCAACCGAGATCACCTACGTGCTGGCGCGAGAGCTGCACTAGACAGCAACTTGTTTCTGAAGCAGCGTGGCATAATCTGTTGAGCCTCGCACCAGACCCGTATCCGTTGTATCCATGCAAAGCATACATGTGACTAACCGGTTCCCGCTGCAATGGCAGCAGGCGATCCTTTATGCTCTATCGGTCTTGAAATCTCCCCCTCGGGAGGTCCTGGACAAGCTAAATCTTTGCAACGGCCGAGAGGTGCTGTTCTGTGCGTATGCAGTGGTTCCATAACTACTCGGCGGTCGGCAACAGCCTGGGGCTAACTGCCCTGGTGGTATCCATACCCATTGTCTTTCTGTTCTGGGCTCTTTCCGTAAAACGGATGAAAGGCCATTTGGCTGGACTGCTGACGCTGATCCTGACCATCGGCGTGACTACCATTACCTACCGGATGCCCGTACAGGTTGCAGTATCAGCAGCGGTTTTGGGCATGCTGAATGGGTTGGTCCAGATCGGATGGATCATTCTGGCCGCGGTATTCCTTTACAACCTCACGGTGGAATCGGGGCAGTTAGAGGTCATCAAGAGCTCCATCTCGTCCATCTCAACGGACCGTAGAATCCAGGCGCTGCTGATCGCGTTTTGCTTCTCAGCCTTTATGGAGGGCACCGCAGGTCTGGGTGCACCCGTCGCGGTTTGTGCGGCGATGCTCATCGGCATCGGCTTCCCTCCTTTCGCGGCTGCGGTCCTCTGCCTGGTCGGTAACACTCAGCCGGTTCCGTTTGGACCGTTAGGCGTGCCGACGCTGATGATGGCCAGCGTGACCAGAATTGACGATCGCCTGCTGGCGCGAGCCGTCGGAAATGACATGGCCGTCCTGGCCCTGCTCATCCCGATCTTTATGCTGGTCGTTCTGGCAGGCTGGAAGAGTGCCATGGAAGTGTTGCCCGCCGCGCTGGTGGCCGGAGGAAGTTACGCAGTCACCTGCTTTCTTGTCACCAGGTTTCTGGGTCCCGAGCTGCCCGCAATCGTATCGTCCTTTGTCTCGATTGCAAGCCTGGTGATATTTCTGCGCTTCTGGAAGCCGGCCTCGCTGTGGCGATTCCCTGGCGACCCGGACGTCGCAAGCGAGACCAGAACTCAGTACTCAGCTCGTCAAGTGGTGTTGGCCTGGACACCATTCCTGATCCTGATGGTCGTGATATGCACGTGGAGCATACCGGCTTTCAAAGCGTGGCTCCTCAACATAACCCATTGGGTCGTGAACATTCCCAGTTGGCCGCTGTTGGACGGCATCGTCTATAGGACTTCGCCCATTGTTGCCAAGCCGACTCTGTACGCCGCATCGTACCGCTGGGAGATCTGCACGGCTGCGGGCACCGCAATCTTTTTGGCGTCCCTGCTTTCGATGATGGTGCTAAGAATCAGCCCAGTGCGAGGAGCGAGGGTGTTCTACAAGACCCTGCATCAGATGAGGTTTGCTCTCTTCACACTGGCATGCGTCGTGGGCATCGCCTACGTCGCAAACTACTCCGGCATGTCTTATACGCTGGCACTGGCACTGGCCTATTACACGGGCAAGTTGTTTCCGGTATTTTCTCCGGTAATCGGCTGGCTCGGAGTCTTCCTCACCGGCTCGGTGACCTCTTCGGCGGTGTTGTTTGGCAAGCTGCAGCAGGTAACCGCGCTACAGATCGGCGCCAATCCGGTCCTGACAACCTCGGCGAATCTTGCGGGCGGCGTGACCGGGAAGCTGATCTCTCCACAATCGCTGGCGATTGCCTGCGCAGCCACGGGGATGGAGGATCGAGAGACCGACATCTTCCGGAAGACCTGGAGGTATTCAGTGATGCTGCTCGCCTTCATGATCGTGGTGATCGTGCTGCAGGCGTATGTCATTCCCGGCGTTGTCGCGCAGGCGGCGCATGGACTGGCTCCATAAACTCGCCGCTAGTTATCCGTTACCGCGACCCTGCTTTCGTCCTGCAACAGCGGCGCCCGCTCACGCGCGGGTAGAAACGGCCAGATAAATACCTGGTAGGCACCGCCACCGACGAGACCTCCAAGCAGCGGAGCTACGATGGGAATCCACCAATAGCTGTTCGGCGAAGGCAGCGCCGACGATCCCCAGCCTGTGAAGTAGCAGAAGAGCCTGGGACCAAAATCGCGCGCTGGGTTAAGAGCCCACGCCTCCAGATAGCCCATGGACGCGCCGATCAATGCGACCAGCAGACCGATAATGAGAGCGCCGGCGTTCGCGCCCGGCGCCATCTCGTTGAACTTCTCCGTTATGGCAAAGATGCCGAAGATGAGGAACGCGGTGAGGATGATCTCGTCCAGGAAGGCGTGCATTGGCGTAATCGCCAGACCGGGATGCGTGAAGAAGACGCCGGAAGCGCCGCCCGTCGCGCGAACAAAATGGTTGGCGAGATTGAAGCTGTCTATGACCGGAGCGAAGAGGAAGTACACCAGCGCCGCGCCCAGAAATGCACCCACCACCTGTGCGAACCAGTAGGGCAGCACCTTCCGCCAGGAGAATTTGCGATATACCGCCAGCGCAAGGGTGACGGCTGGATTGGCGTGGCATCCGCTGACCGAGGCCGTCGTATAGATAGCCAGCGTCACCGCGAGGCCCCATGCGATGCAGACGCCCCAGTAAGCCTGTTGATAGGGACTGGGGTTGTAGAGCGTATACATGGCTGCGACGGAGTCACCAAAGGCGATGATGATGAACATCGCTATGGCCTCCGATATCATTTGCCCGACTAATTCTCGTCTCACAGATCGATCTCCCATCATTCCAAGGTCAAACTTTCGAACTACTGCATCCAGCGACTGCGTAAGACGCAGGCTTCCGGATGACTCTACTCCTCTGCGTAGATGTATCTCCTTGCTACTGTCAGGAAACGCTCCAGATCCTGCTTCATCCACTCTTCACTACGTTTCAATTCGCCGGCCAATAGTCGCACTACGGAAGGCGTGGCTTCGATGGTGGCACGAGCATTGAGAAACAGTGCGTGCGTCCGGCGAGCCAGCACATCCTCCACGGTGCGGGCCATCTCGTAGCGCGCTGCCCACACCACCTCACGACGCCTGTACGGAAGCAACGGATGCAGCAGTTCGTTCAACTCGGGATGCCCTGCTGAGAGCTGATGCATCAGAGCCGCATCTGTTCCGTAGACCAGTTCCCATTCCGAGGTTGACTCAGGATGCGGCTCCATCCAACCATGCAGCTTCAGCTCCACCGTACGCGACGGGCTCGTGGCCAGCGAAGCGACCTCTGCGGCGCGGTCGATGGTGTCCTGTCCCATGCGTCTGTAGGTCGTCCACTTCCCTCCTGTAATCGTCACCAGACCCGAGGCCGAGACCAGCACGCGATGGTCGCGGGAGAGTTGCGATGTCTTCCCTGCACCGCTGCGAACCAGAGGGCGCTGGCCTGACCAGACGCTCTGAATCTCGCCGGCTGCTGGCCTGCGTCCGAAGTAGCGGGCGATGTGGTCCAGCAGAAAGCTCTTCTCCTTAGGCAGCGCCCGCGGTTCCTCGGAGGCGTGATCGACCGGCTCGTCTGTGGTTCCGATGAGGGTCGAGCCATGCCACGGAATCGCGAACAGAACGCGGCCATCCGACGTCTTCGGAATCATCAAGGCCGTCTTGCCCTGAAGAAACGCGCCGGGCAGAACAAAGTGCGTGCCCTGGCTCACTGCAAGTACTGCCTTATGCTCAGCACTGTCCATGGACAGAACGCTCTCTGTATTAGCTCCGCTCGCATTGACCACTACCTTTGCCAACAGGTCGAAGAACGAGTCATCTTCCGTGTCTCTCGCCGAGATACCGATGGTCTTGCCGTTGCGCTGCAGAAGACCTGTGGCTTCCACGTAGTTGATGGCTGTTCCGCCGAGATCCTGGAACGTGCGCAACAGCGATATCGCGTAACGCGCGTCGTCAAACTGGCCGTCGTGATACAGAACGCCGCCGCGCAGGCCTTCGCGCGAGATCGCTGGCAGCAACTGCAGCGTTCGCTCGCGCGAGAGAAACTTTGAGCGGCCGAAGGAGTGCCTGCCGGAGAGCCGCTCATACACCTTAAGGCCCGCTCCGTAGTAGGCGAGCGAAAGTTTGCTGTACGCCGGGACCACGAAGGAGAGATCGTGCACCAGGTGGGGCGCGTTCCGCAGCATGTGACCGCGCTCGTGGAGAGCGTCCAGCACCAGCGTGAAGTTCATCTGCTCCAGGTACCGCACTCCGCCATGCACCAGCTTGGTGCTGCGGCTGGATGTGCCCTTGGCAAAATCAACGCGCTCCACGAGCAGGGTGCGGTAGCCTCGCGCAGCCGATTCTACCGCTGCGCCGAGGCCGCTGGCGCCTCCGCCGATCACCAGCACATCCCATGGACTTCCCTGCTCACCTAACTGGCGGAGAATGTCTGCTCTCTCCGTCATGCGTGTAGTTCCCAGTCGCGAGCGCGGTCCACGGCGCGATGCCAGATGGAGCGCACCCGGCGGCGCTCGGCGGCGTCCATCGCCGGCTCGAAGACACGGTCGATCTGCCACTGTTTGCCGATCGACTCGGCGTCCTTCCAGTAGCCGACCGCGATTCCGGCGAGGTACGCAGCGCCCATCGCGGTGGACTCAGCGTTCTTCGGACGCACGACGCTGATGCCGAGGACGTCCGCCTGAATCTGCATGAGCAGATTGTTGGCGGATGCGCCGCCATCGACACGAAGTTGCGAGAGCGCCAGACCGGAGTCCAACTGCATCGCCTCCAGAACGTCTGCCACCTGCAGCGCAATTCCCTCCAGCGCCGCGCGGGCGATGTGGGCCCGCGTGGTTCCGCGGGTCATGCCGACGATGGAGCCGCGGGCGTACTGGTCCCAGTGCGGCGCGCCGAGCCCGGCAAACGCCGGCACCAGAACAATGCCGTTCGACGTCGGCACCGACGCAGCGAGCGCTTCGATCTCCGCCGAGGAGCGGATCATCTGCAGCTCGTCGCGCAGCCACTGCACGACGGCGCCGGCCATCAACATGCTGCCTTCCAGCGCGTACTCCACGCGTTTTCCGATCTGCCACGCGATGGTGGTGAGCAGCTGGTTCTTCGACGTGACCGGCTTCTTGCCAGTGTTCAGCAGCATAAAGGCGCCGGTGCCGAAGGTGCACTTCGCCATGCCGGGCGAGCTGCACATCTGGCCGAAGAGCGCTGCCTGCTGGTCGCCGGCGATTCCAGCGATGGGGATACCGTCGAGGATGCCCTTCGTCACCGCGCAGCGTCCGCTGGAGGCTACGACCTGCGGCAGCACCGAGGCGGGAATGTCGAACACCTTCAGCAGCTCCTCGTCCCACTCCAGCGTGTGGATGTTGAAGAGCATGGTGCGGGAGGCGTTGGTCACGTCCGTGATGTGCGTTTCGCCCTGCGTAAGCTTCCAGATCAGCCAGGTGTCTACTGTGCCGAAGGCGAGCTTGCCGGCGTTGGCGCGCTGGCGAGCGCCTTCGATGTTGTTGAGCAGCCAGTTCAGCTTGCTCGCGGAGAAGTACGCGTCGGGCAGAAGGCCGGTCTTTGCCTGGATCATCGGCGCATCGCCGCGTGCACGAATCGCATCGCAGAATTCGGCGGTGCGCCGGTCCTGCCAGACGATGGCGTTGTAGACGGGCTCACCGGTCTCGCGGTCCCACAGGATGGTGGTTTCGCGCTGGTTGGTGATGCCGATGGCGGCGATGTTGCGCTCGGTGAGGTCGGCACCGGCGAGGGCTTCCGTAACGACCCCGCTCTGCGACGACCATATCTCCCGGGGACAATGCTCAACCCAGCCTGGCTGCGGAAAGATCTGCGGGAAGGACCTCTGCGCAACCGAGACCACTGTTCCGGATGCGTCGATCACCAGCGCGCGCGAGCTTGTGGTGCCTTGATCCAGTGCAAGAACGTACTGTGGCCCGGCCATGCGAATCTCCATTCAAGACGAAACGGAATCATACGCCTCCTTTAACAGTGGAGTCGTGAACCGGCGAGGGGCCGCCCCCACCCGTTTTCGCACAAAATCCTCATAAATAAAGACTTAGGTCCGGACCTGCCATTCTGAATGCGCTGTTTGGGGTGCGATAACCCCTTTGTTTTCAGCGGGGCCGTTGCGAGGGTCTGCCGAGAACCTATCTCGAGGATATATTCGCCTATAACCTCAAGATATGCCGTTGGTTAGCCTGCGAATCGGGCCTGAGTTGTCAAATATCGCTCATTGAGAGGAACCCTGAGGTTCGATGGGAGAAGAGCCCGGGGTGGCCGCGCCATCTTCTCGACTGCTTCTATTGTATGGGGTGTGTCAAGGGGTCCGCGAGTCGGGGACTGGATCAATCTGGGTCGCCAAAGATGCGGGAACCTATTGCTCAGCGTCTAGCGGATCTTCGCCCAGGACGAGCGCAACCGCGCTGCGCAGCCGGGCTGCGGTGCCGTCGTAGGCAGGTCGCAGCCTCGGCACCCGCGTGAAGGCATTCTTGGCCATCTCCGCTTCGACAACGGGGCCATAGCGTTTCCAGACCGTGGTGATATCGCCTACGATGACAATCTCGCGTGGGGCAAGGGCAGCGGAGATCATGCGGATGCCACGCCCCAGATACTCCGCCATGCGGGTGAGCGCCTGTATGGCTGCCTTATCGCCGCTCTGGGCATATTGCAGAAGGAGATCGAAGGTAGGCAGTTTGGCCGGCGCGGCCAGCTCCTTGTAGTAAGAGAGCGCGGCACGGTTGGAGGCAAAGGTCTCCCAACAGCCGCGGTTTCCGCAGGCGCACAAGGGGCCGGTGGGCATGATCTGGATGTGACCGAACTCGCCAGCCATACCGTTTTCGCCCCGGAGCAGTTGTCCATTGGCGAAGATGCCGGTGCCGATGCCTTCAGAGACCGCGACCACGACGAGATCGTGCCTGCCATCCGTACTGCCAAACCAGACCTCAGATAATGCGCAGGCGTTGGCGACGTTATCCATCTCCACGCGCAGGCCTGTGGCGGCCTCCATCCTGGCCTTGAGGCTGAGCACGGGCCAATGAAGATTCGGGGCGAAGATCAGCTGCTGAAGGTGGAGGTCGACGCGGCCGGGCAGGCAGATTCCGATGCCGTCAAACGAGAGGTCAGGGTGCGCGGACCGAATCCTGGCAATGGCGGTGACGATGGCATTCAGCGCCTTGGTGGCTCCTTCAGGGACTACCACCATCTGTTGCGCGATGATCTTCCCCGCGAGGTCGGTCACAGCTACCATGGTCTGTGCCGGGTGTATGTCCAGGGCGATGATGGCCCGCCTGCGATTGATCTCGAGAAAGGTCGGGCTGCGGCCACGCGGCAGCTTGCCGATGGAGCCCTCGACGACCCAGCCGTCCTGAATCAGATCTTCCGCGATGAGGGAGATGGTGCTGCGCTGCAGGCCGGAGGCCCGCGCCAAATCCGCCCGCGATATCGGCTGCCTGGTGCGGATGAGATTGAAGACGAGATTGCGGTTAATGGTGCGCGGCGTCTTGTTGGACGCGGTCGCGGTACGTCTGAGGCTGAAGCGTTGCATATCGAAAGGCGACCTCTGCCTGAGGAAACTTGGAACGGATTCCGGGAGCGAAGCGCCAATACGAAGTTGTTAACGCTTTTCTATGGAGAACTTATAACACTGCCGGAGAGATTTTGTAACAGCCGTGAACAATATCCTGACTGATATATTCGCTAGCGCCGATGATTGTCAAAAAAAGATGATCTCTCTGCAAAGGAGACAAGCGTGATCAGATTTGCCCATCCCTGCCTGCGAGATACTGTGCTGCTGTGTGGTGTGGTCTTTGCACTGGCCGTCCCTGCGTGCGCGCAGCAGAGGCCCCCCGCGACTGTGGTCGATCGCGAGGCCAGCGGCGATGCGCCGAGCGATCCCGGACCGCTGGCCAACCTCTCCGGCAAGCTCGACCCTAAGGATATCCAGGCGGCGATGCGGAAGGTCGGCGACTGGCAGCTGGCCTATGCGGAGGCCAAGTTCAATCAGCAGTGGACCTACGCAGCGTTGTATGACGGCTTGTTGGCGGCCTCGCATGATACCGTCGACCCGAAGTACGCGTCCGCCGTGGAGCGGTTCGCCACGCGCTCGGACTGGCAGCTCCTCGACGAGCGCTTTCCTCACGCTGACGATGAGGCGCTGGGGCAGGCGTATCTCGATCTCTACAAAGAGAAGCCCGATCCGGTGAGGATCGCTGCAACGAAGGCGATTCTGGACAGGCTGGTCGCGCGCACAGACGACCCGAAGAAGCCGCTGTGGTGGTGGTGCGATGCGCTGTTCATGGCGCCTCCCGTGCTGGTGCGGCTGTACACGATCACCGGAGATCGCAGGTATCTCGACCTGATGGACCGCGAGTGGTGGATTACCTATGACGCGCTCTACAACCACCAGTACCACCTGTACTGGCGCGATGCCAGTTACCTGGCCAAGACGGAGAAGAATGGCAAGCCGCTGTTCTGGGCTCGGGGCAACGGGTGGGTGCTCGCGGCGCTGGCCCAGGTGCTGGAGTTGATGCCAAAGGACTATCCGGCGCGGCCGAAGTATGTTGCGGAGTATCGCGAGATGGCCGCGCAGATCGCCACACTGCAAACGCCGGATGGGCTCTGGAAGACCGGGCTGCTCGACCCCGATGCCTATCCGATGTCTGAGGTCTCGGGTTCGGCTTTCTTTACTTATGCGATGGCCTGGGGAATTAACAACGGCCTGCTGGATGCGAAGACCTACCGGCCAGTAGTAGAGCGATCGTGGGCGGGCATGGTCTCGCACATCTATGCGACGGGACGGCTGGGCTCGATTCAACCGGTGGGCGCAGCTCCGGATGCCTTTGCGCCTTCATCGAGCTACGTCTTCGGCGTGGGCGGTTTTCTGCTCGCCGGCAGTGAGCTGGATCGCATGGCGACCGCGAGGAAGCACTAGACCCAGAGAACCGGCCTGAATTTCAAACTGCACAACTACCATCATTCAGGAAGTGGCTTCGTCCCAGCTATCTCGAAGGCTAATCCGGGCGCATCATCTGCCGGTTGTCCGCCTCCGATGTAGAGCTTGTAGCGCCCGGGAAGAACGGATCGCCGTCCCTGTGCATCGACCTCGCTTAACTGCCGCGGGTCAATCCTGAAACTGACAGCCTGACTCTGGCCAGCGAGCAGATGTATACGCTTGAAAGCCACCAGCGACCGCAGCGGGACCAGCTCCGAGGCCGGCGGCGTGAGATATACCTCCACCACCTCATCGCCCGCAACCTTGCCGGTGTTCGAGACGTTTGCTGATACCTCCAGTGGATCTCCAGCCGTAATCTTCGTCGTGGAGAGGTCTCTGGCTGTGTAACGAAACTGCGTATAACTCAGCCCTGAACCGAAGTGGTAGAGCGGCAATGCCCTGGAGTAGCGGTAGGTGCGGTCGTGCATCGAGTAGTCATCGAATGGCGGCAGTTGCGAGATGGAGGCGTAGAAGGTCACGGGAAGTCTACCCGCCGGATTGTTCTGCCCCAGCAGCGTCTCGGCGATTGCGGTGCCACCTTCCTCGCCCGGATACCAGGCTTCAAGGATGGCGCCGGCGTGTTGCTGCGCCCAGTCCACGGCGAGCGCGCTGCCGTTCATCAGCACGACGACCAGCGGCTTTCCCGTTGCAGCTACAGCTTCGAGCATCTGCTGCTGCTCGGCGGGAAGTTGAATGTCCGTGCGGTCGCCGCCAGCGAATCCCTCCAGCTTAATCGGCATCTCCTCGCCCTCAAGATGTGGTGAAAGGCCGACGAACGCCACTACGACATCGGATTGCCGGGCCACCTCAGCTGCCTGCTCACGCAACGCAGCGGCCGGAGGCTGCCAGTTCAGCGTGATGCCCGCTCCAAAGACCGGCGCCTGGTGCGTGTACTCAACGATCAAATCATGGGGTTGCGTATCGGCAAAGTGCAGCTTGAACGGCGCTGGTGTGGTGCTGCGCCAGGGCCGTTGTGGCGTCACCTGCTGGGCGACCATGGTTCCGTCGAGATAGACCATGTAGGACTCCGCTTCGTCGCAGCTGGAGCAATCAGCCAGTGTTGCGCTGAAGTTGTAGTCCCCGGCAACGGGTACGGCGATGGTGCCGGTCCAGCGCACGCCGAAGCGCTGCGCGTCTACGCCCGGCGCCGGGCTGGCGCCATTCCAGTCGAAGTCGATCTGATGGTCGGTGCGGGTAACAGCGGGTGTGCCGCTGAAGTCAGTGTTCGCAAAGTATTCCGCACGCAGACCTGCTTCAGCAGAGCCGTGCGCGACGCGCAGAACAGACTCCGGCACCGGAACCATCACGCCATCCACATAACCCGAACCCTGCGCATAGAGTACTTTGCCATCTCTGCCAACGGCGTTGCGCAGACCGTCGAGAGGCGTTACGGGATGCGACGGCACAGCGTTGTAGTTACCTTCCAGCGCCGCCAGGTTCGCCGCGTTGGGTCCGATGACGCCGATCGTCTTGCCTCGAACATCCAGCGGCAGGATGTGATCCTGATTCTTCAGCAGCACCATTGCCTCTCGGGCTGTCTGTAGAGCGAGCAGGCGATGCGGCTCGGAGTCCACTTCGCTGAATGGGAGGTTGGCATAGGCAACATCGGCTGGAGGGTCGAACATGCCCAGCTCAAAGCGCGCACGAAAGAGCCGCTGAACTGCAACGTCGAGTTGCTTCTCCTGGATGAGCCCATCCTTTACTGCCTGGGTGAGTGTGCTGAATTCAGTGCCGCAACTGGTGTCCGTCCCGGCGCGCACGGCAGCGACCGCAGCATGCTCCACGTCCGCAGTGAACTGGTGACCTTTGGCAATGTCACCAATCGCTCCACAGTCGGAGGTAACAAAGCCATCGAATCCCCACTCGCCGCGCAGAATCTTGCTCAACAATTGCGGATTGGCGCAGGCTGGTGCCCCGTCCACCGCGTTGTAGGCACACATAATCGACTGCGCGTGCGCCTGCGTGACTGTGGCTCTGAACGCCGGCAGGTAGGTGTCTTCCAGGTCGTGCGGCGAGACATCCACATTAAACCGATGCCGCAGAGTCTCCGGTCCACTGTGCACCGCGAAGTGCTTCGGTGTGGAGATTGCGCGGATGTACTTCGCATCATCCCCCTGCAAGCCGCTGACGAACGCAACGCCAAGGCTGGCAGTTAGGAATGGATCTTCGCCATAGGTCTCCTGCCCTCGTCCCCAGCGCGGATCGCGGAAGATGTTAATGTTGGGCGACCAGATGGTCAGGCCATAGTAGATGCCGTGGTTGCCTTCGGCGATGGCGTGGTTGTATTTCGCACGCGCTTCGGTGGAGATCACAGTGGCCACCTGTTGCAATAGAGGGGCGTCCCATGTGGCAGCCATGCCAATCGCCTGCGGAAACAGTGTGGAGTAGCCGGAGCGAGCCGAACCGTGCAAACCCTCACTCCAATAGTCGTAGGCCGGGATACCGAGTCGAGGAATGGCCGCGGCGTGGTTCTGCATCTGCGAGACCTTCTCCTCAAGAGTCATCTGGGAGACGAGGTTCGCGACCCGCTCGTCGCGTGAGGCGGTTGCGCTCGACTTATCTGCATGGGTAGCGACACTCTGTGCTGCGGCATGTAGACATAGCACAACGGCCAGCCACCACCATGTGCCTCCTCTTCGCGCGAAGAGGAGCCATGGATGCGAGTGCTCTTGTGTATAGGTCATATCTTCCATTCGTCCCTGGGAAAACGGGGAATACGCCGAACCCTATGCTCAGGCGCTGCCCAAATCACTGTAGAGAGGCAGACCCCAATGTGCAAGGGGTGGTCGAGTTGAATTCAAATTGGAAGTTTTTTAGCGGCTCAAACGCTTGCCCACTCGCGCGCCTGGAGTTGGCCGGTTGGGGTTCACCAAAGCATGGTCAGCCTAATGCAGGATGATGCCGGCGCCGAGCCTGATGTTGTTCTGCACGTTCGTAATCGAGTTGGGAAGCTGCATGCGCGCATAGTCAGCCTGCGCCAGGCGTAACGAAATGTGGCGCGATAGGCCGATGTCCACGCCGCCACCGGCCAGCACGGCGAACGAGCTGGAACTGGTTAAGGGTGCGCCAGCGGATGGGTAGACGCCATTGAAGCCGTTGGCCTCTCCGAAAAGGCCACGCGCGAAGAAGCTCATGGTGTGAGAGCGTAGCGGCCGGGTGAAGGTATAGCTGGGGCCGAAGGCCTCCGTGACCAGGTTGACCGGTGATCCGCCTGGAGTGTTCCCTGCGTGCAGTCCCAACACACCCACCGTTGCACCCAGGCCCCGGTAGAGTCGTATGTTCAGTTCAGCGGCACCGCCCTGCAACCAGAAGCGGCTGGCGGTGGTGAGGTTGCTGCCCTGCACGTCATAGGTAAAGGCGAGCGAGATACGGCCGGCCGGACGCGTTGCCGACGCCGTGGACTGGCCATGCGCGCCGGCTATGCACAAGGCGGCAGCAGCGAGCAGAGCGAGCGGGCGGAGAGCGGTGGTCATAACGGCTGGAGACTCCTTGGCGCTATTGAACCTGAAGCGATACGTTGAGGGTGTGCTGCACAGAACCGCTGGTTATCGTGACAACCACTGGATACGTCTTTGGGGTCTGGTCGAAGAATCCATTGCCGTTGGTTGCCGTACCGCAGCCGCTCAGCGCTCCGACCGCAAAGATACCAACGATTAGCAGCAACGCGCCGAGCCAGCGGCGGCGATGGCGTAGTCCAGCCATAGCCAGCAGTGGCAGCAGCATGGCCATTGCCAGCGGAGCAGCGCCCGGGCGGCTCGGCGGCGAGTTCCGCACCACGGCCACCGGTATGAAGATGCTCACGGTCACATTCTGCGGGCCGCCATTGGCCGCGATACTCGATGGGGTAACGGTGTATGTTGCACCTGAGGGAAGGCCGGTCAAGCTGAAGCTCACCGCGCCCGGGTAGAGGACATACGGCGGCGTGACGTTGAACGCGAAGCTCCCCGACGTGCCCGGTATCACGCTCAGGTTCAGTGAGGTGAGGGGGTTGACCGTGAAGTCCAGCGGGGCCACACTCACGGTTGTGGCAGCGCTGGCTGTGGACGAACTGGAGAGGAAGTTGCCATCGCCGGAGTAGGTTGCGGTAATGCTCTGCGCTCCGGAGAGCAACACCACGGAGATCTGCGCCTGGCCGCCGCTCACGGGAACGGGCGAGCCAAGTTGAACGTTGTTGTCAAAGAACGTGACCATACCCATGGGTGTGCCCGAAAGAGCTGCAACAACGGTCGCCGTTAGCTGAACGCTCTGGACCGGCGTGACGATGGCCGGATTTACCGAGACCGACGTGACCGTGCCCTGTTTGCCGATGTTGACGCTGAAGTTTACGGGCGTAGCAGCGTTGTAGTTGGTGTTGCCCGTCTGGGTCGCCTGGAAGTTGATGACACCCGTTCCGGAAGTGAGTGTATAGGGGCCGCTACCCGAGCCGGTTGCAGGCCCGCTGACGTACGAGATCGTCACGGGCAGGCCGGAGTTGGAGGTGGCGCTGACGCTGAACGGAGCACCGCCGAAGATCGGCGTCGGGAGAGCGCCTACGGTAATACTCTGGTTCGCCGGAGCGATGGTGACGCTGAAGTTCACAGGCGTGGCCGCGTTGTAATTCCCATTGCCGGTTTGCGTGGCCTGGAAGTTCACCGTCCCGCCGCCGGTAATGGTGTATGGACCGCTGCCGGAGCCCGTGGCAGGCCCGCTAATGTAGGTAACCGTGACCGGCAGACCGGAGTCCGAGGTGGCGCTGACGTTGAAGGGCGCGCCACCGTACGTGGGCGCGGGCAGTGTACCGACTGTGATGTTCTGGTTCTCCGGAGCGATGGTGACGCTGAAGTTTACCGGCGTTGCCGCGTTGTAGTTTGAATTGCCGGCCTGGGTGGCCTGGAAGTTGACCGTTCCCCCGCCGGTGATAGTGTAGGGCCCGCTTCCGCTGCCGGTGGCAGGCCCGCTAACGTAGGTAATCGTGACCGGCAGGCCCGAGTCCGAGGTGGCGCTGACGCTAAAGGGAGCTCCGCCGAAGGTCGGTGTCGGCAGCGTGCCGATGGTGATGGTCTGAGTCGTGGCGGTGATAGTAACGCTGAAATTGACGGGCGTCGCTGCACTATAGCTGGCATTGCCGGCCTGCGTTGCCTGGAAGTTCACCGTGCCGCCGCCGGTGGCCGTGTACGGTCCTACGCCTGAGCCCGTGGCCGGGCCGCTGATGTAGGTAATCGTAACCGGCAGGTTGGAGGTGGCACTGGCGCTAAGGCTGAAAGGAGCTCCGCCGTAGGCAGGTGTGGGCAAGGCCCCGATAGTAATCGTCTGGGATGTGGCACCGATGGTCACGCTGAAGTTCACCGGCGTGGCCGCGCTGTAGTTCCCGTTGCCCGGCTGGGTCGCCTGGAAGTTCACCGTGCCGCCGCCGGTGGCCGTGTACGGTCCGCTGCCGGAGCCCGTAGCCGGACCGCTGATATACGTAATCGTCACTGGCAGGCCGGAGTCCGAGGTAGCACTCACGCTGAACGGAGCTCCGCCGAAGGTCGGCGTGGGCAGCGCGCCGATGGTGATGTTCTGGCCCGCCGGCGCGATAGCCACGCTGAAGTTCACCGGGGTCGCCACAGCATAGGTGGCATTGCCGGTCTGCGTCGCCTGGAAATACACTGTCCCGGCGCCGGTGATGGTGTAGGGCCCGCCGCCTGAACCGGTGGCCGGGCCGCTTAGGTATGTAATCGTCACCGGCAGGCCAGAGTCTGAGGTGGCGCTGACGCTGAACGGCGCGCCGCCGTAGGTCGGCGTCGGCAAAGTGCCAACAGTGATCGTCTGGGGAGTCGGTCCGGCGATATTCAGCGTGTAGTTGATGGTCGTCGTGCTGACCGTGTCCGTCGCATTGAGGCTGAAGGTGAAGGTGCCAAACTGCGTGGGGGTACCTGTCAAGCTGACGCTCGGACCCGGGGCGCCGAAGCTCATCCCGGTCGGCAACGTTCCGCTGGACGTGATGATGGCGTTCCCGGTGTTGCCGACGGCAGTGAACGTCTGGGAGTAAGCCTGGTTGTAGATCCCGGCGGGTGTCGTCGCGGGCAGAATGCCGACCTGCTTCTGGATGTAGATCGAGTCGGTGACGTGGACGGCTTCCGGCTCCGGAATCTGCGCACCCAGGATGACCGTAGTCTGGTCGTTGATGTGCACGGCCTCAGGCTCCGGAATCAGCACGGAATCCTTCATGATGGCGTCGGTGATGTGAACCGCCTCGCCGATATTGATGAAGGCGGCGGGCAACACCAGGTCGGCGTCGCTGATGTGCGTCGCCTCGGGGTCGGAGATGAGGGCCGGGCTCGGTGTGATGTTCGATACGGGGAGGACATCGAGCGTATAGGACTGAGTGACTCGCGCGCCGTAGGCGTCCGTCACCGTAATCTGCGAGTTGAACGTGCCGGTGGAGGTGGGAACGCCAGCCAGCGTGATGACGTTGTAACCCGGATCAAAGGTGACGCCGGGGGGCAAATCACCGCTCAGGGCCATGGTGTAGGGCCCCACGCCGCCCGCGGCCATCACGGAGGAGTGGTATGGCATGCCTTGATAGGCGGAAGGAATGCTCTCCGTGGGTATGGTCAGCGGGCGGACGCCGGCGCTCTGCTCCGCGGCAGCCACCTGCTGCTGCGTCAGCGGAAGCTGCACGCCCTGCTGCGTCGGCGAGCCGGACGCGACCAGCAGCATCGCCATGCCCACCGCGCAGCACCGAGTTGTATGCGTCCCATGCATCACAGGTCTCCTGGCCATTGGGCCTCGTCAAGCCCTCCTGTCGAGGAGGGCTTCAGGCCGCCGAGCCTCCGGCGTTAGGAGAACGTGTACGTGACAGTGATCTGGATGATCTGTCCGGCGACCACCGTGATGGGCGTGATGAGCGTGCTCGACATCGTGCCGCCATAGGAGTTCGTGGTGGACGTCTCGCAGGCCGTCGGAGTGATGGTGGCCGGCCCTGTTGGCTGAGGCGGCGTTGTGGTAGCCGCGATGTTGCAGCCGGCAAAGCCGACATACACGTTCACCACCGCACCGGCCTGCGGCGCAGTAATGGCGCCGACCAGCGTGACACCCGCCCCGGAGCCGAAGGTCGGCGTGACCGTGAGGCCCGATACACACACATAGTGCAGGCAGTGGAAGAGGCCCGGCTGCGAGTTGACGTTCTGCACGATGGAGCAGTACGGGAACGTGTTGGTCGTCGTGCTCGCGGGGGCCGGGCACACCACGTTGGTGGTGGGGCTGGCGGTGGGTGTCGCGGTGGCATTCGTAAAGTAGATGGCATAGTCGCCGCCCACGCCATAGCCCGAGAGCAGCGCCGTCAGGTATTGGGTGCCGTCATACACCAACGAGTTCTCGAAGGTGTTGTGCTTGACCAGGGTGCCGTCGGGGTTCTTGACGTCGATGATCCAGTGGCCATGAACCTTGATGCCCTCCTGCGGGCCGCCTGCGTGCGAGAGCTGCCTGACGGGGTCCGCAACGGGCTCGAAGCCCTTTGCCGCAGGGGTTTGAACGGTAGACATGCTCGTAGCGGCGCCCGGAAGCGCCATCGGCGTGCCGTGCTCCTGGGCAGTGGCGCGCCCTGTAAAGAGAAGCACCGAAACCGTCACAAGAAGCACGGTCAGGATGTGCGAAGCGCGATGGAAATAG
>Ga0182012_10003013_pt1 | contig 18098 bp, 15 predicted proteins | sample 612S2SmetaG_FD_120486 | JGI IMG/M metagenome (GOLD analysis project Ga0182012, IMG submission 120486) | Permafrost microbial communities from Stordalen Mire, Sweden - 612S2S metaG | ecosystem: Environmental > Terrestrial > Soil > Wetlands > Permafrost | place: Sweden: Stordalen | collected...
AGTGCGACCATGGCGTCTCGTCGTGTCACGAGGCGATGCTCGTCGCCGCGTGCGTCTCGGTGGCGTGCGCGCGCGAATTGAACGGTGATCACGACGCACGCGACCGCGGCGAGGATCCAAAATGGCATCGACGTCGTGAGCTGCATAGGCATGGCCTTCAGATTCGGCCAGAGAGCGGACAAGGAGAAGGTGATCTCGCCGGGTGAATAGCCCGTCGAGGTGGCGTTGCCGTAGGCCCACTGGTCAAAAGCGAGCACGCCGAGGCCAAAGAGAACGACTGAACCCAGCCAGATCCCCACGGTGCGCCACCGAATCTGGACGGTCCTGGAAAAAGCGAGAACGCCCGCTATGGCGATCGCGAGTTCGATCACGTTGGTGTAGCGGATGAAGACCGCAGCTTCGAGCGCGAGGAAACCGAGCAGCCCGATGACCATGCGGCGCTGAGGTGAGACGTCCTTGGTCAACATGGTCCACAGCAACGTTCCGAAGCCCGCCGCGATCAACGAGGCGTCGCTGAAGCTTGGCATCGTGTCGCGCCAGGCGAAAGTTAGCGCGGCACCCGAGAAGCAGTAGAGCCACACCGCGTAGGTGCCGGCCCATCTTCCGAGCCACGCCTTAGCGCCGGCGAATAGACCCACACACGCGAGTCCGCCGTAGAAGAGAGGGGTAACGCGAAGTAGCCCGAGTACGTAGAAGAGCACGGCGAAGAAGGGGTAACCAGGGTTCTTCTCGCTTATCCACTTGCCCGAGGCGAGATGATGCCACTGCAAGATTCCCTGGCCTCCGCTCGCGACGAGCTGGCGATTGAGCGCTTCGTACTGCGCGTTGGAGAGCAATATGTGTCCGTGGCTGAGGGCCACGATTGACGCGCGGTACGCGTAGTCGTCGGGTTCGAGCATGGCGGTCGCCTTGGTGAGCACGAGCACCATGAAGAGGACAAAGCCCCCAAAGGCCACGAGTGACGCTGTGCTCGGGCGCCAGCGAGTCTTTGCTAGAGCAAGGACGTCGTGCTCGGCGCTGAGGGTCGCAGTCACGGGTTCAAACATACGAAAGATACCTAAGAGCTGTTGACAACTGACGCTAAGGGCACGCTAAAAGATGGATTTGGCCACTTTTGACCTTCTGCTAACGTGGTGGGGCAGTTCATAGCAAGTGAGGTTGGCAACGCCAGCGTCCACCTGGCCACCCGTGTGCGCCGGGTTCCAGGAGTTTTGCGCCCCGCTTGCCGTGGCGATGCCATCGAGGCGTCGCGTAGAGCAAGGAGTGAGTTATCGCAACAGTGCCTGGAGACCACCGTGTCAATGAGCGTATCCGCGTCGAGACCGTTCGCCTGATCGATAATGAGGGAACTCAGCGAGGCGTCGTGTCGACCAGAGAAGCATTGGCGCTGGCGCGAAGTCTTGACCTTGATTTGGTGGAGATAGCCCCCACCGCTCAACCCCCCGTATGTCGAATCATGGATTACGGGAAGTTCAAGTTCGATGAGGCCCAAAAAGCCAAAGAGTCGCGCCGCAAGACCCAAAACGTAGGCGTCAAGGAAATGAAGTACCGACCGAAGATTGGTCCCGGCGACTTCGACACCAAGACCCGCCTCGTGGAGAAGTTCTTGAACGATGGCCACAAGGTGAAGATCACGATCATGTTTCGCGGACGAGAGTCGGCCCACCCCGAGCTCGGTAAGAAGATTCTCGATCGAATCGTCGAGCGTCTGGTCGACGTGGCGAAGGTGGAGTCGGCAGCGAAGTTGGACGGTCGCAACATGATCATGGTGCTGGGCCCAGAGAAGAAGGCCAAGGCGAAGGTCGAAGACGCAAAGGAAGCACCGCAGCAAGAGGTCGTGCCGAGTGTTTCGGCAGAAGTATCGATAGAGGAGAGTTGACATGCCAAAGATGAAGACCGACAGCGGGGCAAAGAAGCGCATCAAGATCACGGGCACCGGCAAGCTACGCCGTCGCAAGGCTTTTCGTGGTCACTTGATGGAAAAGAAGTCGTCGGTGCGCGCGCGTCGACTCGGTCGTGAGACCGACATCGCGCCGGGCCAAGAGAAGAACGTAAAGAAGTTGATGGGTCTGTAGAGAGCGGATCAGGAAAGAGGAACTGAAATGGCACGTGTCAAGAGGGCGGTAAACGCCAAGAAGCACCACAAGGCGATTCTCGAAGAGGCCAAGGGTTACTACGGTGACCGGAGCCGCACATTTCGCGCCGCGAATCAGGCCGTCCAACACTCGGGCGTGTATGCGTTCCGTGACCGTCGCGCACGCAAGGGCGAAATGCGCCGGTTGTGGATTCAACGCATCAACGCGGGCACCCGAGCGCACGGGCTGAGCTACAGCCGATTCATTGCGGGACTCAACGCCGCAGGCATCGAAGTAGATCGGCGCATGCTGGCTGACCTCGCGGTGAACGACAGCGTTGCCTTCGCCGCGATCGTCGCTCAGGCGAGCGACGCATTGACGAAGTAGGTCGTTCTGATCGAGGCGTTAGGGCCGTCACATCAGCGTGTGCGTCGGCTGCGACGCCTCGTTAACAAGCGCTCGCTTCGCTGGAGCGAGGGCGTCTGTGTCCTCGAGGGTCCTGACCTCATTGAAGCGGCCTTCGATTCCAACGCAGAATTCGAGGCGCTCTACGTCGACGTCGCCGAACAAACCAGTCCGCTCGTCGCTCGGCTCCTCAAGAAGGCGCAGGACCGCGGTGTGCGCACTTTCGCCCTGGCTACGGGTGTCCTCGAGAAAATCGCTGACGCGCAGACCCCCCAACCGCTGCTCGCCACCGTCCGTCTACCAATGGTTGCCTTGAATGAGGTGGCGGTGGCGGGATTGGTGCTCGTCCTGCACGACGTGCGCGACCCGGGAAATGCGGGCACGATCATCCGGTCCGCTGACGCCTCGGGAGCTGGTGCGGTCATTTTCAGTGGCCAATCGGTGGACCCGTTCAACCCCAAGACGCTTCGCGCGAGCGCTGGTTCGGTGTTCCACGTGCCCGTGTGCGTGAGCTCCTTGGAGGACGCGCTCGCTTACTTTTCGAACGCCGGAGCGCGGACACTCGCCACGGTGGTGCGCGGGGGCGCCAGCCACCGCGACCAGAACTTCTCGGTGCCGACCGTCGTGGTGATTGGCAATGAGGCAACAGGATTGGACGACGCGAGTGTCGCCCTGTGCGATGATCGCGTCACAATACCCATGGCCGGACGCAGCGAGTCGCTCAACGCGGGAATCGCGGCGTCGCTAATTGCCTTCGAGGCCTACTACCAGCGAGAAGACGCTACGTCGTCTTCTCCACCTCGTAGCCTTAAAGGGTCATGACTAGTTCACCGCTCAAGGATCTCGCCCGCCACGTCGAGGAACTCCTAGCGACCGTACGCGAACTGACGAGCATGGACGGCGCACTCGAAGCGGAGCCGACCATTACCGGCAAGCGCTCGATCCTCTCGACACTGCAGAAGTCGCTCGGTTCACTTGAGCCAGAGGCACGCCGCGACGCCGGCGCACAACTGCAAGAAGCGCGAAGGGTGGTCGAGGAAGCGTTCGCGACACGCAAGAACGAGCTCGCCCAGGTCGCTCGGAGTGAAGCTCTCGCGAGCGACCGGATTGAGTTGGGCGACGTCATTGTCCAGAACGTGCGTTGGCCCGTCGATGCGGGACATCCCGGCTTGGTTGCTTCGACCCAGCGTTCGCTCGAAGACGTCTTCGTGGCCATGGGCTTTCGCGTATCCGAAGGTCCCGAAGTCGAGAGCGACTGGTACAACTTCGAGGCGCTCAACATACCCCCAGCGCATCCAGCCCGCGGACTTTGGGACACGTTCTACGTGGAGCTAGGTGACCCCGAGACGGTGGTGCTGCGCACGCACACGTCCCCAACCCAGATCCACCTCATGGAAGACGCCGTGGGATCGAACTCGTTGCCCATCCACGCGGTGATGCCCGGGCGATGTTTTCGTCGCGACACACCTGACGCGCGCCACTTGGCGACATTTCACCAGATCGAGGGACTCGTCGTGGATCGCGGCATTACGTTCGCCGACCTGGCGGGCGTCATTGAGACCTTCACACGAGCATTCTTTGGCCCCGACATCTCCTCGCGGCTTCGACCGGGTTTCTTTCCCTTCACCGAGCCCTCGGCGGAGTTCGAGATCACGTGCACCATCTGTCATGGCGAGGGATGTCGAACGTGCTCTCAGACGGGCTGGATTGAACTTGGCGGTTGCGGGATGTTGGATCCCGCGGTATTCGACGCGGTTGGTATTGACTCAGAAGTGTGGAGTGGGTTCGCCTTCGGGTTCGGTATCGATCGTTGCGCCCAGATGCGCCACCAGATAGCCGACATGCGTGCGCTGATCGAAAATGACGTTCGATTCTTGAGGCAGTTCTCGTGAAGATCCCCTTGTCGTGGCTACGTGAATTCGTCGAATTATCCGAGAGTGTCGACGAGTTGACGACCCTGCTCGATGACCTCGGTCTGGTCGTCGAAGGCGTACAGAGCGTGGGCGAGGGCCTCGAGGACGTCGTAGTTGCCCGAGTCGATGAGATTCGTGCCATTGAAGGGGCCGACCGGGTGCGCCTCGTCGTGGTGGACGCGGGTAGCGGTCCACTCGAGATCGTGTGTGGGGCAACGAACTTCGCCATCGGCAACTACGTGCCTCTGGCGCCCGTCGGTGCCGAACTACCGGGTGGTTTCGTGATCACCGGACGAAAGATGCGAGGCGTGACGTCAAACGGCATGCTGTGCTCAGCGCGCGAACTACGTCTCAGCGACGACCACGAGGGCCTCATGATCCTCGACGACCTCACGACGCCGCGCGTGGGCGAAGGGCTGCTCCAGGCGCTGGGCATCGTACCCGACGTCGTCTTTGAAATAACCGTCGAAGGCAACCGTCCCGACGCCTGGTGCGTCGAAGGGGTCGCACGCGACTTGGCGACGCGACTCCAACGTCCTCTGGCGTCACCACCCCTCGCCGAACCCAACGGGACCGACAAGACCGCTACGGTAGCCGTCGCCGAGATCCAGGCGCCTGATCTCTGTGGACGGCTCACCATCTCAGTCTTGCGTCACGTTACGGTTGGTCCCTCGCCCTCGTGGGTCGCCCAACGACTACTGGCCGCGGGTATGCGGCCCATATCGAACGTCGTCGACGCTTCGAACCTCGTGATGCTCGAACTCGGACAGCCCACGCATCCCTATGACGCTTCGCGCGTCGCTTCTCGTACGTTGCGCGTGCGTGGTGCGCGACCGGACGAAACCCTCGTCACCCTCGACGGCGTGGAACGTACGCTGGCCCGTCCCGGGCGAGGCCTCGGCGACACCGGGGTGGATTGTGTCATCGTTGACGGCGACGACGACGTCATTGGCTTAGCGGGCATGATGGGGGGTTCGTCGAGTGAAATCAGTGACACGACGACCGAAGTGCTGCTCGAGGCGGCGTTCTTTGATCCAATGACGATTGCTCGTAGTTCAAAACGGCACCGGCTGCGAAGTGAGGCTTCGGCGAGGTTCGAGCGGGGCGTCGATCCCCAGCTGGCGCTTCGCGCCGCGGCGCGTTTCGTGTACATCCTTCGCGAGAGTGTCCCCGAGCTCGAATGGCTCGCCGAACCACTCGACGTGCGCGGTACCATGCCCGCTCCCGTGACCGTCGAGTTGCGCGAGGGCGACGTCGAGCGTCTCTTGGGCGTCGCACTCGAGAACCAGGAGGTGACCCGACTGCTCGAGGGACTCGGATTTCGGGTGATGGCGGCCGGTTCAACACTGCAGGTGACCGCGCCGAGCGCACGCCTGGACATTCGAGCCGGTGCCGCCGGACGCGCTGACGTGATCGAGGAAATTGCTCGGCTCCATAGCTATCGCCTGTTGCCCCGTCACGTGCCGTCCTGGCCCTCGCCGGGAGGTCTGGATGATCGTCAGGTGCTGCGACGTAAGTTGCGCGACGTCGTCGTTGACCTCGGCGGCGTCGAGGCGTGGACCCCTACGTTGATTAGCGATCGAGAGTTTGACGCAGTCCAACCGGGCGCCGAACGGGTCCGTATTACCAATCCGCTCGCCGACGATGAATCGGTGCTTCGCGCCACGATGGTGACTGGACTGGTCCAAGCCTGGGCGAGGAACGTCGAGCGGGGCGAGGGGAACGTGATCCTGGCAGAAATCGGCGCAGTGTTCGCGCACCCGAGCGCGGGCGAACCCCGGCTCACCAAGGGCGGCGTTGGCGGGAGCGTGGAACTCGCTCTGCCACGAGAGAACGAGCGATTCACGATTCTTCTGGGACGTCTCGAGGACAGCGCCGTCACGGCGGTAGCCCTGTGGGCGGTGATGGCGGCGAGACTGGGACTGAGTGAGGTCGTGGTGCGCACGGACCTCGCACCCGCGACCTTCATGCACCCCACGCGAGCGGGGCTGCTGGTTGATCGCGCGAGCGGGGCGGTGCTTGGGCGAGTGGGAGAGCTGGACGCACAGTTCCTCCAGTCGGTCGCACCCGGCGTTGGTTCGCGACGCGCGGGCGTGCTGGACCTTGACCTGGACACGCTGAGCGACCGGTCTCTCGCGACTCCTCGCAGCGACAACGCGTCGGTACCGAGTCGTTTCCCGAGCGCCTTATTCGACCTCGCCTTCGTGACGCCCGAGGGCCTGCACGCCCAGGACCTCGCGCTCGCCCTGCGCGCGAGTGACGAGTTGGTCGAAGACGTGAGACTCTTTGACGTCTATCACGCCACCGGGCTCGCGCAGGGTGCGCGCAGCCTCGCGTACGCCGTGCGTGTCAGTTCCTTCGACCGGACGCTGAGCGAGGCCGAAGTCGCCGAGGTCCGAGAGACGCTGATCGCTACCGGTGCGGCGTTGGGCGCCGTCTTGCGCTAAAGCGCTGTTTACGCTGGTGGGCGGGTTAGTTTGGCTCGATGACTGAATTCGTGCCGCTGAGTGACCATGGTCGTCGCTTTAGCACCCAGGCCATCGTGCGATTGAGCGACGCGAACCCCGCGGGGGACCTTCGCCTCGACGGCGTCGCGCGTTTTCTCCAGGACGTCGCGACCGATGACTGGGAGGACACCGGAATCATTTCTGACTACGCGTGGCTCGTGCGCCGCGCCGTGGTGCGTCACGTGGGCGGTGAGTGGCCCCGAATGAGTCAGCGCCTCGAGCTCACGACGTGGTGTTCGGGCGTGGGCGCCGCCTGGGCGGAGCGGCGAACGAACATCACCGCCAACGGCGAGGTGGTCCTTGAAGCAGTGGTGCTCTGGGTGCCGGTCGATTCGACGGGCCATCCCGTGCGCATCCAATCGCAGTTCATGGACGCCTACGGAGAGGCGGCCCAAGGACGCAAGGTCCCTGGTCGGGTCGTGTTGTGCGAACCTGGAGCCCAGGATCAGAGTCAGCCGTGGCCCCTTCGTCGAACGGACCTGGACGTGGTGGGCCACGTGAACAACGCGGCGGTGTGGCAAGCGGTCAGTGAGGTCGTCGACGTGCCCGTCGCCGAGGTCGAAGTGATCCATCACGGACCCGTTGAAAGTGGGCACGAGGTTCGGCTCGTGCACGCCCCGGGCGCGATGTGGCTACTCGTTAATGACCAGGTTCGAGTCGCCGCCCAATTCAGTGTCTGAAAGTGTGGCGGTGCCTGAACTGCGCGTGGCGAAGACCGAGCCGACGATAACGAGCGGAAAGCCAATGGCGATGCCAACGGTGAGCGGTTCGCCCAGTCCCACGATACCGAGTACCACCGCGATAGCGGTGTTGACGTACGTCACTACGACCGACCTCGTCGAGCCGATCTCCTTGATGAGTTCGAAGAACACGAGGAATGCCCCTGCGGTGCACACGACCGAGAGCACCGCAACGCAACTCAGCGTCTCGCCTGAAATGTGGGCGGGCCAGTGCGTCACCGACCAGGGGATCCAACAGATCGCCACGACCGACGTCGCGCCCGCGACGACGACCGACCCCGGAACGTGCGTGAGCTTCGTAGCCAGGATGATCGGTCCGAGCGTGTAGCCAACGCAGATGATCATCATGCAACCGATCCAAGTGATCGAACCTCCCTTGAGGTCGAGCCCGACCAGTAGCGCAACGCCCAGTGCGCCCACGAGCAGACCGACGTAGCGAGAAAGACTGATCTGTTCATTGGCGTGGCGCATTCGCTGGACGACCACCGAGAAGAGGGGAACCGCGCACACCAAAAGACTGGTCAGTGAACTCGTGATGTGCTTTTCTGCGGTTGCCATCAAGTACCACGGGATGCCAAATTCGACCACGCCAAAGACAGCGATCCACTTGAGGTTCTTTAACAGCACGCCCACTTGACCGCGACCGATCACCAGCGGTATCAGCAAGAGCGCCGCGGGGCCGGTGCGTCCGAGCACCAGCACACCCGGATCGAGATGGCGCACCGCCACGCGTATGAGCAGATAGGGGATGCCCCAGATGATCGACATCGCTGAAAACAACAGCCAGCCTCGTCGCGTCATGGGTTCAGCATAACGGCGCCACGATTGATTTGCAGTTTTATGCCTCCATGTGCATAAAATGTCATTATGCGTATTGGAGTCCTCGGTGCCACCGGTTACGCCGGTTTGGAGTTGCTGCGTCTCGCCGCGTCCCACGAGGACCTCGAGATCGTGCTGGCGACGGGTGACTCGAACGCGGGCAAGAGCGTCTCGTCGCACGCGCCCGCACTCGCGAGCATCTACCCGCACCTCACTTTCGAGCCCACCGAAGCGGTCTTCGAGCGTGCGCTCGACGTGGTCTTTCTCGCGTTGCCCCACGGGGCGAGTCAGAAGTTCGTGCCGGCCCTGCTAGAACGTGGAATCCAAGTCGTTGACCTCGGCGCTGACTTCCGTCTCAAGAGTGCCACCGATTACGCCCAGTGGTACCGTCACGAACACAGTGCACCGGAGTTGCTCGCCCAATCGGTGTACGGCCTCGTCGAGCGTCACCGTGAGGAACTTGCGGGGGCCAGGCTCATCGCGGTACCGGGTTGCTATCCCACGGCGAGTGCGCTCGCGCTCGGACCCTTCCTCGACACGGGCGTAGTGAGCAGTGAGGGCATCATCGTGAACGCGTTGAGCGGGGTTTCGGGAGCGGGTCGGGCGATAAGTGACCGACTGCACTACCCACGCCTCGCGGGCAACGCTGAGGCGTACGGGCTGCTCGACCATCGTCACACCATCGAGATCCAACAGGAAATTGGCGCGCAACTCTTGTTCACGCCACACCTTGTTCCCACGAGTCGCGGCGAACTGGTGAGCGCCTACGCGCGTCTCAGTGACGCCACGCTCGACACCCCGGGCGCGCTCGCGCTCTTGCGGGCTCGCTACGCGAATGATCCGTTCATCGTCGTCGTCGACGAACCTCCGACGATGAAGGATCCCCTGGGCAGCAACTTGTGTTTCGTGAGCGCACGCGTGGACGCGCGCACCGGTTGGCTCGTCGCCATGAGTTCGCTCGACAATCTCATCAAGGGAGCCGCCGGCCAGGCGATCCAGGCTTGGAACGTCGCGAACGGACAAGACGAGACGACCGGCCTGCCCCGCAGCGGGGTGACCCCGTGAGTCGCCTCGTGGTAAAGATCGGTGGCCACGCGCTCGACTCCTTGAGTCCGAGTTCAGCGCTGCTCGCCGACCTCGCCCACGACATTGCCCAACTGGCGAGCGACGGTGTCGAAGTCGCGCTCGTGCACGGCGGGGGGCCACAGATCGAGGAACTGCTCGAGACCGCGAGAGTCGAGAGCCGTTTTCACGAGGGTCTGCGCATCACCGATACCTTGACGATGAGCTATGTGGCGATGGCGCTCGGGCACGTCAACTTGCTGATCACCGCGGCGATGAACCACGCGGGGCTGGCCTGCGTGGGACTTTCGGGCGCTGACGCCTCCTTGTTTAGCTCGACGTCACTCGGTGAGCCCTGGCAGCGTGCCGGCGCGGCGCCCAGCGTACGCATCAAGGTCATTACCTCGCTCTGGGCGAGCGGATTGTGCCCGGTGATCAGCCCACTTGCCGTTGACCACGCGGGCGATCTCGTGAACTGCAATGCCGACACCGTGGCGGGCGCGCTCGCAGGATCCCTCGACGCCGAAGCGCTGGTGCTTCTCTCGGACGTCGACCAGGTACGCGACGACCCCGATGATCCCTCATCGGCGCTCTCACACCTGAACGCTCGCCAGGTCAACTCGCTCATCGACTCCGGCGCAGCGCGCGAGGGCATGGTGCCCAAACTACGCGCGGCACTCGACGCACTCGACGCCGGGGCTCGGCGAGTGCTCATGGCGAACGGTACCCGCCATCACGCCCTGCGCGATGCAATGAGCGGAGCGATCCCCACGACCGAGATCACGCCGTGAGTCGCCACTTCATCACAATCGAAGATCTCGCTTACAAGGACCTCGCGACGATCTACGCCGGCGCGTGTTCACCCTTCGATGACGAGACCCTGAAGGGACAGGGCGTCGCACTGATCTTTGAGCGACCGAGCCTGCGCACCCGGGCGTCAAGTTCATCAGCGGTACAGGAACTCGGTGGATACGTGACGTTCTTCAGCGATGAAGAGATCGGACTGGACACCCGCGAGTCCGCCCACGACGTGGCGCGCACGCTCGCTCAGATGTACGCCATTTGCGCTCTTCGGGTTCGCGATCATCGGGTGTTCGAGAAGATGCGCGTTGCGACGAACGACGAAATGTCGCTCATTAATCTCTTGAGCGACACGGCCCACCCAACCCAGGCCGTTGCCGACGTTCTCACCATCGCCGAGCATTTCACCAGGGGCGATGTCGATCAATTGAGCGGCTTGAAGGTCAGCTACGTGGGTGACGCGACCAACGTCGCGCGATCGCTCAGTGTGGCCCTGTTGCGTTTGGGCGCTCACGTCACGGTCTGCGCGCCTGAGGGGTACCAACTCGCCCACGGCGGTGGTGAGGACCCCTTCGCCATCGCGAGCGGTTCACTGTTGCTGAGTGATTCCCCCGAAGACGCAGTGCGCGACGCTGACGTTGTCTACACCGATGCCTGGGTCTCGATGGGCTTCGAGGCCGAGACCCAGCGGCGTCGTCTCGATCTTGCGTCCTTTCAGGTCAACGAGAGTCTTATGAAGAAGGCCAAACCGGGCACCGTCGTGCTGCACTGTCTTCCCGCGCACCGGGGTGAGGAGATCACTGATGCGGTGATCGACGGTGAGAGTTCCCTCGTTTGGCGCCAAGTGTTCCATAGGCGTTCAGCAATGCTGGGCGTCCTTCGTTGGATAAAGAAGGAAGACCATGACTAAAACGCAACGCCAACACCGAATCAATGAGCTCATCGAGCGCGAGGTCATCTCGACGGCAGCTCAGATCGTGGGTCGCTTGAACGCCGAAGGTATTGCGGCGACCCAGGCGACGGTCACGCGTGACCTGCAGGAGCTCGGCACGGTGAAGATTCGAGACGAGCACGGCACGCGCCGCATCGTCGTTGGAGGCGCCAGCCTCTCGAGTCCGGCGCCACTGGACCATCTGCGCCGGATGATGGGCGAGTGGGTGGTCTCGGTAGAGAGTTCGGTGAACCTCGTGGTGGTGCGTACGCCCCCAGGCTGCGCGCACGTCGTCGCATCGGCTCTCGATCGCAGTGTGCTCGAGGGCGTACTCGGTAGCGTCGCCGGTGACGACACGATTCTGGTGATCGCGAGCGAAGCTCGCGGTGGCGAGAGGTTGGCCCACGAGTTCCGGGCGCTCGCGGGAATCGATGAATCCGTAATCACTTCAATGAAAGGAACTAGTCATGGCTAAGCGCGTGGTACTCGCCTACAGCGGGGGACTCGACACTTCGGTAGCGGTGCGTTGGATGATCGAAGAGTGGGGCGTCGAGGTCGTGTGCGTGCTAGTGAACGTCGGCCAAGACTCCGACAGTTCTGAGAGCTTCGAGGACATCAAGTCGCGCGCGCTCGCGGCGGGCGCACTCGAGTGCGTGGTGGTGGACGCTCGCGAAGAGATGGCCAATGAGTTCTGCGCGCACGCAATCTACGCGAACGCACTTTACGAGGGCAAATATCCGTTGGTGTCAGCGCTCTCGCGACCCGTGATAGTACGTCACCTCGTCGATCAAGCCCGCAAGTTCGAAGCAAGCGCCGTCGCGCACGGCTGTACGGGCAAGGGCAACGACCAGGTGCGCTTCGAAGTCGGCACGCACGCCCTCGCGCCGGACCTCGAGGTACTCGCACCTGCCCGAAACTGGGGCATGACCCGGGCGGATTCGGTTGACTACGCCGAGAAGTGGGACATTCCGATCCGGGCTTCAAAGGAGAAGATCTACTCGATCGACGAGAACCTGTGGGGTAGGGCGATCGAATGTGGGGCCATGGAAGACCCGTGGGCGGCGCCGCCTGATGAGCCCTATACGTTAACGAGAGCCACCCGTACTGAACCGGTGGAGTTAGTTCTCAGTTTCAAGGCGGGGCTTCCGGTAGCCATCGACAACGAGCCGTTCGAACTCGCCGACCTCATCAAGCAACTCAATGACCGTGCCGGCGCTACGGGTTTTGGGCGTATCGACATGGTCGAGAACCGACGCGTTGGCATCAAGAGTCGCGAGGTCTACGAATGTCCGGCGGCCCTCGCGATCCTCGCGGCCCATTCGGATCTCGAGGACCTGGTACTCGAACGCGACCTGCACCACGAGAAGGCGCGACTCGAGACGAGGTGGGCTGAACTCATCTATGACGGCATGTGGTTCTCGCCCCTCAAAGAGGCCCTCGACGCCTTCATGATCGACACCCAACGACACGTCACCGGTGACGTGCGCCTGAACTTTTCGCCACCCGGCCTGCTTCGCGTGAGTGGACGTCGCAGTCCAAGTGCGCTCTACGACCACGGCCTCGCGACCTACGACGCTGCGGACACGTTCCGCCACGCCGACTCAGAGGGGTACGTGAAGATCTACGGACTCGGCGTGAAGACTTGGGCAGCGCGTCAAGGCGCCAAGAACGCTACGCCGCCGCGGCCATGACACTCTGGAGTGGAAGGTTTTCGTCCTCGATGGACGCGACGCTCTGGGACCTGTCCGAGAGCTATTCGTTTGACCACGTCCTCTATCACCACGACATCATGGGCTCGAAAGCTCACGTGCGTGGTCTCGAGGTTGCGGGCCTTCTCAATAGCGAAGAAGTCACCGCCCTGCTGGGCGCGCTCGAGGACATCGAAGCCGAGTTCGATCGGGGCGTCTTTGTTCGCTCGGGCAGTGACGAGGACATTCATACGGCCATCGAACGCCGGGCGACCGAGATGCTGGGTGAGACGGGCGCGAAGATCCACACCGCGCGAAGTCGCAACGACCAGATCGCGACCACAATGCGTCTGTTCACCCGCGAGGCGTTAGGCGACGTCGCGAGTCTCGTCCTCGAATTTGTGGAGGCACTGCGGCGCTTGGGTGAGGCCAACGAGGATGCGGTGCTGCCGGGTTACACGCATCTTCAGCGTGCTCAGCCGGTTCTACTGAGTCACCACTTGGACGCGCACGCGTGGGCTTTGCTGCGCGACGTGGATCGATTGCTCGACGCGCGCCGGCGCTTGAACGTGTCGCCCCTGGGAGCGGGCGCGCTGGCGGGCACGTCGCTTGGCATCGATCCCGCGTTTTCGGCGGGACTGTTGGGCTTTCGCGAGGCCTTCGCCAATTCAATGGACGCCGTGAGCGACCGGGACTTCGTCGCCGAGGCACTTTTTGACGTGGCGTTGCTCGGGGTGCACCTATCGCGAATGGGTGAAGAGCTGGTTCTCTGGACCAGCGCGGAATTTAATTTCGCTTCCCTGGGTGACGAGTACACGACCGGATCATCGATGCTGCCCCAGAAGAAGAACAGTGACGTCGCCGAGTTAGCTCGGGCCAAGGCGGGCCGGTTGATCGGGAACCTGACGAGTCTGCTCGTGGTTCTAAAGGGGCTTCCGCTGTCGTACAACCGTGACCTTCAAGAGGACAAGGAGCCACTATTCGACTCGATCCGTCAGGTGCGACTCGTGCTCGCGGCCCTGACGGGCGCGTACTCGTCGCTCGAGTTCCACGCTGACGTCGCCGCTACCGCGGCGTCGGACTCGTATTTGGTCGCGATCGACCTCGCCGAAGGATTGGTTAGAGAGGGCGTGCCCTTTCGTCAGGCTCACGAGCGCGTGGGCCAACTCGTCGCAGAGGCGCTGGTCCTGGGAGTACCGCTCGTGGACCTCGTGCAAGCGAGCGACGACCTCGCTCGCTTCGCGGACCTCTTCGAACCTGGCGCGTCACTGGTGCATCGCTCGTCGCCGGGAGCCTCGGGACCACTCGCGAGGTCGATCCAGCGTGATCGTCTAGGGAGCGAGGTCGAGAGACTTCGAGGACGACTGACCCTCGAGGGCGCCCCGGCGTAGTAACGCTAATGTCACGGGTTGAACGTACGCTGAAGGCACATGGTCGAACGCCTACTCACTCCATCGAAGATCACCGCCTGGCTTGAATGCGCACACTTTCTTTCATTGCGCAACCAGGTCGACGCCGGATCACTGTTCGTAGCGCCGGCGGCGCGGGGTTCACTCGCGGACTTGCTCGTCGAAAAGGGTTCCCAGCACGAGAACGGCTGTCTCGTTGATCTAGAGAATCAGGGCAAGTCGATCTACCGGGTGCCCGGGAGGAATCCCGACGAGTCCTTCGACGAGTGGGTTTCCCGCGTGGGAAATCCAATGGACGGCACCTACGACGCGATCTTTCAGATGCCCTTCGTACACGGTGGTATCCGCGGCATCGCGGACTTCCTCGTGCGCGTGGAGTCCGACGAAGGAGACTTCGCGACCTACGAGCCCATCGACGCCAAACTCGCGCGCTCCGAGGGAAAGCCTGGGCACGTCCTGCAACTGTGCTTCTACGCCGACGCCATTCATGCCCTATGCGGCAAGGCCCCCCGACTGATGCACCTCTGGTTGGGCACCGGTGCCCAGGAGTCCCTCGTCGTCGAGCAGTTCCGACCTTACTGGCGTCGCCTGCGAAACCAGTTGAGCGAACTGCTGGGGCGTGAAGTCGATTTCGATACGAGCCCCGTGCCGTGTGACCACTGCGACTACTGCGAGTTCAAGGGCCGGTGCGAGAACGAATGGCGCGGCGCCGACTCACTGGTGTACGTAGCGAACATTCGAACCTCTGAACAGGGCGCGCTCGAACAGGTGGGGGTGCGTACGGTCCAGGAGTTGGCTCATCGCACCAGTCCGGTGCCCGAAATCCACGAGGAGAACCTCAGCCGACTGGTCCGCCAAGCGAATCTTCAGGTCGCTTCGCGCGAGAGGCCCGAAGAAGCGCCCGTTTTCGAACTCGTGACACCGGGGGAGGACCCCGTCTACGGCCACGGTTTTCGCCAACTACCAGCGCCCGACGAAGGCGACGTCTTCTTTGACTTTGAGGGGCATCCCTTCTGGACGCCCCAGCACGATCTGTTCTTCTTGAGCGGTCTCTATTTGCGCGACGAGAGCGGTGCCTGGTCATACGACCAACGTTGGGCCCACGATCTCGAACAGCAGGCCACGATGATCAGAGAACTCGTTGAGTTCCTCGCCGAACGGCGTCGTCAGTTCCCACTCATGCACGTGTACCACTACAACCACACGGAACGATCTGCTCTTGAACGATTGACTAGGGGAACCGAAAGCGAGGTCCTCTTGGATTCGCTCGTCGAGAGTGGTCTCTTCGTCGACCTGTTTATCGTGGCCAAGAACGCCGTCGTGGTGGGAACTGAGTCCTACGGGCTTAAGCACTTGGAGAAGTTGGCCGATTTTCATCGGCGGGGTGGAATCGAACAGGGAGCCGGAGCCGTTGTTGAATACGAGCAGTACATGAAGACGGGCGACGCGGCGATCCTGGTCGCCATAGCGAGCTACAACTGTGACGACGTCGCCGCGACGTTGGCGTTGCGGGACTGGCTCATTAGTCAGCGACCCGCTGACCTCGAGTGGCGCGATGCGGTACTCGAGGTCGAAGAGTTCGAGTACGACACCGACGAGTTGGTGGCGAGACTTGAGCGTTTCGACGAGGGAAGTTCCGAGCGTCTCCTGGGGGATCTTCTTAATTACTGGCGTCGTGAGCGTTCCGCGAACGTGACCCCGAAAATCGCCGAGGCGGGTTCGGACTTTGCCTCGCTCTACGCCAATCCGGACTACATCGCGAACGCGCACTTCGAACGTTTCGAGGAGGGACTCTCACGTGGCATCGCGGTGACTGAAGCGGTATTCACGTGGCCCGTCCAGGACGTCGACCCGACGTTCGTGAGTCGTCGCAGTGTGATCTACACCGGCATCGGTGACGAGCACGGTTTTGGCTACGTGTCCCAGGTGGACCTCGAGCAGCGTGACCTGCGTTTGCGTTGGCGTGAACGCGAGCAGGAGGCGGGTGTGATGCCCGTGGTGTTCACCCTCGACGAGTACGTGAGCCCTCGCGAGAAGCCTGGCGTGCTAGTCCACTTGGCTGAGCAAATTCTGACGCCTACTGCGGCGGACCCGCCCAGTCGCGTGTCATTGGCCCTCCTCGCCCGAGAACGACCGCGGTTCCTTCAAGGCTACGGCCCCGCCGGAGGAGTCTTTCGTGATGACCGCGACGACATCTTGGGTTGGGTCGGTCACCTCGACGAGAGCTACGTCGCCATTCAGGGACCGCCGGGAACAGGCAAGACCTACAGCGGTTCGCACATCATTCACGAACTCGTGCGTTCGGGCAAGCGCGTAGGCATCACCGCCATGAGTCACGCGGCAATCGACAACTTGCTCGAAGCTACGCTCGAGGTCTTTGACGAGAAGGGGGATCGAGACCTCGTCAAAGTCCTACGTCGAGGGGACAAGCCAAGGACCGGGGCCTTGGCGGGCGTGCGTTACGAGGGCTCGAGCGCCCGGGCCGAGAACGATGACTACAACCTGGTCGCGGGAACGACCTGGCTATGGTCGCGCGCGGGAATGCGTCCCTTTCCCGTTGACTATCTCGTGATCGACGAAGCAGGACAGTTGGCACTGGCTGACGCATTGGCGTCAGCGAACGCCGCGCGAAATCTGATCCTGCTCGGCGACCCCCTCCAGTTGGCTCAGGTCGCCCAGGCCGAGCACCCCGGCGGATCGGGAGCGAGCGTACTCGAGCACGTCCTTGGTGATCATGCGACCCTGCCCAGCAGTGACGGCGTCTTCATCGCCATTACCCGACGCATGCATCCCGACGTCTGCGCCTTTATCTCGAGTCAGATCTACGAAGGGCGCTTGACGAGCCACGAAAGTTGCGCGCGCCAGAACACGCACTTTGGGACGGGACTTCGTTGGCTCGAGGTGCATCACACCAAGCGTTCGACCGAGTCGAGTGAGGAGGTTCGCGCGGTCGCCGATCAGATCACTTCGATGCTCGGCACGCCGTGGACCAACCAAGAAGGACTCGACGCGCCACTGGTTGGTGAGGACTTCATGGTGGTGGCGCCCTACAACGACCAGGTGCAACTCCTCCAGTCGGCGTTCGAGAAGAATCCTGTACTCGCAGGTGTGCAGGTCGGAACGGTCGACAAATTTCAGGGTCGCGAGGCGCCGGTGGTGTTCTTTACTATGACGACCTCCTCGGCCCAGGACATGCCGCGCGGACCGGAGTTCCTGTTCTCGCGCAACCGCCTGAACGTGGCGGTGAGTCGCGCGCGCTGCCTGGCGTACCTGGTCTGCACCGAAGAATTACTCAACTCGCGGGCAAAGACCATTGATGAGATGCGTCTTATCGGCACCTTGAGCGCCTTCGTCGAATTCGCGCAGGTCTAGCCCGGCGCGATCGCGTTTTCCGTGGTCGGAGGACTCGCTGCGGGGACGACCCAGATTTGGGCTGAAAAACGCGTTTTGGGGTGTGGCGGACCTGCTACCATGGTCTTCCCACCAACGGAGACGGAGGCGGGGTGCATTTGCACCCTTGCAAACCGCGCTGTTAAGGTAGGCATCCTGCCGCTAGGGCAACTTGGCGTCAGATTTGCGGGAGAAATCCCGCAATGGTGTACTTCACACCTCCGACTTCGGTCGTGTGTGTTGTCGCTCCTTGAAAACGGAAGAACGAGAGCCAAAAGCCAGTACGGGCGACGATGGACGGATCTAACCGGACGCGTCGTTCGTCAAAAGAAGTAAGTAGTAGGCAACGAGACCACCC
>Ga0182012_10003014_pt1 | contig 18089 bp, 20 predicted proteins | sample 612S2SmetaG_FD_120486 | JGI IMG/M metagenome (GOLD analysis project Ga0182012, IMG submission 120486) | Permafrost microbial communities from Stordalen Mire, Sweden - 612S2S metaG | ecosystem: Environmental > Terrestrial > Soil > Wetlands > Permafrost | place: Sweden: Stordalen | collected...
CCGCACCGGCGGTGAACGGCTGATCCGTCGCTACGGCCGCTACGTTCGACTCGACGAGGCGAAACTGCAAGTAGTCCGCAACCTCTTCGACCGTCACGGAGCCAAAGTCGTGTTCTTCGGCCGGTTCGTCTCGATACTTCGCACCTACGCGGCTTTCTTTGCCGGCACTACTCGAATGCCGTGGCGCAGGTTCCTCATCTACAACGCCGCCGGGGGCGTCCTGTGGGCCGCCCTCTACACGTTCGCGTCCTACGGCCTCGGCGACACCTTCCGTTCAATCGAAACGGAATTGACCGTGGCCTTCTCTGCAGCCGCCGTGATGACGATTGCGGCCGTGATCGTCGTGCTCCGTCGACGGAACAAGAAAGCACTCCTAGAAGTGGCGTCGCGAGGACGGGACTCTTGAGTGCCGCCCTGCCGATGTATTGGTCACCTCGTCAATCTCGCTTCATCGGGCCGTCGCGGTCGTAGACCCCAAGACGTATCGGCGGGAGCAGTCACGCGCGCCGTACCCCTCTGGGTGTAGCGAAAATCGAGCCAGCAGGCCGATGACACCGCCGCCGAAAAACACGAGGCTGTAACTCATAAAGCAATTAGTCGTCGTAACCAATCGAGAGGAACTATCAGTGGAAACCACCATCGAAGCAATCACCCCACATCGCAAAAGGACGATCGCCGCCGTGCCCACAGCCGTCATCGCCGCGGTCGTGGTGGGCGACGTGGCCAGCACGATCATCGCCGCCATCGCTCACGGAGCCGGAGTCAGCCACGCCTTCCCGCCACTCCAATTCGCGACCTATACGGCCTTGATAGTGCTCGCCGTCATCGTCGGGTCCCTCGGCTGGCAGTTGGTACGTTCTCGGGCAACGAATCCGAGCCGACTTCTCACCCGTCTCGTGCCCCTCGTGCTCTTGCTCAGTTTCGTGCCCGATATCCTCGTGGGCATCAACAAATCAGAGACCGCTACCACCTGGGGCGGTGTCATCGCACTCATGGCCATGCACATCGTGGTCGCCACCGCGGCTGTCGGTAGTTATCTCCACTTCCTGCCGGTGCGCTCAACAAATGTTCGACGTGATAGCTGATATCAAATGATCCACGTCCGTGCCTTGGCAATCAGTAGCGGGCTTCGCGATCATCTCACGCACCACTACTTCGACACCTCATAGACAATTCTCCAATATCCCGATGTTGAAGAGCAGCCTCGCGAGGCTGCAGGAACGTGCGCGCGACTTAGTAACTTGTCTCTACGCCAATTCTAAGATAGTACAATAGTTAGCATATGAAAGTATCAAACGAACGGACCGACTCTGTTATCGACTCTGTTTTGTCGGCGAGCCGTGTCCTTGTCGCTGTGGCGGCACGGTCCCTTTCCGACATCGGAGAGCACGTCACGCTGACGCAATACAGGACGCTGGTCGTGTTGGCGTCGCGGGGGACGCAAAACATGGCGGAGCTCGCCGAGGCCGTCGGCGTGACTCCCGCGACGGCGACGCGAATGTGCGACCGCCTCGTGAAAAAGAAACTCATTGTACGGCGCGCAGAGCGAGGCGACCGTCGACAAGTACGTCTCGTCCTGTCGAAGAGCGGTCTCGAAATAGTTGCCACCGTTACGGATCGTCGCCGGCAAGAAATCGAACGAATTGTCGCCACCGTTCCCAACGAGGAACGAGAGGTTCTCGTCCATGCACTGGGACGGTTCGCGGCGGCGGCTGGTGAGGTACCCGAACAGGATTGGTCAACGGGATGGGACCTCTAAGCCAAACTTCGCACGAGCGACGTAGAAAGGCAGCGCACCTGCGGAGGTTGCAGGCGAGGATCTCTCGCTGGCTCGCTTCGACGACGTACACGAAGAAGTGGCTTGTTCTCGGAGCGATCGTTGGGGTGATCGCGGGACTGGGCGCGGTCGTCTTCTACGATGCGCTGCGGCTCGCGACGTACGTGTTCTTGCAGTTAATTGCCGGCTACCACGTTCCGTCTCCCATCAGTGAAGGTGGTGGTGTCGCCTCGGCCCACTTCGCGCGACCGTGGGCGATTCCGTTGGTGGCGTGTGGTGGCGCGCTACTAGGAGCGCTGCTCGTCTTCTCGATCGCGCCGGAGGCCGAAGGACACGGCACCGACGCGGCGATTGACGCGGTGCATCACAATCCTCGAGGCGTGCGCCTCCGCACGGTGTTCGTGAAGATTGTCGCATCAGCCTTGACGATTGGCTCAGGCGGTTCGGGCGGACGCGAGGGGCCAACCGGACAGATCAGCGCGGGCTTTGGTTCTCTGCTGGCCCGAACCTTCGATCTGAGTCCCGAGGACGCCCGGATCACCGTGGCGAGCGGGATCGGTTCGGGAATCGGTGCGATCTTCGGTGCGCCTCTCGGCGGGGCCGTCCTCGCAACGGAAATCTTGTACCGAGACGACTTCGAAGTAGAGGCACTTCTTCCCGCGTTCATCGCGTCGATCGTTGGTTACACGGTGTGGGGATCGTTCGAAGGCTTTGGTCCGCTCTTTGGTTTCGTCGGAAACTACCGACTAACGAGCGCGACGCCCTTGTTGTGGTTCGCCCTCATAGGGGTTCTCGGCGGACTCGTCGGTCTCCTCTACGCCAAAGGTTTCTACGGCATGGTCGATGCCTTCGCTCGACTCCCGCTGCCGCGCTGGGTTCGTCCCGCGATTGGGGGTGCGATCGTAGGCTGCATCGCTCTGGCCATCCCCGAGGTGTTGGGCACGGGCTACGGGTGGATCCAACAGAGTCTCGGCACACACCTGCTCCAGATCCCCCTGTGGATTGTCCTGATTCTTCCCTTCGCGCGGATCGCGACGACCGGACTCTCCATAGGTTCTGGAGGGTCCGGGGGCATCTTCGGGCCCGGCATGGTGATCGGCGCTTTCGTCGGCGCCGGCGTGTGGCGGCTCCTCGAACCCGTGGTGCCGAGCCTCGGGCACGATCCCGCGCCCTACGTCATCGTGGGCATGATGGCCTGTTTCGGCAGCATCTCGCGCGCACCACTCGCCGTCATGTTGATGGTCGCGGAGATGACGGGCACACTGTCGCTGATTGTGCCAGCGATGCTCGCCGTGGGGCTCGCGACACTGATCGTTCGACGCAGCGACGACACGATCTATCGCAGTCAGCTCAAGAGTCGGGCAGAGTCTCCCGCGCATCGCATCTTGAGTGGCCTCCCACTACTAGCACGGGTGCCGGTCGCCGATGCGATGGTGCCCGCCCGGTGCGTCCTCGTCGAACCCAGCGACGGTGACGCCTTCGTTCGCGAACTCGAAGAGTGCGGAGAGTCCGCGGCGCCATTGACCGACAGCTCCGGCCACTACCTCGGCGTGGTCACGTTGGACGCTCTGCGCGAGCGCACGTCGAGACACGTCGAAGGGGTCAGCGATGTGCCCGTCGACGTCACGGTTGCGCCGGTCTATATGGACGTGCACCTCGATGTCGTTCTCGACATCCTGACCTCGACGCCTCAGACGTGGGCCACGGTCATCGATGCCCAACGCCGCGTCGTTGGCACGGTTGCCCTGTCGGACATTGTCCAGAACTACCAGCGCACGGCCAGGAACTATCTGCGCCAGTTGTCGGAGAAAGGCGGAGCGACCGGCCTCGTCGAAGTGGTCATCGCTGATGACTCGACCTATGTCGGGGTGCCGTTACGGTCTTCGTCCATTCCACGCGGAGTGCTCATCACGTCGATCGAGCGAGGTCGCGACGTCATTCGCCCGAACGGTGACACCGTCCTTCGAGCGCGAGATCGAGTTACGGCACTCGGTGCCTCGCAGGGCCTGCAACAACTTGCTCGATCGTCGACGATGCGTGGTGGGTAGGAAGCGACCGCCAAGACGCAGTGACAGTGGAAGACAGACCAATTGGCCCTAGGCCCGACCGGTACGATTCACGCCTGGTCGCAACGCCGTGTTCGGCGCTCAATGATCAATTCGAAAGGATGAGATGAGCGCAAGTGCGCCTTCGAGTGCTTGGCGTAACGCCAGCGGATCCCGTCGGGCTTGGGTGAGCATGAGCCCACCCTGCACGCTGGCCAAGGTCGAAGCAGCCAGCCATGCCACGTCGGTGTTGGACTGAAGCTCACCGTTGGCGACCATAGCGGTGAGGCCAGATCGAATCGCTTCCTCCCACCGGTCGAAGCCTGACGCGAGCGCTGCTCGAATTTGATCATCGTGTTCACCGAGTTGCGAGACGAGGTTGGCGATGGGGCATCCACCTCGACCATCGAGTTCGATTTGTAGTTGGACGAGGGCGTCCATCCAACTCTCGAAGCCGCTCCAGGAATTGAGCCCGTCGAAGAGCGCTCGTTGGCCGTCAAGGACCACATCACTTGTGGCTTCGGCAACAGCGCGCATCAGGTCGGCCTTGTCGTCAAAGTAGTGGTACAACTGGCTGCGCGAGGCTGACGCGCGGTTGCAGACCTCGTCCAGGCTGGTGCCCTCGATGCCCTTGGTCGCGACTACCTCGGTAGCCGCCGAGACAATACGGTGTCGGCTCCGACGCCCTCGCTCGGTCGCTGGTCGCTTCGCCACGTCCCATCCTCTCAGTTCTGGACTTGACAGTCCAGTACGCGTCTGCTTAGATGCTAACTGGACTACGTGGTCCAGTTACACCGTCATGACCGAGGAGTTCCAATGTCAGTCACTATTCGAGAGCAGTCCGACCAGATGCAGGCTGCTGCGGCTGAGCATCTTCCGCCCGAGGTGATCGAGGTCTTCAACCGGAACATTCAAAATCTCCTTGACGAGGGCGTGCCCGCCGACGTCGTGGCAGTCGGTGACACGTTGGCGCCGTTCACCCTCGATGACGCTATGGGTTCCTCAGTCTCGCTCGATGAGCTCACGGAGAACGGACCAGCGGTGCTCGTGTTCTACCGGGGCGGCTGGTGTCCGTACTGCAATCTGGCTCTTCGAACGTATCAACGTGAACTCATACCCGAGTTGTCGAAGTTTGGCGCGCGCCTCATAGCGATCAGTCCACAGAGTCCCGACCAGTCACTCTCGACGGTTGAGAAAGCCGAACTCGACTTCACCGTCCTGTCCGACCCCAGCAACCGAGTCGCGAAGAGCGTCGGCATCGTGTTCCAGCAAGCCGCCGACGTCCTCGAGGCCCAAAAGAATCTCGGACTCGACCTTGCCGCGGTCAACGCGGAGGGGTCGACGCAGCTCCCACGCCCGACGGTGCTGATCGTTGACCAGAACCGGGTGGTACGGTTCGTCGACGTCCAGCCCGACTACACGGCTCGGACCGAGGTCGCCGACATCATCGCTGGGCTGACGGAGCTTTCAGGAAACTAGTCGGTCATCGATCGAGAGATCGCAGAGGGTTAGGGACTCTCTCGGATGCGGCGAAATCAACACTTGGGCACCGATGGCGTTCACGGAGATTTGCGCTTCGCAGTTTCCAGCTAGCGAGACGTCGAAGCCTGCACCGATCAAGTCGATCCGGGCGAAACCTCCTTCCCTTCTCTTTGGATGGTCAGCGGGAAATGCCGCGACCCTTGTTTCGTCGGACGCAAGTATTGCGTTGACGTGAGACATTTTCGGAATCTACATGTACGGTCGAAATGGGTCTTTACTAGGAGAAACGTCGCACCCCCAACGGGATTCGGACCCGTGCCGCCACCTTGAAAGGGTGGGTGAATTTAATTTGGACCGATACGAATGCTCTGATGAACGTACATTTTTGATCGCGAAAAATATCGCCAATCTCGCGTTGGGCATTCAACGGGCATTAACGACTTCCGTGTCAATTGTTAAACACGCTTTCATCGCCTGTCTTGACCGCACGGCAATGACGTCAATGCATCTCTATCGAGATGAAGACCGCAGTTCCGCAATGAATATTCTCACAGCTTCCACAGCGTCATTCGCTAAGACGTCTTCATCAAGATCAGGGTGTAGCCCATTCATGGTTCTCGCATAAGCAAGACTTCCTTGCGAATCCGCGTTCGCAAAATTCTCCGCCAGTTCGTCGATCGCGGTTTCGGTGGCTCCAACGAGCTCCGTCCCAAACCTATTGATGGTGAGCCGAGCCGCCTGCGACGATCCGCCGGCGTCATTGTGCAAAAGCACGAATGCGATGTCGTACCAATCCTTAGCGAGTCCTCTTCCGTGGGCCGCGTGTGATTTTGTCAGCAGATAGGCCGGCAAAGTGGCAACTCGAATCTGCGCCGTCAATGACTCGCCGTCGATCGTCGCCGCGAATGATTGCAGCGACCAGTCCTGCGCTGCGAACCGAGTGCCTCGAAGGTTTATTGCACCCAAGTAAACACATCCGTCAAAGATCAACGTTTCGTAATCCCTCACGTCGTCCAGGTCAGCGAGAAATTCGATCTTCACGATCAATTCCGTCGGTGATTGATCCCGCCAACGCCACACGCGTTGGTCATCCGGAGTGAAATCGCAGTCCGTCAGCGCTCGCTCCAAGCGGGTGCTGTTTGCGGATTGACCGAACACTTCAAGATTCACTTGAACGTCGACGTCGGTTGTCCCTTGATGCATTCGCACCGAATTGCGGCATAGGAGGTCTGGTACCAAACCTCCGAGCAACACAAAATCGGGTGTTTCACCGTACGCCAATACCAATCGAACAAGAGCCCTTTCGGCCAAGTCGCGTGCGCGTCGACTACGAATGGGGTCCGACATCGGCATGATCTCTTAAGTAGCGGGCGGCCTCGGAGGACCGCCCGCCAACGGCAAGTAAATCGGCATAGACCCGAGCAAGAAGCGCCACTTGGATCCCGTTGACGACCGGACCCTTCGCACTCAATCTTGTCGGAAGGGCCCGAACTTCCAAGAGGTGTCCACGATCCACGACGTTCGCGCCGACTGTCTCTGCAAGTAGATCAAGGTTCGAGAAGAGTTCGTCATCAACGTACAGTTCAACGACGGTAAATTGCGACAGAAAGGGAGCGACAAGAACTGATGCGGCCGCTCCAGTAATCGCCCACGATGTCGAACTGTCGTTGAGTGCAGGTGCAATCTCTGTCTGAAAAGCTTCCAGCGGATCTCTCCACAACCGATGAAGCCGGATCACGGGTCTTTTGCTCGCGAGTAAAGCCGCCGCCGTTGCATACTGATCGAGGAAAGAATCGGGATTGACGACGCGGCGCGCTGAGAGCGGTCCTCTGGGGATATTGGGGCGCTCAAGCAACTCCAGCTTTTCCAGTTTTGCCAAGGCATTGTTCGAAGCTCCTCGAGAAATGCCCGTCGCTTGTTCGACCGCCTCAACGGTTGGAGGCACGCCAGCGAACACAGCTTCTGCGGCCGCAATCATGGTCTGAGTCCATCGCGAGGTGCTCTCCTCATTGAGTAGACGCTGGCGTCCCTCACGCAGGATTATGAGTCCGGTCCCCAGATTCACGTTCGCGTCACCACTCTCGTCAACCCAACCTCGGTGCCGAGTCAAGAGCCAGTCTTTGGCGCCTTGCGAGATTCTCTTCCCAAAAACGATCTCAACTTGCGGCGCTGCAGCGATGAGCCGTTCAACGTCAGCGGGCCAACCTTCTCCCGCCCAACCTGCCAAGAATCTGTGCAGTCCACCTCCGGCACGAATGAAAACTTGAAAAGTCGGCACTGCTTTCGTCGAGCCTGGCTCGATGTCGACCTGAACACCCTGGGGGAGCACAGCACGCATCGCAATGCGAATGCTTGTAGAAAGTTCATTAGCCCCTGGCATACTTCAGATAATACAGTACTTCACTGGTCCAGTGAAGTACTAACCGAGTGGTGAAGCAACACTTGTAACGAACACCACCTGAGATCGGTGGTGGCTCGGATGCAGCCAGAATTGAGTAGCGACAAGTGTTTGGCGGCTTCCTACGTCCATTTACGGGTGATTTTGGGCGTTGAATGGGCATTACCTGGGCATTAACTACGCTCGTTTTGCGAAAATATGGCACTTTCGCGGCGTACACTCAAAGCGAAGAAATCGGCCTTCACCAGGAATTACGAAGCACCCCCAACGGGATTCGAACCCGTGCCGCCACCTTGAAAGGGTGGAAGGAACTGCTAGTTCGGCTATCCGTAAAACCTGATCAAGAGGCAGGTAATGAAGACAAATTTACGTTGAAGAGTCTTGCGGGCACTCTATGGGCATAAAGGGAGCACACTGACCGTCGACGAAAGTACTTACATTGGGGCGCCCAAATGCAACCGTTGTAATTTATGCAGTCAAGTCAAGAGCGCCTTTATCAAATCTGCCAGCTAATCGATCACGTTGCAACTTGCATTCTGGACTTCGCAGATTGCGGAATCCCGATGGAATTATTTGACGCTATGGAGCTCGCCGGACGTCTCGATCTCGCGATCGAGGTAATTCGCCAGGAAAACGGAGCATCCACGTGAAGTCGCGTTGGATGTTTGTTACCGCGTTGTGAGTCAATCGAATTATCTTCGCTTGGTGACCCGTGAGCGCGCTGATTTGAACATCGATTTATTCGAGGACTTGTCCGGTAATGTTCCTGGTGCTTCGCTGCGCCAGAAGTCGTCTGAGATTCAAAAGGCTTCACCATCCCGGGTGTTTCTTTCTAAGTTGCTTGGAGTTCATACCGATGAACGTGCGTGGCGTCGTGGGGCTGCGGGGGAAGAAGAAGTTGCTCGGCAACTGGAGAAGCTCGGGCCAAATTGGCGAGTCATACACAGCGTCCCAGTTGGCTCGAATGAAACCGACATTGACCACGTCGTCGTTGGTCCACCGGGAGTGTTCACGCTAAACACCAAGAATCATCTCGGTAAGAAAGTCACGGTCTACGACAATGTCATCTACGTCAGCGGCGTCAAGCAGCAATATCTGAACAAGTCGAGGGCCGAAGGACGGCGAGCTTCGAGGATTTTGAGTTCCGCCTGCGGATTTGAGGTCATCGTCATTCCCGTTGTTGTGGTTATGGCCAGTGAACTCGTCTTCAAGGGCTCGCCGATTGGAGTAAACGTTGTTGGACGGAAGAGGATTTCCGGTTGGCTTGATGGCCAAAGCACCCAACTCCCTCCCGATCGAATCGAGTCGATCTATTCGGTGGCTCGCCAGCGATCAACTTGGGTTCACTGATTGAGTTCGACAAGTAAACAGCGGGGTTATATGTGGCAACGCTGGCGGATCTAGACAAATCGGCCACACGGACCTTATTCTCTGATTGAGTCATGTTGGATTTTCGTCTGGGGGCGAGTTGTGGTGGAGAATGGAGATGCTTCCGCAGGCGGATTGGGTGCGTCTTGGCGAGCCCTCTTTTCCGAGATTGATCGCGATGTCAACTTTCTGAAACAAGAACGCAAGGCACTCCAACTAGCGAAGCGAGAGCCGGCGGCGTCCGAAGCTGCGGAGCGAGTCTCTAGCGCTTACAAGGTGGTCCGCGGGAAGAGCGAACGTGTGCGAATAGTCATTGAATCGAACCCTGGAGTCTTCACTTGCGTGATGAGCGATTTCGTGAAAATTCGCCCGCCAAGTCCGCCAACGAGAAACGCGACGCGACAACAAATAGTGAATTACCGTGCAACTCTTCGTAATTTTGATCCAAGATTGCCAATCGAGTTGACCCGTGATTGGTTGATGAACTATCTGGGAATTGAACCGCTAGAGGCGCAGGACCTTGTCGATCATGTGGAACATATCGGGCCTGTAGATGTGCTTCAAAATTCGTCCCAAGCGCTTGCCGTGGAAGTCAAGAAGCGACTCGAGGTTATCGGTGCACATGTGCGGATTGTCGAGGACGCAACGCCCTCGTTGCAAGGAGAAGCAAGGAAGTCCCAACGCGAGCCGATCAGTGAATCCGTCAGACACGAAGTATGGCGTAGAGACGGTGGGCAGTGTGTGGACTGTGGAAGCAGGGAGAGACTCGAATATGATCACATCATCCCAGTTAGTCGGGGGGGGTCAAACACAGTCCGGAATCTTGAGTTGCGTTGTGAGGTATGCAACAGAAGTAAGGGTGCTCGAATTTGAAACAAGACAATTTTCGTCTATGAAAACTACTAGCTCGATTCTTTAACTAACTCTTCCCTGAGTTTATGAGGCATCGTCCTCCTCCTTTGTCGAACGCCGCTGGAAGCGGGTTCCTTCCAACTCCCAAGGGAGATACAAAAGAGGGAATTACATTTTGCCTGGAGTGGCAATCCACACCGGGGCACCAAGGACTACAAGGTCGTACGGCTTTGTTGAGTCATCGATGCAGAATGATTGGAAGAGCACATCGAATCGATCGCTCCGAAAGCCTCCGTACCTCGGACCATTTAACAATCTCACTGCAAAATCAGTCCGACTTGACGGTGAGTAACGGAGGTCACGGTCGAGGAACTCATTTTCAATTTCCGGGTCTTGGAATTCGCGAGTCCTATCCAGGATCCCGTAGAGACCATCGACATCGCTCGGAACCTCTGCGAGTTCGTTTGGGACCGGGTTTCGACCGGTGTAATTAGAAGCCGATCCAAATAGCGCCACGAATACGCGGCCAAATTCGGGGTCAGCAACTTCTGCCTTCATTGCCGCAATCGTTACGTTCAACTGACTCTTCCAACCTTGATGAACGTCGATAGTCCCGAGTGTCAGGTCCAACTCGGCGCGGATGTAGTCTCCCCAACCTTGACCAAGGGAAGAAGTAATCCCACTCACCGATTTAGTAGCTTCTCGAACGAGGGCAAAATTATTTTCCCGGTCAATCGGTTTCTTATAAATTCCAACGCCGCCCCACGGAGTGGGGATGCTCCCGATACTCCATCTCGTGCGCGTCGCTGCTTCCTGTTCGACTATCTGACGAACGAGACGCCGAGAGATATAGCGGAAGTCGGCTTGCCATTTATTGGTTCCCACGATGGACATTCAACACCAATTGGCGAATGACCAGCGTGCGAACCTTGCGTCGCTGCGGGGACACAATCGAAAGCAGGCTAAGGGGTATGGTAAGCGCCCGAGTACTTTATTTTCTCCACGTGATTGTTCATCCTTTGGCACCTATTCCAAAGTCATGCTTTGAGTTCGTCAAGTATGCCGGCATGATTAATTCCGGGTTGGGTCGTCACGAGCCACCCGGAGAGTTACGAAAAAAGGCTAACGAGTCGTTGCTCGCGCATTATGTCAATACGTTCGGCGAACGAGTGCAAGTCGTCTCCAACGACACGGTGGGAGAGTATTCTGGTGTCCCCGTTTGTCATAACTATTTCCTGATCAGTGGCTCACCAACGGACGGTGAAGCCAACGCCAGTGCCACGCAATGATGTCAAGCACTCTCGTTTTGCTCAACATCTCAACTTCGTCACCAGTTGGGCCTGAAGCGTTCTCGTCGCGACGCATGACAGCGACTTCAGACCGGAGCGAGCCCAAATGCTCGTCAACAATCGGGTCCCTCATGATCTGCCAGTAGCGATACCAACAGTTGGACCATGTCAGGCATAGTTCGTTGCGTACGAATGAGTCTGTCATCGGTACGAGTTGCGGTCGCTTGCCGGCAATCAGTTTTGAAGAGACTACGTAGATTCCCTGGCGTGGAGACTGACCGCTCTCGCGCAACTTCGTAACCAGGAGATTCCAAAGAACACTGACCGATGAAGTCCCGGTGCCAAGAGCAGCCGTGAAGTCTTCTTCACTTTCAATCTCTTCCAACTTCAGAGAGTCGTCAATTGCACGAAGAAGCCCTTCTGTGGCGCCCTGGCCTTCTGGCGAAAGTAGCCATTCATCGAAACCATTCGTGGTGCTCACTGATAAGTGGCGGATGGCGCTCAGGTCAGCGGAAGTGAAGGTGTTGGGACTCTTCGCATTGGAAGTTCGAAATTCAAGGTCGTAATAGCGCCCGTAAAAGTCGGTGAGATAACTACTGAGAGATTCCCGAGGATCATTGCCAACTCCACCGGTTACCAGTGCTCGAGCCCCTTTTACTGATTCACTCGCCGACCTTGATGCGCTCATCGCTCCAATGTACTTAGCGACTTGGCTTTCATCAACCTCTCTACGTCCCATCAACGTCGTCGCCGAGTGATTGTCGAATGATCCTTGAGTCATGTGGGTGGTAATAGTCCCTCAGTGGATTGCTCACCCAGTAATTTTCTTTCCAGTACCAACAAGTGAGATCCCACTCATTCACGCCGAGCCAGTCACAAGGCTCGCTCCACCCGGTCCGATGAGAGTTGTAAACCCTGTCACCGGCGATGCGGGTACCTCGGTGCATTTCGGTGAGTTCGATGCCCCTTTCTTCAAAGTAGTTATCCCAGAGACGAAACTCGGAAATGCCCACGACAGTGTGAAGAATCATCATGTCGTCGTCATAAAAGGCGAGACGCCCAATTTTCTTAGCGTTCTCGTCGACGAGTGCTTCTCGACCGCCTGGATAGCGCAAATCGACTGCATCCAATCGAATGAGATAGTCGAGTCCCGTCAACTTAAGTACCACGTGAATCCTTCGCCTGATTGCTGGCTAATGGATTGCCAGCATCCTTTGCCAACTGTTTGAAAAGACGATGCAGGCGTCGACGCCTTCGGCGTCTCAGAAGCCATTGCGGCAACCAGGGCTGAAACCAAGCAGAAATACCTCGATCTCAGTGTTCCTAAGAGATCGAAAGAATCTGACATTCCGGTCGGGTACATAAGCTGCATCCATAGTCCGATAGAGGTGTGTCATTGGTCCTGCCGCATAGGAGAGTTCTGTCTTAGCGGATGTTTCTTGTTGTCACGAGTCAGGTCTAAGCTGGCTTCATGCAAAGGCCCAAGTTCACATTCATCGATCTCTTTGCGGGAATCGGAGGATTTCACGCCGCCTTGTCAGCAATGGGGGGGAAGTGTGTCTACTCGATAGAGATTGATCCCGCGGCGGCCTCGGTCTACCAACGCAACTGGGGAATCAATCCTCTTGGTGACATCACCAAGGAAGCGAATGATGAAGTGATGAACGTCCCAGAACATGACGTTCTGTGCGCGGGTTTTCCATGCCAGCCTTTCTCCAAGAGTGGCGCACAGCGTGGGATGGAAGAAACCCGAGGCACTCTTTATTGGAACATTCTTCGCATCATTCAAGAGCGCCGTCCAGCGGTCGTGCTTCTGGAAAATGTTCGCAATCTAGCTGGTCCTCGACACCGTCATGAATGGCAGATCATCGTCGAAACGCTTCGCGCAGAGGGATATCGAGTATCGGATTCTCCCTCTATCTTCTCTCCTCACCTCTTGCCCCGAGAGGCAGGGGGTCGGCCACAGGTTCGTGAACGCGTTTTTGTCACAGCTAGTCGCCTTCCAGAGGGGCGTGGACTCGAAGTATTCGCCGAGCCGGCAGTTGCGAACCGACCAATTGCCGGTTGGGACCCGCAAGGATGGCATCTTGAAGGCGATCTTCCACTTGATGACAATCACAACGTCCGGGGCTGCGACTTGTCTAAAGCCGAAAGACTATGGATTGATGCTTGGGATGACTTTGTCCAGTTGATGTGGGAAGAGCGCGGTGGCCGTCGACTACCAGGATTCCCAATCTGGGCCGATGAGTGGGTTGAGTTGAAGAGTTTGAAACCTTCGCGATTGAAGATCGAAGCGAAGTGGAAGGCTGATTTTCTTGTAAAAAACTCCGAGTTCTACACCGCACATAAGGTCGTACTTGATGAATGGACCCGGCGATGGGGAATCTACACTGACCTCTTCCCGCCTTCGAGGCGCAAACTCGAGTGGCAAGCGCAGGACACACCCAGGCTTTGGGACACCGTCATGCATTTTCGACCTTCAGGTATACGTGCAAAGGCACCGAGTTATCTTCCTGCACTAGTCGCAATTACGCAGACAAGCATTATCGGCAACCGCGAACGTCGGCTCTCTCCAAGAGAGGCGGCAAGACTTCAGGGGCTTCCCGACTGGTTCGATTTCGGAGACCAGCGTGCCGGAGTGACCTATCGGCAACTTGGAAATGGAGTCTCAGTTGGGGCCGTTTGGCACGTTCTTCGTGCGCATGTGGAGCGAGATCAAGATGCGTTGAAATGGACAAAGCCATCTCTCCTCAAGGCTGTACTTAGTGCGCCAGATGGTCCAGACAGAATCCTGGATGCGATGCACGCTGCCATTTGAGATCCTGCTGGTTAGGAAGGCGGTTGGACGATGACCTGAGACATATCCAGAACGGACCTATCTCGTACTCTCCACGATCTCATTGACTAGATGAGTAAATTCTGCTGAGTGACGTTCCTCGGAACTACGAATAACTGTGTTGCGCGTCCTATCGTCCCGAGTTCGAGAACTTCTTGTCGAATTCGGCACGTTGAGCAAGATAAAGGTCTGGCGGATTACCCCCCGCATAGCACGCGAACCAGGTTGTCATAGGGACGAAACTGCCTTCCAGGATGGCGTCACTCATGAGGTTTGCAACAAATGCCTTGGGGACTAAGATTGCTCGATTGTTGTGAGCCACTTTGATGTCAATGAGTTTTGACTGGTCGAATAAATATATGCCAGGCATAAAGACTTCGGAACTTTGCTTGTACATTTCATTTTCATTTATCAAGGAAGATCTCTTAAACAAGAGCATTTCAATCTCATTGGATCTGCAGCCGCCACTAATCGCTCGAACGACCTCACTCCACAGGACTTCGAATGGCAGGGACTGGTCGATGGAATCGCCAGCAGGCAACTCCCAGGTTTTGAGAAAGCGAACTCCTTCGATGGGGCTCCAATGAATCAACCCGCAGACGCTTCCCTCGGCGATATTCACGTTCGGTCGCACCGGTGTCGCAACCAGAATTGAACCACCTTCACTTGACTCTAATTTGACGCTCTTCGCCGAATAACCGCCAGTAGACAACGATATTGGTGTGTCGAAGGTCCAGGATGTGTCCTGGCGAGTGGCATCCCAAAGCGCCGCGATCGAAATTGGACCATCCTTTGAGACCTTGTGGCTCCACTGATTGCCTTCGAACTCGTAGTCGTAGCCTTTTTCACCTCGCGGCGGTCGAGCAAATTGAAGCGATGGTTCGTGAGACCGCAGGTAACTTGCGAATGCGTCAACGAAGAGGTCTTCGAGCATCGCAGCGCTTGATAGGCCGTAGTAGCGCTCGCGGAATTGACGTTGGGCGGCCACAATTGGATGATGATATTCAGGTCTTGCCGACATGTTGGAGATGGCATCTTTGAAATCGTCGATATTACTCACGGGAAGAGTCTGACATCTGCCACTGTCTGAAGGTGAATCGGTAAGAAGACCCGATCACCACAATTTCAAGCACTGTGTCAGCAGTTCCGATTGACTGCGTGAGTTAAATGCGATTGGAGTCAGCATGGAGACCTGCTGCGCGCATCTCCCGGGCCAATGTGAGCCGCCAACCCCCTGCACTATCGTTTGGTATATATACGACACCCGCCATGTCGGAAGGTAACTCCACTCCTTCGTCGTAAAGGACTGCCACCTTAGGTCGACCGAGCGCGCCTATGAAATAACCAAGTTCGAAGACAACGTTTTGACGAGCTCGAGGATTCAGATCGGTCGCATCTTTGGCGCGACCGAGATCGTCCGCCGTGGCCAATACAACGACGAATCCTGCATCTGTCGCATGGCGTTCAAACTTCTCGATTATTGTTTGACCCCGATTCGGCTGTTCATGAAGGATGACTGGGTCTTCGCCGGTGAGTCGACTGATTGTGTGGGCCACATCTACAAGCGAGTTGGTGTCATGACCGTGAACGATGAACACAACACCACTGAGGGACTCGACCGCATTCTCGGGGGCAACGCTCTGACCATCTGTCTCTCGCATCCCCAGCTCAAGCAATGCAGAATCAAGTATTGCAATCCCTCTCTTCACTCCCGAGCGTCGAGCAGCTGCGTAATCTTCTGTCGTTGTACCGCTGAACGTGACGACTGGCGAATACTTGATCTTCGCGAACGATGAGACCAGCGGGTGGCCTTGCCCCAGGGCAACTCTCAGAGCCGTCGCTGAGCGTTCCTTCCACGTAGTTATATCTTCTGGCGCTCCCTCATTCGCGGCTCGAACTTGCTCACGTAACAGTGATGATTTTGGGTCCCCCTCAGAAGGGGCGTTGGTATTGGCCATGGGAATCATTCTCTCAACCCATTTACGAACAATCGCTGTCTGGCGGTCCACATAGTCGCTGGGAGACGTGACCTCTTCAAATTCGAGAATTAAGGCTTCATTGACGAATAGTGACCACTCTTCACCGTAATTACCGCCTCCTACCGGGTTGGGATAGTCCGCGGTAATGAATGGAAGAAGGCGAATAATTGTTGTCGAGTCAAACTTAAAAAAGTCAGGATTGTCGTAATGGACGCTAGGTGCCTCGCCATCGTTCTGATATGCACGAACAGCTTCGTTTGTGAGGTGTACCAGTAGGTCAAGAAGGGTCGTTGCCTTTGGCATGTGCCGGAGGTGTCTTGCGCCGAGCGTGATTCGTTCTTGAATTGCCATTGTGAGTTGAGCAGGAATCGCGGGCTTTGAGTTCGCGACCGCTTCGACGTCGATTCCTTTCGTGCCTTGCTGAAACAGTTGGCGGCGAAGTGTGGCGACTTTGGGCCACTCACCATCACGCATGAAGCAATCAAAAACCATGTCGAGAAGTTCGCGGTTCTTCGAGAACCAATCAGAATCATCTTCCAACCACTGTTGTACGCGGTCCACGTTGAAAGACGCTAGCCGTGGGTGTGGCGATCATCCGCTGACAACGGTGATTCGCTCCCAGCGAGGCGAAATTCGAAGCGTCAAGCTCTCTCCGCACGTGTCTAGAACGACTACTCTGCAAATTCTTGTGGTAGCGCTGACAGATAACGCTGTGCTATTCCGCCCGAATGTGCCTCGAATAAGTTTCGCGCGACATTTAGTCCAGCCTTAGCGAACTGATAATCGTCAGACGAGATGTGCCACGCGAAAAGGCTCGCCCTAACAGAGAATCCGACGAGGGCGTCAAGATATTGCCACACGGTCGCGACAGAGACCTCGAAGAGCCCTCCATGAGCATCTTGGGGGATCGAGTCCTCGCCGACCTGCTTGAGAAACCGTCGATCAATTCGACCTTCGCGATGTATTAACGAGTTTCGAACCTCTATCGCGTAAATGGCCTCTTTGGTAAACGCTCCACTTGGATCGAACTGGGAGCCATATCTTCGTGACGCACCCTTGACAAGAGAGGTAACGCGGGTCTCGCCCGCGAGGATTTGGCTCGGTTCCCCTTTGGATATTGACTCGAGGAGTGACAAGTGTTGTTCGAGATGCCCAACTGCAACTGCCAAGAGTCCTGCACGGGAATACTCGCCTGGGGATTGCGGAAGTGAAGATATTTCCAAAAGAAGTCCAGCGTTGTTCTCGATGACATGGGGGTCCTCAACGCTTCGCAGTATCTCACCCATTTCCTCCTGAATCCCATCTAATTCCGTCTGAATCTCCGATTGGACAAAGGATGATGCAATGTCCTGAAATGCATCATCAACATTGGGATAGAAAGGTGCGGTTTTTGCACCGGCAGCAGCTTGTTCGAAGTGGCGGTGAATAAGTTCGGCAAGTCTGGTCGCAAGATCCTCAAGAATCGGATCACCGGAGATGTATGGCCCAAGCATGACTGACATCTCGTCAAGCGAGGGAATGCCATCTTGGGAGCCCGTAGCACGATTAGCGCGAATGAGAATCAGATAGTTGCTTAGGCAAACGTTCATCGATGACGATAAGCGAGAATTGAGAAAACCGAATGGAGGCTCAGTCATCAAGGTGATTCGCACGCTTCGTCGTCCATCACTCAATTATGCGCATCCAAGTGCCTGACGCGACTTATCGGGCGCCCTCTCTTGATTGACGTATCGATTAGTTCATCGGATTTGCCTTTCGGGCAACCTTGGTGACCTTGTAACACCCGTGCCCGGGCCGACGGGCGCGTAGCGCCCAGTCGGGCCCATTGGCCCACTTCGTGATCTCAAAATCGTTGAAATTAATGGAAAGAAAAAACATTTTTCGACGTCGCAGAAAGTTTGTGTCGAAAACTCGCCGTATTCGTTGGCTCCTTATATAGGGGGCGAAAATATCGCCCTTCAAAAAGGAGCAACATGCGATTACCAATTGACACCCAGACCGTGCGATTCGTGGCGGCCGGACCGGTATCACCCGTTCTCGACTACGAGACAAAAGCGCCGAAG
>Ga0182012_10003015_pt1 | contig 18086 bp, 14 predicted proteins | sample 612S2SmetaG_FD_120486 | JGI IMG/M metagenome (GOLD analysis project Ga0182012, IMG submission 120486) | Permafrost microbial communities from Stordalen Mire, Sweden - 612S2S metaG | ecosystem: Environmental > Terrestrial > Soil > Wetlands > Permafrost | place: Sweden: Stordalen | collected...
CAGCGATGACGTCCTGCGCCGGGCCGGCGCCGCAGAAGCCGGCAGCGAGCATCCGATCGGGGTGGCGATCGCGGCGGCGGCACGATCCAGATTCGGCGCAGCGAAGCCCGCGCGCGACTTCGCGGCGCTCGCCGGCCACGGTGTGCGTGCCAATATCGATGGCGTCGCGGTCATGGTGGGTCGACGCACCATGCTCGTCGATGCCGGGTGGGCCGTGCCCGACGATCTGGCCGAGCAGGCGCAGTGGCTGGAAGAACACGGCGACACCGTCGTATTCGCCGGCTGGGCCGGCCAGGTCCGTGGAGTGCTGGCGGTGGCCGATACGGTCAGGCCCGACGCGGCCGACGTTGTCGCGTTGCTGCACCGGATGGGCCTGCGGGTGGCGATGATCACCGGCGACAACGCCCGGTCCGCCAACGCGGTCGCCGGTCGGCTGGGCATCGACCGGGTGCTGGCGGAGGTGCTGCCGGCCGACAAGCAGGCCGAGGTGGCCGCCCTGCAAGCCGCCGGTGAGGTGGTGGCCATGGTCGGTGACGGCGTGAACGACGCGCCGGCCCTCGTGCAGGCCGACCTGGGCATTGCTATCGGCACCGGCACCGATGTCGCCATCCAGTCCAGCGACCTGACCCTGATGCACGCCGACCTGGCCGGGGTGCCCACCGCGATCGGGTTGTCGCGGCGCATCTACCGCACCATCGTGCAGAACCTCGGCTGGGCGTTCGGCTACAACGTGCTGGCCATTCCGCTGGCCGCGACCGGTTGGCTCAACCCGATCATCGCCGGTGCAGCGATGGGGTTGTCCTCGGTCAGCGTGGTCATCAATTCCCTGCGTCTGTTGCGCTTCGGCGAGACCCGTTACCGGGAGTAGATGCGTGCGTCCCAGCCGGCGAGGTTGAGAGAGCCTGAGATCGAGGTGCCCGGTGTATCGGGCAGGTTGCCGAGCAGCAGATCGGCCGCGATCCATTCGCGGCCAATCACTTCCCCGATTTTCACGGTCCGGGGATTGCGGGCGCAGTTGGCGATGACGAGGAGTTTCCTGTCCGGGGTGGATCTGGTGTACGCCCAGATCTGCGGGTCCTCGGCCATCAGCGGCGTGAAGTCACCGTCGACCAGAACGGGCAATTCGTGGCGCAGCCGAATCAGGGCTTGGTAGTGCGCGAAAACCGAATCTGCTGCATCGATCTGAGCTGCGGCGTTCAGCCAGGTGTGGTTGGGATTGACCCGCAGCCATGGCTCACCGGTGCTGAATCCGGCGTTCGGCCCCGCATCCCATTGCATTGGTGTGCGGGCGTTGTCGCGACTCATCTTGGCCAGACCGGCCAGCGCCGCACCTTCGTCGATGCCGAGTTCGACCACCTGCCGGTAGTAGTTGACGGCCTCGAGGTCCTGGTAGTCCTCCGGGAACCGGAACGGGTAGTTGGTCATTCCGAGTTCCTCGCCTTGATAGACGTAAGGCGTGCCGCGCATGCCATGCAGGATGGTCGCGAGCGCCTTGGCCGAGGCGGCCCAGTAGTCGGGGTCGTCGTCGCCGAACCGGGACACGACACGAGGCTGGTCGTGGTTGTTCCAGTACAGGCTGTTCCAACCGGTTTCCGCCAGCGCCGCCTGCCACCGATAGAGCGATTTCTTCAAAGCGAGCCGGTCCAGGCCGCGGTAGTCGAACTTGTTCGTCGGGCTCTGATCGACGAGCACGTGTTCGAACTGGAAAACCATGTCCAGCTCGCCCCGGGCCGGATCGGTGTAGAGCCGCGCTTCGTCGGGCGTCACCCCCGGCATCTCGCCGACCGTCAGGAACTCGCCGTCGCGGCCCCCGAAGACCGCATCGGTCATCTCGGCAAGGTACTCGTGCACGTGCGGTCCGTCGACGAACCTGTCGAAGGCGATAACGAACCGCCGCCCCGGGACCGCCGCAGTGTCGGGCAGCCCGTCGGCCTTGGAGATGAAATTGATGACATCCATGCGGAAGCCGTCGACACCGCGGTCGAGCCACCAGCGCATCATGTCGTGGACGGCCTGTCGAACCTGCGGGTTCTCCCAGTTCAGGTCGGGTTGCTTACGGTCGAACAGGTGCAGGTAGTACTGGTCGGTGGTCTGTTCCCACTGCCACGCCGATCCGGAGAAGAATGAACCCCAGTTGTTCGGCTCGGCGCCGTCACGAGAGTCCCGCCAGATGTACCAATTGCGCTTCGGGCTGTCGCGCGACGACCGTGCCTCGACGAACCACGGATGCTCATCCGAGGTGTGGTTGACCACCAGGTCCATCACCAGCTTCATCCCGCGTTCGTGCACCGCGGAAAGGAGCGCATCGAACTCGGCAAGGGTGCCGAACATCGGATCGATGTCGCGGTAGTCACTGATGTCGTAGCCGTTGTCGGCCTGCGGTGAGCGGTAGATCGGTGACAACCAGATCACATCGACCCCGAGCTCCCGCAGATAGTCGAGCCGCCCGAATATGCCACCCAGATCACCGAACCCGTCGCCATTCGAGTCGGCGAAGCTCCGCGGGTAGATCTGGTAGACCACGGCAGACTTCCACCAGGCAGCATCGCGTGAAGCGCTCGGATTCACCGTCGGTTGCCGATCACGTCGCGGTACACCGCGACGTACTTGTCGATCATGGTGGCGACCGTGAACCGGTGGGCCGCGCGCTCGGCGATCGTGCGCCGGTCGAGCTCGCCGGCTGCGGCGACCGCAGCCACCGCCGAATCGATGTCATTGACCAGATAGCCGGTGAACCCGTCCTCGATCAGCTCGCACATCGACCCTCGTGAGTTGGCGACCACCGGAGTGCCACAGGCCATCGCCTCGACGACGCTATAGCCGAACGGCTCGTCGAAGTCGACCAGGTGGAGCAGGGCGTGCGCACCTCCCAGGAACTCGGCGCGGGCAGAGGCGTCGACGGCGCCGAGGTAGCGGACCTGCTTGCCGTCGACATGCGGCGCAACCTCGTTTCGGAAGTATTCCTCGTCCTGGACGATCCCGGCGATGTCGAGCCGGCGGCCACATCGGCGGGCGACCTCGATTGCGTGGGCGGTGCCCTTGTCGGGGTGGATCCGTCCGAAGAACAGCAGGTGCTCGCCGGGGCTCGGATGGATCGCGAACCCGTCGATGTCGATGCCGTGGTGAATAGTGGCGGCGTAGTGCAGATTCGGGTGTCGATCGGCGTCACTTATCGACACGTAAGCGCTGGTGCTGTCGTAACGCTCGTAGACAGGAACGATCCGGTCAGACGAGAACCCGTGGATCGTGGTGACCACCGGTGTGATGACGAGGTCGCTGTACGTGAGCGGGAGGAAGTCGAACCCGTTGTGGATGATGTCGAACTCGCCGGCGCGCTCGAATACCGCGGCGATGTGCAGGCACTCTGCGACCTTCGCGTCGATCGTCGCATCCTCCGACCAGCCGGACGGCGCGGTTGCGTGCAAGCGGGCCGCGGTGATCGAGTCTGCGGTGGCGAACAGCGTGACGTGATGGCCGGCCGCCACCAGCCCCTCGGTCAGCAACGAGGCGAACTGCTCCCACGGGCCATAGTGGCGAGGTGGTGTCCTCCACGCGATCGGCGCCAGAACGGCGATTCGGATCGGGTCGCCGGCCGCGCCGGGGAGGGGAATGGGGATGTACTTAGGCTACCCGGCCGAAATTCGCCTTAACCCATGAGCACGTCGTCACCGGAAGACGTGTAGTAGTAGACGTCCCACCGGTAGTAGCCGGTAAAGGCAGCCGGATCGTCGGCAAGCACCGCGGCATAGTCGTTGACCGCCGAGACGTACCGGCCCGAGTGGTTGTAGCCGAATATGGCGTGGTCGTGGTCGGCGGCGAAGCCGTTGGCGGCGAGATAACGACCGGCAGCCATGACGCTGTCGTGGGGCGAGAGGATGTCGCCACCGTCGCCGTATTCGGCGAACGTCGACGGCAGGAACTGCATGGGACCCTGCGCGCCGGCTGAGCTCACTCCGGCGATGCGGCCGAAGACGGTTTCGACCAGGTTGATCGCCGCCAGGTAGTTCCAGCCGACGCCGGTCGCCACCTGCGCTTCGCGATAGTAACCGAGCAATACGTCGGCCGGCGCCGGCGGCTCGATGCGCCAGGCCGGCGGCGTGGCTTTGGCTTCTCCGGCGCTCAGCGCCGAGAGCTGCCGACGCGCGTCGACATTGCGATCGTAGATTTCCAGCAGCGACGCCGGGATTCCCGGTCGCACGATCGGATCCCACTCGGGGTGCCGTCCGAGGGTCCGGTAGGCCACTTGCTGGCGTTGCGCGGCCGCCAACAGCGCGGCCTCCGACGACGACGGGTCCCGCAGCGTCTGCTCATCGGCGACCAAGTCGCCGGCGAGGAGCACGGGGTCCGATGCCAGCACCGGCTGCGCTGGCAGCGTGGTCGCTATCGGAGACAGAGTGGCAGTCGATAACCTGGCCGGCCCTGAGCACGCGACGAGCCCCGACGCGATCATGACGACGAGCACCGCCGTGACACCACAGTTCGCCGAGCGCATCCTTGCATCGTTGCACTCCAGGGATTCGTTGAGAAAACGCCAAGGCCGACCCGCCGTCTCAGCGGGGCCGCCGCTTTGGCTAACCAGCTCCTGGCGTGGGCAATGGAAACGCGGGCCACATGCCCGTCGGCGGCAACGTCAGCGGTGCCTGCACAGTCGGGTCCCCTACGTGCTGGGGACAGTAAGCGCTCACCGCGAGCGTGGTGAAGTTGGTGGCGCCCGACGGTGTGAATCCCGGGTTGCTCGCCGAGACGTCTTTGATGACCTCGGTTTCGGGATGACCCTGGTCCATCATTGCGCACGCCTCTTTGCCGACTGAAACGGCGACAGCTTTGCTGCCATAGGTGATCCCGGCCTTATCGAGCGCGGCCAGAAAGCTCGCATCAGGGCCCGAATCGTTGCTGCCCGGATCGGCCTGTGCCGGCGTGGCCACGCTGACTGCGGCGGCAAAGCCGGCAAACACTACGAGCAGTCGCATCACTTCATCCTCGTACAGATCGGCTCTGGTGTCCTATTCAGTGGAGCTGCCTCGCTCTCGTAGTCTCAACCCCGACGCCGTTCAGACGTCGGCCGCAGCGGGTAGAAAGGTTGGGCAGGTATGCCGGATCCCGAAACCAACAAGTCTTCGCCGGTCCCGCCACCTTGGTTCGAACCCGATTCGGGGTGGGTTCCCGCTGATAAGCGCTTATTTGGCGTGGATCGGCGCACCATCGCGCCAACACTGGTGGTATTCACGCTGGTCATCGTGATGTCGGTGGTGTTGCCCGTCGTCAACGCAAAGGTGCCCTACGCCGACACCGTCAAAGCCGGTGATGTTGTGGAACTCCAAGGTGATGTGACATTCGTTCCAGAGGCTGGCTGGGGTATCACATCCGGTGTCCGCAAAGGAAACGCCCCATTGTCCGGCGAATATCCGGCAACCGCGACGGTCGAGGGCGAGGCTGTGAAATTCACGGTCCACACGGCACCGTTCGACGGAGACTCCAACAAACTGCTCGACCAGATCGAGAAGACCTCCGACGCCCTCAACCACGGTCGTGGCATCCGGGTGGCCAGCGCGCACGCCACCATCGTCACCGATCAGGGCAATCAGGGTGCGACAGCGCAGGTCACCGGGCCGCAAAGCGGCGGTCTGATCGCCGCCTTCGTCTTCGAGGGTCGCGGGGTTGAGGCCGTCGCGGTCGGACCGTCCGATACCGGCCCGGAGTCCACGGCCGCGGTCTTGCAGATGATCCGCAGCATCAGCCACCCCGGAGAGACAAAGCAGTGACGACACCGCCAACGGCGATTGCCGACCTCGATCGCGCACGCAACATTGCGCTCGACCTCTCCGGCTGGGGCCGGCGGTTCACCTTCTACCAGCCACGCAACTTCGCGTTCTGGGGATACCTGGCGCTGGTCGGAACGGGCATGTTCGTCTTCGCCTCCAGGCTCACCCGCCAGTACGACGCCTACAGCCAGGCGATCGCACTGGCGGTGACGTCCTTCGCCCTTTACGCCGCGCTGTTCTGGTGGTTCACCCAACACATCGACCACTACGCCAAACTCCCCGCGAAACTGATGGTTGTCGCCTTTCTGTGGGGCGGCTTTGCCGCCACCTGGATGATGGCGGCGAGCGCCAACGACGCGATCCTCGCCTTGTACGCAAAATCCTTAGGGCAGTCGTGGGCGCTGAACTGGGGTGCCGGGTTATCGGCGCCGTTCACCGAAGAAATGGCGAAGGGTTCGGGGCTGCTGCTGCTCATCGCGTTGGCGCCACGGCAGGTACGAACCGCATTCGACGGTTTGATCCTGGGCGCATTCATCGGACTGGGATTCCAGATCATCGAGGACATCGCCTACGCCATGACGTCGGCGAGCTCTCAGTTCGGCGCGAATCAAATCGGGGCGTCGATAGGCACCATTTTTCTCCGAATGATCAGCGGGGTCGCCGCACACATCGTCTACAGCGCCATCTTCTGCGCCGGTCTGATTTATCTGCTCGGCCGGCCCGCTGAACCCCGCCGCGTCGGGCGGGGCCTGCTACTGGTGGCGATACCGATGCTGCTGCACGGCACATGGGACTCACTGGCGGCCATCGCCGGCCCGAGCACGCTGACGCTGCTGGGCCTGCTCATCGCAGTGATCGCGATAGCGCTCGCCATTGTTGTGCGGGTTTACGAGTTGACCGTGCGGCGGGAACGGGATTTCGTGCGCGGCGTGATGGCCCCTGAGGAAGCCCGCAACGTCATCACCGCGGCCGAACTGCACGCGATGGCCGGTAATCGTAAGGCCCGCAAGGCTTACCGCAAGGCCAGCCGCAGCCGTCGCGAACGCAAACGCAACCGCTACGTCCTCAATGCCGCGTATGACCTCGCCGACGAACTGGCTGCCGCGCGCGGTGCGGACACCGACCGGGTGCGCTTCGCCCGTGCCGAGGTCGCCAGAATCCGCGCGGGCCTCCCGTCACCCTGGTGAGTTGGCGGTGACCAGAACCCACCTTGACAAGGAAGAACCGTGCGACTAAAAACAGGCGACGTTGTAATAATTTACACCGCGGCACGACACGACGCTCTATTGTTCGAAGGTGGACCATGCAAGTGGGCGCGCTGGCCGCGTACGCGTTGATCTGCGGCATTCTGAACCGGCCGGATACCCGGCCGGGAGCGACCCCATGACTGCCCAATTGCATCCGAGCGCGCAGGCTCTGACCGATTGCGCGAGTGAGCAGCTTCACCTGTCCGGCCGAATTCAAGCCCATGGAGCGCTCGTTGCCGCCGATCTTCACGATCGCCGCATCACGTTCGCCAGCGCGAACACCGTGGAGTTGATCGGGACGGAGCCGGATCAGCTTTTCGATTCGCCGATAATGGGCATCTTTTCCTCCGATGAGCAGCAGCGTCTTGAGGAGGCGATCGAGCAGACGGGCTACCGGCCTTCGTCGCCCGATCTGTATGGAATGCGCCTGGCAGCTGGAGTCGACGGCCAGGTCGATCTGATTCTGCATCGAGTCGGCGGGCAGATCGTCATCGAGATCGAGAGGGCGCAAGGGGACGATCACGCCAATCTCGTCCCGGTTCTCTATGCATCACAGGCGGTTGCCGAGGCGACGACCGTGCCCGAAGTCGAGGCGGCCGTTGCCAGCGCAGTGCGCGCACTGACCGGATTCGACCGCGCGATGGTCTACCGGTTCCACGACGACGAGCACGGAGAGATCGTCGCCGAGGATCGTCTTCCAGGATTGGTCCGATACCTCGGGCATCATTTTCCGGAGAGCGACATTCCGTCCCAAGCTCGCCGGCTTTACACACTCAAACCGTCGCGCTACATACCCGACAGTGAGCAGGGCGACGCCGTCGTGATTGCGTCGCCGCGCATGGCCGGCACGAGGCTTGACCTGAGCCGCGCTGCGCTGCGAAGTGTTTCGCCCTTCCACCTGGAATACATGCGCAATATGAAGACGGCAGCCAGCCTTTCGTTCGCGATGGCCGACGGAGGCCGGCTGACAAGGCTCGTCTCGTGCACATCTGAACACCCCCAATGGCTTTCGCGCTCAAGGCGTAGGTCCTGTGAACTGGTAGTCCTGCAGGCAAAGCTCCAAGTCTCTGCAGCTGAACAGATCTCCAGACTGAACGATGCGGCCAGCCGCGAAACTATCCGGACGCGGCTCAGGGCAGGGATGCGGAGCGCGCCCACTATCGCCGAGGGACTCACGTCGGCTTCCGGCGACCTGCTGGAGCTCTGCCAGGCGGACAGTGCAGCTGCATGCGCGGACGGGCAATACCGGTCGATTGGCGCAGCGCCACCGGAGGATGCCGTGCAAAGACTCGTGGGCGAAATCCGCGCCGCCCGGTCCTCGGGCGCGCCCTGGGCCACCGACCGCTTGCAGCCATCGACAGCTGACTCTCTCGGTGCAGCCGGCTGCTTGTTCATCGGGCTCGGCGCACCGGATGACTTCGTGATCTGGTTCCGGCGAGACCGTCCGCAGCAGCTCCGCTGGCTGGGGGATCCGCACGCACACTCCACTGGATTGATCAATCCGAGGAAGTCGTTCGACACCTGGCTGGAGCGAGTCAGCGGGTCGAGTGCGCCGTGGACAGACGCCGACCTGCAGGCGGCGCAACTGCTGATATATGACGTCGAATCGGCCCAGCTGAGCCGAGCCCAGGCCGAACTTGCGCACCTCGGCCTGCACGACTCGCTGACCGGGCTTCCGAATCGCCGCCATCTGAGCAGCGTCATGCCCACCTTGCTGGCAGGAGCGACACCAAGTGATCCCGTGGCCGCCATCTTCATTGATCTCGACCTCTTCAAGGAAGTCAACGACAAGTACGGGCACGAAGCAGGCGACTGCGTGCTGCGCGAGGCTGCGCGGCGCATTGCCGAGGTAACCCGCACCCGTGGTGACGTCGTTTGGCGGACCGATGCGGGGGAACTGTCCGCGGTCAGGCTCGGCGGCGACGAGTTCGTCGTGCTGCTGCCGGGGGCAGACGCGGACAGCGCCGCACTGGTGGCTGAGCGGATCCGTCAGTCGCTGCTCGAGCCGATTGCAATCAGCCCAGACCTCCAGCTGACCATAAGCGCGGCGATTGGAGTGGCGCTGGCGGCAGAGCCCGAAGAACCGCGCCGTTTGCTGAGACGGGCCGACGCTGCGATGTACGAAGACAAGCGGCGACGCAGCTGCAACCGACTGATCAACTAGCTCTCGATCGAGTTGGGGTCGAGGCGGTCCGTCGGCACCCCGTTGATGTACGTCGCTTGACCGTTGCCCATGGAAAAGTCCGGCGGATCAACGGTCATGAGGTTGAAGAAAACGTCCTCCCTGCGCACCTGCAGCTTCTCGTGCAACTGGTCCACAACGGCTTTGTAGAACGCGGCCTTCTGCTCAGGGCTTGCAACATTGAGAAAAATCAACTGGATGAAGATGCAGTTTTCAGACCGTCGGAGACTCAGATAATCGGCGTCGAAGAAGAAGTTCTCCGCCTTGTGCTCGGTGATGGTCTGGAAACGATCCTCGGGCACTCCCAGACACTCGATCATCTTGTCGTACACGACGTCTGCGATGGTTCGGCGGTATTCCGCCGACTTGCCTTCGATGAGGTCAATTCGTGCGAGTGGCATGACGCATGTCCTTTGTTTTTGTTGGAGAAGCTGGAGTTGAATGGGAACTTGCTGAAGAGTCGATATGGCGCAGGTACCATCATCTAGCTGTCCTAGGGTTGTCGCGCCACCGGGGAGGGGAGCCCGCAGATGTCGTCGTATGTGATCGCAGCACCAGAGGCTTTGGCCGCAGCGTCGGAGGACTTGACCGGGATCCAGGAGGCGATTCGGGAGGCCACCGCCGCCGCAGCGCCCTCGACGACGGGGATCGTCGCGGCCGCGGGCGATGAGGTATCGGCGGCCATCGCGAATATCTTCGGCGGCTACGCCAAAGAGTTTCAGACGCTGACCGCGCAGGCGGCGCTGTTCCACAGCGAATTTGTGCAAGCGTTGAGCTCGGCTGCGGCCACGTATGCGGCCGCTGAGGCCGCGAATGTGTCGCCGCTGCAGGCGCTGGAGCAAAAGGTCGAAAGCCTGCTGGTTGCGCCCATCGAGGCGCTGATCACGCCTCCACTATTCGTGGGCCCCCGTATCGCAACGCTGGGAGCGGTGCTCAACTGGGCCACAAACGCGGTTGGCCTGGGCGGCTTGGTGAACTTCCCCTCCACCGTGGCCCTCACTGGCCCGGGAATCGACGGCGTGACCGGGGTCAGAGTCGGGTTCTCAATCGTGGGGATTCCGCTTGGCGAGGCCTCGTTCCTGGGAATCCCGCTCGGTTTCGACATCAGCTACCCAGCCCCCGCACTGTGGTACTTCCCCACTCAGGCGACCGGTGCGGTGCAGGCCAACGGCACCATCTATTTCCAGCACGGCTTCGGGGCAATAGGTTGGCTGTACCAGCCGCTGGCCATCCAACTGGCGGAGAGTACCGACAGCGTCGTGCTCACTCCCTCCGTGCCGTTCATTCCGCTGCCGTTCGGCGCCTGGCTGGGCGGCACGCAGATGCAGCAGGGCGTGGCCGCGTTGTTCCTGGGCAGCCAGTCGGGGCTGAACTTCAGCGCGAACAACGCCGGTTTACATGGCACGCTGCCGCAGGACTTCATCCTGTCGGGACACTCCGCCGGTGGTGGCCTCGCCACGATCGCCGCCGGCGATTACCTCGCGGACCTCGGGACGAGCCCCAACCATCTTCAAGGTGTAATTACGTTCGACGGCGTCGCCAGTAGTTCCACGGCGTACGCGGCCGCGATAGCCAACCTGCAGGCGGCGCACACACCCGTCTATGTGGTGTCCGCGCCGCCCCAGGCGTGGAACGCTTACGGTGCCACCACGAACGAACTGGTCAGTTTGAACCCGAACAATTTCAACGGGGTCGAGCTGGCCGGCGGCTCGCACGTCGACTCGATGCTGGGCGACAAACCCGTCATCGACTTAGTCCTCCAGCTGGTGACCCAGTTCTCCCCGCCCGGCAACACCCAGGCCGCATACACGCTGTCCTCGGGCTGGATCAACGACATCTACACCGGGCACGGCCCGACCGACCCGCTTTACGGCATCTACGGGCCCGGGCCCGGCTATGAATACGTCTCCCCCGGCGGCCAGACCATTCCCCTGGGTCAGGCCACCGGGATCGTCCTGCCGTAATCACGTGATGGCATCGACCGCGCTCCTCAACCACAGCCTCCACTCGTCTGGAATGGGGATGTATCCGTTGTCCACCAAGCCATTTTGGCCGGCGCCGAGGGAGCTCTGCAGGAACGCCTTCACTGCCGCACCGACTTGCGAATCGGGATACTGCGAGCAGACGATCTCGTAGGTCGCCAGCACAATCGGGTAGGCGCCGGGCTGCGTCGGGTTGTAAAACGTCACGGTGTCGAGCACCATGTCGTTGCCCTGCCCGGTGACGGCGGCCCCGGCAATGGTCTTGCCAACCGAGTCGGCGCTGATCGAAACCGCATCCGGACCGGCGGACGTGATGATCTTGGCCATGCTCAGGTTCTTCGCTTGGGCGAACGACCATTCGTTGTAGCTGATCGCCCCCTCGGTTGCCCGGACAGCAGACGAGGTGCCGTCGTTGCCCGTGGCGCCCTCACCGACACCGCCGTTGAACGTCTTCCCGGTGCCCTTACCCCACGCGCCGCCCGACGCTGCATCAAGGTATTTTTGGAAGTTGTCCGAAGTCCCAGACAGGTCGCTGCGGAAGATGACGCGAATCGGTTCACCGGGTAGGTCGACGCCTGCGTTGAGGCCTTTGATCGCGGGATCGTTCCAGGTAGTAATCGCGCCGTTGAAGATCTTAGCCGCCGTCGGAGCGTTCAGAGTCAGCGAACTCAGGCCTTTGACGTTGTAGGTGATCGCGATCGGGCCGAACACCACCGGCAGGTCCCACGCCGGCGAGCCGCATCGCTGCTGCGCCGCTGCATACTCGTTCTGGGCCAGCGGTGAGTCCGATCCACCGAAATCGGTTTGGTTGCCGATGAATTCACTGATCCCGGCACCCGAACCGTTGGCCGTGTAGTTCAAGGTCTGACCGGGGCAGGCTCGTGCGAACGCGTTGACAAAGCGAGTCATCGCATTGGCCTGGGAAGTCGACCCGCTGGCCTTCAGCGTCTTCTTGCCACCGCAATTCACCTTCCCCGACATCGCGCCCGCCGCACTTCCCCCAGCTGCATTAGTCGAACTTCCCCCACTTGCGTTACTTGCTCTGTTGTCGTTGGAACATCCCGACAAGATCAGTGCAGCGCTAGCCACAACACTCAGCGCGGCGCCAAATCGGCTCGGCTTCAATTCGGTTCCTTGCTTTCGTAACGTGGTCACTGTTAGCTGCAGGTCTGCGAGACGGCTGGTTGGCGCGCCGCGGCTAAGACGGCGGCGATCTCGTTTCATCCCAACGTTCAGCGGATGTTGCCCGACGGTCGCCACCGGGTGACATAGCGGTGCAAAACCCGCGCAGCGTGACGTCCATCACGGCACGGTAACGCGGGCAGACTACGTCTGTCGAGTCAAAAGGAGCTGGTCAACCCGCACATCAGCGCCTGCCGTTCGCCCAACGTGGCGGCGGGCCCTACTGGACTTTGCTGGTGTCGGCGCAGGTGAGGGCGGTGCACCACTCCTCGCGGGCTCCGGAAACGACACGTGCGCACGATGACTGGCTCGGCCACCTGCGACACTGGTCACCTGACCCGGCCACGCACTAGCACCACACTCTCGACGAAGGCAGCCATGACCTCGACGATCGCCGTCCTGTTCGTCCATGGCGTGGAGGTCAAGGATCCCCACTACGCCGACAACGCGATCAAACTGCTGCGCGCCGAGTACGCCCGCGCGTGTCGTGGCGCAGAAGCCGCCGAACTCGAGATCGAGGCGGCGTTCTGGATCCCGGTGGTGGAGCCCGGTCTCGACAAGATCGTGCGGGCGTCCTTCGGTCACGGATTCACCGGCTGGACGCGGCGACTCAACGACCTCGTCCACCGGATCAACAACGGCTCGTATCTCGCCATGCTGCCGCTGGTCGTATCGGGCCTGCTGGGGCGGTTTCCCGGCCTGCCAAAAGCGCACTGGCCGACACTGCGCTGGGCTGTCACTTACTTTCTGGGCGACGTCATCGCCTATCAGATCGCCGAGGGCAGCGCCGCCAACTACGACGCCATCCACGCCCGCCTGGATGAGGCGCTGGCGATCCTGGCCGAACGGGCACCCGAGGCACCGTTGTGCGTCATCGCGCACAGCCTCGGCACCGTCATCGCCTCGGACTACTTCTACGATCTGCAGAAGGCAGGACCCAAGAAGCCGACGAAATCGGCGCCCAGGTTTCCCACTGCGCTCCAGCGTGGCGAAACCCTGACCTGGCTTTACACCCTGGGCAGCCCGATCGCGTTGTGGATGGTCCGCTATCCCAAATTCGATGCCCCGATCAAACTTCCCGGTCGCACGCGCAGTGCCGCTACCCGGAAGGCGGCGCAGTGGGTAAATTTCCACGATCCCGACGACATCGTCGCGTATCCACTGCGGACACTGAACACCCATTACGCCGACGCGGTCGAGTGCGACCAGGCGGTGTCCGTGGGCCCACCGCTCCTCGGGAACACTCCGATCTCGCATGTCGGTTACTTGAATTCACGAAAGGTCATGCGTCCCATTGCACAACGCCTCGCCATGCTGACCCGATCGACCGAGTGACCGCTGTCGTGGGCATCATGACGCGCGGCCATCCGCGGTGTACTCGCCAACGGAACCCACCTCTACCGTCAACGACGCCGGCAGCGCTGATCTACTAAGTCTTGCCGCAGAGCAACCTCTGTCGGGGGCGTGCCACAATCTCCGTTATGCGGCCTTCTCGCATCTTCATTTCGTCCACTTACGGGGACCTTCTGGAATACCGGCAGGCGACCAGTGGAGCGATCAGCGGACTTGGTCACCAATCCGATGACATGGAGTTGTGGTCAGCCGATGGCCGCAGCGGGGCAGTGTATTCAGTCGACCGCGTCAAACAGGCCGACGTGCTTATCCTCTTATTGGCTCATCGCTATGGCACGATTCCAGACGGCGAGCGATACAGCATCACAGAGCTGGAATACCTGGCCGCACGCGACGCCGGCATCCCGGTCCTCGCATTCTTCGTGGACCCTGAACTGCCCTGGCCACCGCAAGACATCGATTGGGATTCCCGAGACCAGCTGCAGAAGTTCAAAGAACGGGTCGAACGCGAGGTCACCCGGAAACAATTCCGCACTCCGCAAGAACTTGCCGTTCTGGTCACGCAGGCTCTCGCGCAATGTCTCTCGCGCCCGGCGCTAACGACGTCAACGCAGCGGTTCGCCGGAAACCCCGAAACCGTTCAATCGATTTCAGCGGCAGCAACAATTCCGCGGAAGCCGGCGACGAAATACCGTCCGCCCGCCGCGATCCAGTCGCTGCTAACACGCGATCGGTTGATGGCGATTCTCCGCGCGGCCGGGCGCCGACGACTGATCCTCATTTACGCGCCCTCCGGGTATGGCAAGACCACCCTGGCCGCACAGTGGCGAGCGGAGCTGACCAGCTCCGGCGTGGCGGTGGCCTGGTTGACGGTGGACGACGACGACAACAATGTGGTGTGGTTTCTGGCACATGTGCTCGAGGCGATCCAACGGGTCCGTCCCGCCTTAGCCGCATCGTTGGGGCAGGTCCTTGAACAGCTCGGGCAGGAGGCAACACGCTATGTGTTGACGTCACTGGTCGACGAGATCGACGCGGACGCTGACCCGATCACGCTGGTGATCGACGACTGGCAGCGGGTATCGGACAGCCAGACGACCGCTGCTCTGCGTTTTCTGATCGACGATGGTGGTGATCACCTGCAAATCATCGTGACCAGCTGGTCGCGCGCACAATTATCTTTGAGTCGGTTGCGACTTCGTGACGAACTGGTCGAAATCGATTGCGAGAAGCTACGTTTCGATGCTGGCGAGGCACAATCGCTGCTGAACGACATCGCCGGACTGCAACTGGCGGACAACGATGTCACGGCCCTGACCGCCTCGACGGACGGCTGGGTCAGTGCCCTGCAGCTAACGACGCTTTCCCTGCGCGGTGGTGGCGATGCCGGCAGCCTGCTGAGCCGAATATCAGGGGACCAAGACGCCATCGGCGAATTTCTCGCCGAAAACGTCCTCGACACCCTGGAGCCTGAACTGGTCGAGTTCATGGTGGCGACGTCGATCACCGAACGGACCTGCGGGGAGCTGGCGTCGGTGTTGGCAGGGGTCAACGGCGGGCAAACCGTACTGGAAGACATCGAGCGACGCGGCCTGTTCCTGCGGCGCACGGATGACGACCCACACTGGTTTCGCTACCACCATATGTTCGCCGGATTTCTGCGACGCCGACTCGAGCGGGACGGCCCTGACCGCCTCAGAGACCTCCACCACAGCGCGTCGGCCTGGTTCGCCGATCGCGGCAACTTCAGCGAGGCAGTCGACCACGCGCTGGCAGCAGGTGAGGCCACTCACGCGGTCGACCTCGTCGAGCAGGAGCAGGCGAGAAGATTGATCAACCAATCCCGCATGCCAACCTTTCTCGGGATTGTTGAGAAATTACCTCCGCAGCTGTTGACCGCGCGGCCACGACTGCAACTTGGCATCGCGTGGGCGAATTTTCTGTTGCAGCGCCGAGCGGCCACCGAGGCCGCGCTCGACCGCTTCACCGTCGCAGTATCCAGCGCAGACCTACGCGAGGCGACGCGGGCAGCGATGACGGTGGAGGCTGACGTGGTGCGAGCGCTGGCTGAAGTGCTTGCCGACAGGGTCGAAGCCGTGGCCGATCTGGTGGCCCCGGTGATGTCGAGGCCAGACCCCCTGCGTTCCGTGCTGCCCCAGGCGGCCTCAACCGCGTCGGCGTTCGCGGCGATCTACCGCTTCGACTTCGGGGCGGCGCGCCGGCTGCTGGAATGGGCGGAGCCCTACCACGAGCACATCGGCACGGTCGGCACCGTGTATGCCCGCTGCTGGGCCGGCATCGCCGCGCGGTACCAGCTAGGCATCCCTCGGGCGCTGCGCAGTTTCCGGGATGCATTCGAGACCGCCGCGGCGGCAGTGGGGCCGCACTCGTATGCGGCGCGAACCGCTGGCGCGCTGCTTGGCGAATTGCTTTACGAAACTGGCGAATTGGCTGAGGCGGCGAATCTACTCGATGAGAGCTCCCTCCTTGAACCCGAAGGCGGCGCAGTCGATTACCTCGCGGCGCGATACGTCGTCGGTGCCAGAATCAAAGCCAGGCAAGGGGATCGCGACGCCGCGGTCAACCGCCTTGACGAGGGCATGACGGTGGCTGAGAAGTTGCGGTTGCCACGGCTCACGGCTGCCATCAACCACGAGCGGGCCAGGTTGGGTCTGCCGATCAACCCGTCGGAGGCGGCTCGGCTGCGGGCTCTGCGCAGCATTCCGCGGGACGGAAACGGCATCGCCATTGTGACGGCCGAGCTCGACGAGGCCTCCGGGATTTGCCTGCTCTCGCGAAGCGACGCCGGCGATGACCGCGAACAGGCATGCCGGCGTTCCGACGCTCTGCTCGCCGGAATCGACCAGACCGCTCGGCCGCTGGCAGCCCTTCAGGCCCGCCTGCTGCAGGCCGAAACGCTCAACGCTGCAGGGCGGGAGGCCGACGCGGGGAACGACATCGCCGCCGTCCGCGCCCTGTGCACCCAACACGGACTGCCGCAGCTGCTCATCGATGCCGGCCTCAGTTGACGGCGAACACTCGCAGTGCCTGGGCGAGCGTTCTAAACTCAGGTGATGCGCGACCGCGAGGCGATCGACTCAGAATTGCGGCTCATCGCTCTTGCGCGCCGATCTGTCAGTGAGCAGGGCGGTCAGCCGTCCAACCGGCTGGTCGACGAACTGCTCGACGAGCGCCTAGGCCACCGCGCGCAGGCCTCCGACACGGAGGCGGTTGACGCGGGTGAGACCGAGGTTGTCGCCCACACCCTGCGGGGCCGCGTCCGAAGCGACGACATCACGCCTCATCGACGTAAAACTGTGCTGCGCCGCGTTGGCCCCATGGCGTTGCCGCTCTCTCTGCTCGCCGTCGCCGCCGTGTTAGTGATGATGTTCGCGGTCCACAAACCACAGCCATCGGCGCAGCCGGAGGCAATCCCGCCGTCGGAGCAGCCGACGGTAATCCCGCCGTCGGCTGCGCCCGCCAAACCGGTTGCGCCGGAAGCAACCACACCGCCGCTTGAAGTCGTCGACATGACGTTCATCGCCGCGTTGAAGCACGATGGCGTGCCAGTTCCCAGCCACGAATATGTGATGAGCCACGGCCACGCAGTCTGCGACTTCCTCACGCAGCAACCCAACTTCGCAGATGCGGTCGGCTTCACACAACGATCGTCGATATGGGACGCCAATCAAAGCGCTGACGTCACCGCTGGTGCCATAGTCTCGTACTGCCCTCAGTACGAAGCTGCAAGCACCAACGAGGTTCCGCAGGCATATCAGAATGCTCTCTCAGATCTGCAAGCCATCCAAGGAAAGCTGAAAGGCATCCAGGGAAATCTGCACGGCATCGAAGATGATCTGCAAGCCCTTCCAGGCCACTAGCGAGTCGGAGAGGCTGGGAGATGATGGACGCAGCACTTGAGTTGCTCTGCCCGCGCGGGCACGTTGCGGCCACGCTGATTAGGCAAGCGGCGCAGCAGCAAACCGAAATCTCACTGCCCAACGCGGCGCCGGAACGCTGGCCCAGGGAACGCGACGACGATTACACGCGAATGCACTGCCATCAGTGTAACCCTCCCGAGCCGCTCGCCGGACCAACCGGAGCCATTCGGGCGAAGGTTAGCGATCTGATCAGCGACCAGTCGGAGTCCACGGGGAGCTACACGCTGTCGTTCGCCTGAGCGGAAAGTCGTCGCAGTTACCAACTGCTCGGCGTGTGCACGTCGGGCGGGGATGTTGGGGAGGCTCAAACGAATTTGTTTATGCCTGAACCCGGTTGGGCGTCGTGATGCGGCTGCTCACCGACCCTAGTTGGTGGTTGGTGGTGGGTGCGGTTGGAAGGGTTGGTACCACCACCAGTCGGCGCGTTCGCCGGTGGG
>Ga0182012_10003017_pt1 | contig 18075 bp, 11 predicted proteins | sample 612S2SmetaG_FD_120486 | JGI IMG/M metagenome (GOLD analysis project Ga0182012, IMG submission 120486) | Permafrost microbial communities from Stordalen Mire, Sweden - 612S2S metaG | ecosystem: Environmental > Terrestrial > Soil > Wetlands > Permafrost | place: Sweden: Stordalen | collected...
ATCTCGGCCGAGATGACGCGCCCGACGATCCCGCCCAGATCGGCGAACCGCGCCGGCAACGTCAGATCGACGATCTCGGCCCCCTGCGATGCCAGGAAATCGACCGACCGGTCGTACGCCGCCAGCACCTCGGCATCGACGCCCGCCCGCTCGGATGTTGGCAGCCGGCCCAGACGCAATCCCCTGACCCCGCGCCGTAGCCCCGCCAGAGGATCGACGTCCCGCACCGCCATCGTATGGGGGTCGCGCGGATCGGCGCCCAGCAGCACCGACAGCAGCAACGCCGCGTCCTCGATATCCCGAGTGATCGGGCCCGGCGTGTCCAGCGTTCCGCTCAGCGGCAGCACGCCATAAGTGCTGATCCGGCCGATGCTGGTTTTCAGACCGGTGATCCCGTTCCAGGCCCCGGAATCCGCACCGATCCCCCCGTATCCGTCCCGATGGCCCATGGCGCCAACCGCGCCGCGACCGCCACTCCGGACCCCGACGAAGACCCGCCCGGCGCGCGATGCACCGCCGGATCCCAGGGATTCCTCGGCGTGCCGAGATGCTGATTGGTGCCCCATCCGCCATAGGCGAACTCGACCGTGTGGGTCTTGCCCAGATTGATCATGCCCGCCGCCATCATCTTGCGATGCAAGGTCGCGGTGCGCGGCGCGATCCGGTCGCGCCACGCGGCGGAGCCTCCGGTCGCCACCTCGCCCTCGATTTCCACCAGATCCTTGATGGCGACCGGAATGCCGTGCAGCGGGCCGACCCTGTGACCGGAGCGGATGGCTTTGTCCGCCGCCTCCGCCGCCAACCTTGCGTTCGCCGCGTTCACCGACACGAACGCATGCAGCGCCGGCTCCCACCGCTCGATCCGCGCCAGATATTCCTCGACCAGATCCACCGGCGACAACCGGCCCGCCGCGATCTCCGCGACCTGGGCATGGACGGGCAAAAAAGCGGGAGAGGTCATGGCCGGAAACTCCGTTGCCCCACCATGCTCCCGCGGGTCGCGCGCGATCTCAAGCCCCGGCCCCGGCGTTCGGTTACCTGAACCTTGCGTCCGCGGCGTGAACATCATGCCGCCCTTTCAACATGATCGCCCTCCTCCAATTGACCGGAGGTCGCGCCCGTCGATCCGGCACGTTGCCACGCATGATGCCCGGCAAGCCAGGGTGATGAGCGCGGTGCCGCCGTTGGCGCCTCAGTGCTCGCCCGGCTTCTTTCCCGGCGCGGCGGCATGCGGAGGAGGCGCGGCCGGCCGAGGGGGAGGCGCCGCCGGCCGAGGCGGCGGCGCCGCCGGCCGCGGTGGCGGGGCGGCACGCGGCGGCGCGGCACGTTGCGGTTCCGCCACACGCGGCGGCGGGGCGGCGTGAGGTGGCGGCGCCGGACGCGCGGCCGGTGCCTCGACATGCGGTGCCGCGGCCGCCGGGTGAGCAGGCTCCGCCGCGGGATGTGGCGGTGCTTCGCGCGCGGCCGGCGGCGCGGCCGGATGGGCTTCCGGCGCACCGGCCGGCCGGCCGGCCGGTTCACGCCCCGGCTCCGTCCCCGGACGCGGCGCTTCCGCGCCCGTCGGATGGGCGCCAGGCGCCTCGGCGGGTGGCCCGCCCGGACGTGCCTCACCCGAGCCGGGAACACCCGGCGGCCGAGCCCCGGGCGCCTCAAGCGGGGGCGGCCCTCCCGCCGGCCGGCCCAAGGCCGCCGCGCCCGCGGCCGCCGCCCCAGGCGCCCCCGGCCCACCTGGGCGGGGCCCACCCGCGGGCTCGCCCGGACGTGCCCCATCCGCCGGCTGTCCATGCGGACCCAGCAACGGCGGCCGCGGCGGCGCGCCAGTGGTGGGACCAGCCGCCTGCGCGCGCACGACCGGCCCTGGCGCCGTATGCGCGCCCCGAACAACGGCCGCCGGCAAATTCAGCTGATGCGCCACCGCTGGCGTCACGCCCAAGGTTCTCGCCGTCGGCCGCGCCGGCTGCTCGCCCACCACCGGCTGCGCCGCCGCCAGGGCCTGGTCCGACATCGGACGCGCGTACGGACGCACCGGACGCGAGCCCAGCATGACGCTGGCGGGCACGGAGGTCGCGGCCGCGCGATTGGCGAAATCGCGGGGGGCCACCGTGGCGCCGATCGCGCCCGGGTCCTTCACATGGCCGGCGTTGATCCGTTGCACATAGCCCGAGGACGCGTGGTACCACGGATGGTACGCCTCGCCCGGCCCCAACGGCACCCATCCGACCGACCGGCGGGCGATCGCGGCACCGGCCGCGATCCCAACGCCGGCTCCGACGAACGTGACCAGCGCCGGCGAGTAGACCGCCCGGTCGCGCCCGCCACCCGCCTCGCCCGGGATCCAGCCCCATCGGTCATGGATCCGCGCCCACCTTCCGTAATGGAACGGCGCGAAACCCCAACTGTCGCTATCGACCCATGTCCAGCCCCAGGGTAGCACATAGGCCCACTCGCCCTCGCGATAGGGCACCCAACTCGCGGCGACCGGCGGATACCAGACCTGACCGTAATCCGTCTCCTGGGACCACTCGCCATACCCCGACAGGTCTTCGGCCCCTGACATATAAGTGTATTGCGCGGAGATCGACGCCGTTTGGGCCGGTGGATGCTCCGCCGCGATCCGCGCGGAGAGGAACGCGTCCCGCACCGCCGCGCCAACACTGCCCTGGAACGACGGACCCGCCCCCGTCACCGTCGCCGTCTGATTGGCGGCGATCTTCAGCGACACGCCGGGACCGTCGATCTCGGCGGAGCCCTCCAGCACGGTCACCGCGGTCGGTTGCTCAGTCGTCCCGGCAACGATGTCGTAGCGCCCGGCCGCCGTCATCCGAACCGTTCCGCGTGGTGTATCGACCGTCCAGACCTCATTCGCCTCCAGGCCGATAAGCTGGAAATACAGCTCGCCCTGAGGCAGCACCGCCTGCAGCCCGCTGTCGGACAGCGTCGTCACGTCGAACTCGGTCTGTCCGGCCAGATCGATCCGGCTGGCGGAAATCTCCACTTCCGCCAGCGCGGTCGGTTCGGTCCAGAAAGCGTTGCCGGCGCTGACCGGGTAGTTCGATCTCGCGGCGCTCCATTGCGTGTCGGCGCTGGTGCGGAACGACACCGCGCCGGACTGGCTGGCGACGCGGCCGACGCGGGCGGGGGGATCGGCCTGGTTCTGGTCCGCGGGCGCGGCGGACGCGGCCGGCGGCGCCGGTTGCGCCAACGCTCCGGGCCACACCGGGTCGCACAACAACGCCCCGATGGCGACGGTGGCGGACAGGCGGAACAATCGGGGATTTTTGCGCATCATAACGATCCGTAACTTTCACCGTGCCAGGAAGGTTCCCGCCGCCGCGTGTCGAGATGATGGTGGTTGCGTGTCCGGCGCGCCACCGCGGTCGCTTACCAGGGGCCTTAATTCTGGCCGGCGCGCACCGGCCTCTCACCGTCATGACCGGCCCCCGAGCCGGCCATGTGGCGCCTGAAGAGAAGGCCAGGCCGGGGCCCGGCCATGACGGGGGGACGGCCGGCCACGAGTCAAAACGTCCGGTCCCTGGTATCGGCGCGTATGACCGCGCCGCGCCTGTCAGGCCGCCGCCGCCCAGGCCGAACCGGGCGCCTCCGCCTCGCCCGTCGCCGGCGGCGGCGTGACGTCCGCTCCGTCAACCGGATAACGAAAAGTGCCGCCGATCATCACCTCCACCACCCGGCCGCCCATATCCGGCAGCATCGCGTCGCCATTCGTCCAGCGGCACGGTTCCTGGGCGTGCCACTCCACGTCCCACCAGCCACGCTCGAAACCCGGTCCATCCATCGGCACATCCCGCGCGTCCGCGCCATCCCGCCACATCAACCGGCGGACCAGAACGCCCAGACGGCGCGGGTCATCGACCCAGGGGGTCACCTGGGACGGGCGGGCGGCCCGAGTGACCAGCCGCCACGGTCCCTCCCCCGCCGGGATCGCGAACACATACCGCCCATCCCGCGCGCCGAGCGGATCGATCCGCCGCGAACCGGCCAGGATATGCGGGTCCGGATCGCCGGTGACCGGCATCGCCGGCACGGTCCAGCCCAGAACCTCCGCCCGCTCCGCCAGCGCGCGCCATACCGGCTCCAACCGGGCCGCGTCGATCGCGAGCGGAGCACAGGACCGCGTCTCCCGCAGCCATTGCGCGCCGGCGAAATCCGCATGCGCATGAACCGCCCGGCCACCATTCTGGAACATCGCCCGATTGCCGGTGTCGAGGTAACTCTCCGCCGGCAACCCGTCCGCCAGCAGCACGTCGTGGCGGTCGAGCTCGACGTGATAGTACGTCACGAACTCACGCGAACCATCCACCGCGATCGACGCGCCATTCACCAAAAGCTTCGCCGGGATCAGCATCCCCCTGAAGAAGACCGCGTGGTCCGGAGACACCAGAAGGTCGCGATGCGGCCGGTTTTCGGGGAACGCGCCGGCCGCGATCCGGATCGGCCGCGCGCGCGCCGGATCGGCGTGTCGCGGCAGATCGACGCGGCGATGGCCGACCCACACGACGGTCCGCGTACGGCCCAGATGCGTCACCACGACGTCGCCTGGCCGTAACGCTTCCACGGGAACCTCGCCGTGCCCGGTCAGGATGCGCGTGCCGGCGGCGAAGCACGGTGCGTCATTGAGGACGACCTGGGTATCTCCGCCGGTGTCCTCCGCCGGATGAAAGTACAACCCATTGTAGGCGCCGGATAGTTGTTGCGTGTAACTATCGGCGCCTTCGCTGACCACCAGCGTCTCGCCGCCGCTGATCACCGCCGTGCCGCCGGAAACGAAGGGCAGGAACGTCAGGTCGATGGTGCCGCCGCTGTCGATCACGCTGAAGCTGGCGCTACCCCCCGAGGCGACGGCCTCCACCCCGCCGCCGCCGATCGTGGCGGACAGCGCCGATCCGCCGGACTCCACGAACAAACCGCCGCTCACGATGGCGCGGCTCGCCAGCCCGCCGCTGTAGACGAACGCGGACCCGCCGCTGTTCACGATGGTGGCGCTGGCGAGGCCGTCGTCGATCGCCTGAATCCCGCCGCTCGCGACCGTGGTGCCCCCGGCCGAGCCGCCGGACGTCAGCTGCTGGGTGGCACCGTCGCCGACAAGGGCGGAGGTCGCCACGCCACCCGTGGAGACGATTTCCTCACCCGTGCCGCTGATCGTGGTGAAACTGGCCGAGCCGCCGGAGTCCACATACTCGGTGCCGCCACTCTTCACGACGGTTCCGCTGGCCAAACCGCCGGAGAACACGGTCGCGCCGCCGCCGCTGACCAGCGAACTGATCGCGGTGCCGCCGGGCAGCACATACTCCTCGATTCCCGGTCCAATGGTCTTGCCGGAGAGCGTGACGCTCGACGGCGGCACCAGGACATTGCCGGAGACCCGGATCACGCCGGTCGAGATGACGGTCCCGCCCGCAACCAGGTTGGTCCCGCTCACCACCGCGCCCGGAAACACCACCAGCGTGCCGCCACTGCCGACAGTCGTGCCAATGGCCGTCGCGGCGGAGTAAACGAACGCGATGCCTCCCCCGCCGATGGTGGTGCCGCTGGCGAGACCGCCGGAGTAGACGATCTGGTTGCCACCGCCGCTGACGGTCGTGTTGCTGGCCACCGCGGCGGAATAAACGAACTCCGTGCCGTTCTGGCTGATCGTGGTCCCGCTGGCGCGGCCGCCTGAGAAGACGTCCTCGGTGCCGCCACTCAGTACGGTGCCGCCCGCCGAACCGGTGGAGTAAACGAACTCGAAACCGCCGGTGATGACGGTGGTATCGACGTCGGTGCCGCCGGAGGAGACCGTCTCGCTGCCGCCGTAGGCGACCCTGGCGCCGCTGACGGTGCCGCTGGAAAAAACGAATTCCGTCGCGTAGACCTCAACGAAGGTGCCGCTGGCCATGCCACCCGAGTAGACATCTTCCGTGGCGCCGGGACTGCCCGACAGTCCGCCGCCGAGCGAGGCGGAGCGAACCACACCGCCGTTGAAAATCTCCTGAGATCCGCCGCTGTTCACCACGGTGGCGGTCGCCACGCCGCCGCTGTAGACGATATCGGTGCCGCCGCTCAGGACCGTGGTTCTGCTCGCGCTCCCGCCGGTCAGAATTTCCGTGCCGGCCGAATAGACGAAGCTGCCGCTGACCGAGCCACCCGAGTACACCAGAGCCTCGGCGTAGCCGGTAATCACCGAGCCGATCGCGGTACCGGCGAGCAGCACGTATTCGATCTCACCATACGCGATGTGCTCGTTTGAGACGCGGCCGGACGCGACCAGCACCGGGATGCCTCCGGACACGATGATCACGCCGGTGGAAACCACCCCGCCGACCCCGGTGGTGCCGCTGATGATCGCCCCCGGCAGAGCGATCAGCCGGCCACCGCTGTCCACCACGGTCCCGGTCGCGGTGCCCCCGGAAAGCACGACCTCGGTCCCGCCGCTGCTGATCACGCTGCCGCTGGCGGTGCCGCCCGAGGAAACGTACTGGTAGCCGCCGCCGCTGATCATGCTGCCGCCGGCCGAGCCACCCGAACTGATGTACTCGGTGCCGCCACTGAGGACGGTGGTCGCGCTGGCCGTTCCGCCGTCCACGTAATCGGCGGCGCCCCCGCTGACGGTGGTGCCGCTGGCGATGCCGCCCGCCTCGACATATACCGCGCCGCTGTCAACCGAGGCGTCGTTCAGCATGCCTCCGCCGCTGGCGACGGCCTCGGAGTAAGCACTGACCACGGTGTAGTCGGCCACGCCGCCGGCGGTGACGTACTGGTAGTCTTCGGGGTCCAGAATCGTATTGGACGCGATACCGCCGGAGACGATCTGCGTGCCTCCACCGCCGCTGACCACGGTCGAGCTCGCCACGCCGCCGGAAGCCACGACCTCATTGCCGTAACGTTCCAACACCGTCCCGCTGGCGATCCCGCCGGAAAACACGATGTCGCTGGCGTTCGTGCCGATCAGCGAACTGACGGCGATGCCGCCGGACTGGATTTGCTCGGTCTGGCCCTCGGCGACGGCGATGCCCGATACGCGGCCGGATCCGGCGGAGACCAGCGTCGTGCCGGAAACGACTTCGATGTTGGCGCTGATGACCACGGCGCCAGGCAAGGGATTGGTGCCGCTGACCACCGCGCCCGCCAGCACGATCAGGGTGCCGCCGTTGCTGATCGTGGCGCCACTGGCGGTTCCGCCGGGCAAGACGATCGCCTCGCCGCCGGCGCTTACCGTGGCGAAGTCCGCCTCGCCGCCGGAGGAGACGGTCAGGCGGCCGCCGTTGCTCACCATGGTGCCGGTGGCGTGACCGCCGGCCGACACGGTCTCAAAGCCAAAACCGCTGATCGTCGTGGCGCTGGCGGTGCCATCGACGAACTGCGTGCCGGCGCTGATCACGCTGAAGCGGGCGGTACCGCCCGAGGCCACGGTCTGCGAGCCGCCCGCGTTGACGATCGTTCCGCTGGCGATACCGCCGGAGCCGACCAACTGCGCCGCGCCGGAGATCACCCCGCTGACGGCGGTGCCCCCAGGCAGCACATACTCGGTCTCCGCGCCCACGGCGTTGGCGCCGGACACCGTGCCGCTGCCGGCCAGAACCACGTCGTCGGAACCCAGCAGAACCACGACCCCGGCGGTGACGATAAGCCCCCCTGCCTGAGCAACGGACCCTGGGCTTTCACCACCCGGGAGTTGGACAAGCTCGCCGCCGCCGCTGACCGTGGTGGCGCTGGCGATGCCACCTGACAGCACCAGTTCAACCCCGCCGCTGCTCACGACAGCGGCGTTGGCGGTGCCCCCGGACTCCACGACGATGGCGCCCCCACCACGGGCCGTGGCGGCGTTGGCGACTCCGCCGGAACTGATGACCTCGAAGCCGCCGCCGCTGAGCACCGTCTCGCTGGTGAGGCCCCCGGAATAAACCGTTTCCTGACCATTGCTCACGACAGTGAAACTGGCGACCCCGCCCGAACTGACAACATCCCCAACACCGCCGGAGACCGTGGTGCCGATCGCCGTGCCGCCAGCCAGAACGGTCTCAAGTCCACCCGCCACGACGGTCGTGTCATTGGTGATCCCGCCGGCGGTTACGTTCTGCGCCCCGTTGAACACGGTGCCGTAGTACAGGCCGTAGGTGACGTAACTGCCACTGGCCACCCCCTGCACGGTTTCCGTGCCGCCGAGAACGGCCGTACCGCTGGCCACGCCGCCGGAGAGGACGTCATCGTACCCATCCGCGCTCAACACGTTGAAATAAGCGGCGCCGCCGGACAGGACGGTGATGAAGCTGGAAGCGCTTACGGTGTTGTAACTGGCCGAGCCACCGGACGATACGACGATCCCCTCGCCGAACATGAGCGCGTTGTTGTTCGCCGGATTGCCCAGGGTCGCGGTGATCGTCATCGTGATGCTTCGCCTCTCATTCCAGCCGGTTCGAACACTGACGTCGCGCGCCGGTGTTCCGATGCGTCTCCGGGCCGGGCCGCGGCCGGAACAGACGCGCGAAAATCCCGGCGCCACGCCGCGCGCCGGAGCCGTCCGGTTCGGCCGCGAAAGCGAACGGAGCGGGATCGGAACCGGCCGGCGTGGCGTGCCGAAGCAGCGCCAATCCGGCGCTCCGGTTGACCGGCGACGGGTTAAATTTGCTCTTCATCAAAGAGGCGCGGATTTGGCGATCGATCATGACGCCATGTCCAGGTAACAGATCGGCGATCGGTACAGGTATTCAACGCGTGCCAGATTTATGTGCCCCGCGTTCCAGTCACGTGCTAAGATCGAACAATTCGCGCATGCCCAGTATACGACCGTGGAGAGCGATGACCGTGCCCGATAACGATTCACTTTCGGTTGAGCCGATTTCAGCTGGACGGTACTTCGATCTCTCGACGGATCGGGTGCCCGCGCATGAGCGGGGAGAATTCTGGTGCGACACGGTGCTCAATCGCTCCGACGTGGCCATCGGACGCGACACCTTCGCACGAGGATTCTCAGCCCATGTCAGGGGATTTATCGGAGACCGGGCGGAATTGAGGGACGGGCGATCGGACGCGGTGACATTGCGCCGGCACGCCGCGCGGTGCCGCAGGGATGGTGGCGATGAGATTCTGCTCAGCGCGATCGTTTCGATTGATGATACAATTCGTTACAGAAACAGCACCGCCGCGTTCATGGTTCCCGCCGGACGGTTCATGGTCAACGATCTGTCGGTACCATTTGAAATTGAAATGCCGCGTTATCGGGTGATCAATTTCCGTCTCCCCCGGGCCACGGTGGCGCGCGCCATTCGCGCCTCGCCCGGCCATCTCAGCGGGAGACTCTTAAGAGAGACGCCGCTGACATCGCTGCTGTTCACGCAGTTGGTCTGCCTGGCCGACGCTCTGCCGGAGATGGACGGCCCCGCGCGGCAGGTGGCGGTGGACGCCACCGCCGATTTCGCCGTCGCGGCCCTTCGCCTGGAAACGCGGGCCGCCCCATGGGAGGACGGCGCTTACTGGTCCGGACTGTGGCTGGCTTCGGAACGTTTCATCGCCCACCACCTGGATCGCGCCGACCTTGGCCCGGATTTGTTGGCCCACGCGCTGCGCTGCTCACGCACGCAGCTTTACCGCCTGTTCGCCCGCCACGACGTCACGGTCATGGACCACATCCGGGAGACGCGGCTGACCCGCTGCCGGGAGATGCTGGCCGATCCGGCGTGCCGACTGCCGATCGCCGAAATCTCTGGGCTGTGCGGCATGGACAATCCCTCCGCGTTCAGCCGCGGCTTTCGTCAGCGGTTCGGCCGCACGCCAAGCGACATACGGCGTGAGGTCCGTCAGGGTCCGGCATGACGCGCTGGCCTGGTTTCCGCTGGCGTGGTTTCCGCTGGGTGCCGCCGGCCGGCCTGGGGAGCATGTTGCCGGCGGCACCCTGTCCAGGGCAGCGGAAACAGCATCGACCCGCGTCAGGCGGCACCGCGGATTCGATGCCGCCTGAGCCATTTCCGGGGGTCCTTCCTGGACATCTCGAAATGCAACGCGATGTGGGATAACGACGCGCGCGGCGAAACTTTAGCAGAGCCGCCCGCCGCACCGGTATTCAACGCGTGCCGAATGACTTTGCGGGGCGTACCATCCGCCCGACCCGCCCACTGGATCGGCGAAACGATGACGAACCCGCCCAACCATGCCGGCCTGACCGCCGAACAGGCTCCACGCCCACAGGACTCCGCATGAGTTTCACCCGCGCGTTCCGGCCCGCCACCGGCCGGTATTTTGAGCATTCGACGGATCGCGTCGCGGCCAGCCAACGGCGCGAGTTCTGGCGCGACACCGTGCTCAACCGCTCCGACGCCGTGTTCCGTCCGGATGCCGCGGCGCACGGATTCTCAGCCTCGGTGCGCGGCTATATCGGCGGCAGCGCGGAATTGCGCGACGGCAAGCTGGACGCCGGCGTGCTGCGCCGTGCCGCCGCGAGGTGCCGTCAGGATGGCGGCGATGAGATCCTGCTGACCGCGAATGTTTCCACCGATGAGAAGCTTTCGTATCAGGACGGCGGCGGCGCGCTGATCGTTCCCGGCGGCCGCTTCCTGCTCACCGACATGTCGGTGCCGTTCGCGCTCGAAATGGGACGCTTTCGCACCATCAACTTCCGTCTGCCGCGCGCGTCGGTGGCATGGGCCGTGCGGACCTGGCCGGCCCGCGTCACCGGACGCCTGCTGCCGCGGGCACCGCTGACGTCGCTGCTGTTCGAGCAGTTGGTCCGGCTTGCCGACGCGCTGCCGGCGATGGACGATCCGGCGCGGGAGGTGGCGTTGGACGCCACCGCGGACTTCGCCCTGGCGGCGCTGCGGTGGGAGGCGCGAACCACGCCCTGGGGCCGGTCCGGCGACGCGCATTGGGCGGGGATGTGGTCGGCGGCGGAAAGGTTCATCGAACGCCATCTGGAACGCGCCGACCTTGGCCCGGACACGTTGGCCCGCGCGCTGAAGTGTTCGCGCACCCAGGTTTACCGGCTGTTCGCCCGCCATGACGCCGCGGTGATGGACCACATCAGGGAAAAGCGGCTGACACGCTGCCGGACGATGTTGGAAGACCCGAACTGCCGCCTGCCGATCGCCGAGATCGCGGCGTCGTGCGGCATGGACAATCCGTCCGCGTTCAGCCGCGGCTTCCGCCGGCGGTTTGGCCGCGCGCCCGGGGAATCGCGGCGCCTGGCGTCGCTCAGTCCCGATCCAGGCCGCCGCTGACATTCATCCGCTCGGCCGTGATGTACTCCGGCGCGTCCAGCGCCAGCCACACGATCATCCCCGCGACCGTTTCGACATCCGTCCGCCGCCCGACCGGAATTCGCTTCGTGCGTTCGTTCAGGAACACGTCGACATCCTCCCGCCCCTCGATCGCCGCCAACTGCCTCTCGGTGATCTGTTGCATCGCCGTATCCATCATCCCGGGCGCCACGCTGTTCACCCGCACGCCGAACGGCGCCAGGGCCAACGCGGCCGCCCGCGTCACCGCGTCCACGCCCGCCTTGCTCGCCGCGTAGGCCAGGTAATTCGGCAGCGCCATCCGCGACGCCGGAGACGTCACGTTCACGATCCGGCCCGAGCCGCGCTGCTTCATGTGCCGGCCGGCCGCGGCGCAGATCAGCGCCACCGCCTTCAGGTTCAGCGCCAGCGTGCGATCCCAACTGGCCTCGGTCATGTCCAGGAACGCCTCGCCGATACCCCAGCCCGCGTTGTTGACCACGATGTCCAACCCGCCAAGCGCTTCCAGAGCCTCCGTCACCGCCAGTTCGGCGGCACCGGGCGCGGTCAGGTCCAGCACCAGCGGCGAGACCAGCCCCGAGCCCGCCTCCGTCGCCGTTTTCTCCGCCGCCGAACCATCGATGTCCAACGCCGCCACCGCGCAGCCGCGCGCCGCCAACGCCAGAGCGACCGCGCGGCCCAATCCGCCGCCGGCGCCGGTCACCAGAGCACTCTTGATCACGGTTCGCTCCCATCGTTTGGCCGCCTGGAAGGACAGGCTGGCGCGTGGGGTTTAGCATGCGCTAAACGACCGCCATGCGCTATATTTCCACCCGCGGGCACGCCCCCGCCCGAGATTTCGCCGATGTCCTGCTCACGGGACTGGCCGAGGACGGCGGCCTGTTCGTTCCCGAATCGTGGCCGGCCTTCGCCCCCGCCGATTGGCGCGCGATGCGAGGGCTGTCGTATCCGGACCTCGCCGCGCGGGTGATGTGCCCGTTCGTTGGCGAATCGATCCCGTTCGAAACGCTGACGAAAATTTGCCACGACGCTTACGCGGACTTCAATCATCCCGCCGTCGTACCGTTGGTGCAGTTGGAAACGCATTTGTTCGCGCAGGAGTTGTTCCACGGCCCGACGCTGGCCTTCAAGGACATGGCGATGCAGGTGCTCGGCCGCCTGTTCGACCATGTGCTGACGAAACGAAACACCCGCGTCACGATCGTCGGCGCCACCTCCGGCGACACCGGTTCCGCCGCCATCGAGGCCTGCGCCGGACGCGATCGGATCGACATCGTGATCCTGCATCCGCACGAGCGCACCAGCCCGGTGCAGCGCCGCCAAATGACCACCGTGCTGGCGCCGAACGTCGGCAACGTCGCCATCGAAGGCACGTTCGACGATTGCCAGGACATGGTCAAAGCTTTGTTCGCCGACGCCCCCTTCCGCGCCGAAATGTCTTTGTCCGCCGTCAACTCCATCAACTGGGCTCGCATCGCCGCGCAAATTCCATACTATGTGGCCGCCGCGTTGGCCCTCGGCGCGCCCGAGCGAGAAGTCGCCTTCGCCGTCCCCACCGGCAACTTCGGCAACATCCTCGCCGCCTGGGCCGCCCGCCGCATGGGCCTGCCGGTCGCCCGCCTGATCGCCGGATCGAACCGTAACGACATTCTGGCGCGCTTCCTGGAAAGCAACGACATGTCCATGGCGCCGGTCGAGCCGTCGCTGTCGCCGTCGATGGATATCCAGGTCAGTTCGAACTTCGAACGGCTGTTGTTCGAATTGCTGGAGCGCGATCCCGCCGCCACGTCCAATGCGATGCGCGGGTTTCGTTCCAGCGGCAAGATGACCGTCGCCGATCCGGTATGGAAACGAATGCGCTCGGTATTCCACGGCTTCCGCCTGGACGATCCCGGCACCGTGGCGGAAATCCGGCGGCTGCGCGAAGCGTGCGGATATCTGGCCGATCCGCATAGCGCCATAGGCATCGCGGCGGCGCGCGCGTTGCCGCCGGCGCATGGCGTGCCGACCGTGGCGATGGCGACCGCGCATCCGGCGAAATTCCCCGACGCGATCGAACGGGCGATTGGCACGAGGCCCGAATTGCCGCCAGGACTCGCGGACCTTATGGCGCGAGAGGAGCGCTTCGTGGTATTGTCAAACGATCTGGCGGCGGTCGAGGCGAATGTGCGCGCGTTGGTGGGACGAAACTCCAAATAACCGCGTGTTGATGGGGTTCCCAGATGAAACGACGTGCCTTCCTGGCCGGTTCGGCCAGTGTCGCCCTCGCCGCGCCCGCCGTTCGGGCCGCGGGCAATCCGAAGGTGCTGAAATTCGTTCCGCAGGCGGACATCGCGCTGCTCGACCCGCATTTTTCCTCCGCGCTGGTCACCCGCAACCATTCTCACATGGTCTACGACCAGCTTTACGGCGTCGACGATGCCGCGCGGCCGCGGCCGCAGATGGCGGAAGGTCATGTCGTCGAGGACGACGGCAAGACCTGGAAGATCACGCTGCGCGAGGGCCTGCGGTTCCACGACGGCCAGCCCGTGCTGGCGCGCGACGCCGTCGCCTCACTCAAACGCTGGGCCAAACGCGACGTCTACGCGATTTCCGTGTTCGGCCAGGTGGACGAGTTGACCGCGCTGTCCGACACCGTGTTGCAATTCCGCCTGAAGCGGCCGTTCCGTTTGCTCGCCGATCTTCTGGGCAAGCCCACGCCGTATTCGTCCGCCATCATGCCCGAGCGTCTCGCCTCGGTGGCGCCGGGCCAGCAGGTTTCCGAAATTGTCGGCAGCGGCCCTTACAAGTTCGTCGCGCGGGAACGCGTGCCCGGCTCGCTCGCGGTGTATGAGCGTAACGCCGTTTATGTTCCGCGCACCGACGGTCCGCCGGTCGGCACCGCCGGTCCGAAAGTCGCGCATTTCGACCGCGTGGAGTGGCACACCATTCCCGACCCGGCGACCGCCGCCGGCGCGTTGCAGGCCGGCGAGGTGGATTGGTGGGAGCAGCCGACCTCCGACCTGCTGCCGCTGTTGCGCAAGCAATCCGATCTGACGGTCGACATCGTCGATACGCTTGGCTACATGGGCGTCCTGCGCTTCAATCATCTGTATCCGCCGTTCGACAACGTGGGCGTCCGCCGCGCTCTGATGGGCGCGTTCAGCGAGACCGACATGATGCAGGCGGTGGCCGGCGAGGACACGTCGATGTGGAAAGCGGGCGTCGGGATTTTCAATCCGATGTCGGCCGTCGCCAACGACGCGGGGATGGAGGTGCTGAACAGTCCGCGCGATCTTGGAAAGGTAAAGCAAGATCTCGCCGCGGCGGGGTATAACGGGGAGAAATTCGTGTTCCTCGTGCCGACCGACCTGCCGGCCATCAACGCCATGAGCGAGGTCGCGGCTGATGTTTTTCACAGGCTCGGCATGAACATGGACTACCAGGCGCTGGATTGGGCGACCGTGGCGCAACGGCTGCTGTCGCAGGAACCGCTGGACAAAGGCGGTTGGAGCCTGAACGCGAACTATGCACCCGGGTTCTCCGCGATGAGCCCGGCGGCGCATAGCTTCTTGCGCGGCATCGGGAAGCAGGCGCTGTTCGGCTGGCCGACCATGCCGAAAGTCGAGGAATTGCGCGGCGCGTGGATCGACTCGACCGATCCGGACGAGCAGAAGCGGATTTGCCGCGAGATCCAACTACAGGCGTTTCAGGACGTGCCTTACGTTCCAATGGGGTCGTTCTTCTTCGCCAGTGCTTACCGGAACGACCTGACCGGGATTTTGAAGGGCGGCGTCGCGCAGTTCACCAATGTGCGGCGCGTTTAAGCGTCGAAGAACACGGTCTCCCGGTCGCCCTGCATGTGGATGTCGAAACGATAGACATTCCCGCTTTGCCTGGTCGCGATCAGCGTGCCACGCCGCTCCGCCGGGACCAGAAGCAGCACGCTGTCCGTCGCGTTCGCCGGCTCATCCGAGAAGTAGATCCGCGTGAACGCGTGCAGCAACATGCCGCGCATGGTCACGATGACATTCAAATGCGGCGCCTGATCGTCGCTTACCTTGCCCGGCCTGATCGTATCGAACCAGAACCGGTGCTGTGGGTCCGTTCCTGTTCCGCAACGGCCAAAACCCTTAAAGGTGTTGTTGCTGCCGCGCGGATCGGCGGGATGCGCGTAACGGCCCAGTGAATCGGCTTGCCAGATTTCGATGAGGGCGTCGGAGATGGGGGCGCCGTTGCCGTCGAAGACGCGGCCTTCAACGCGAATGCGTTCCCCTTCGACGTCGCCCTCGGCCATCTGGCCGCCGGCGATGCTGGAGAGGTTCCGCTGGTAGCCATATTGTTCCGGCGACAAACCGTACGCGAAATACGGCCCGACCGTTTGCGATGGCGTTTGGCGCAGCTTCGTCATTCAGGCCTCCATCGGCGTCGCGCCGCGGCCGCGCAACACGATATCGAACACGTAACCCAGGGCATAATTCGGCTCCGTCATGTCCAGGCTGAAATTGGCGATCAGCAGATTGCGCGTCGCCTCGGGCGTCGCCAGGAAGATCGGATCCAGATCGAGCAACGGATCGCCCGGGAAATACATCTGGGTCACCAGACGCGTCAGAAAGCTCGGCCCGAACAACGAGAAATGGATATGGTTCGGCCGCCACGCGTTATGATGATTGGGCCATGGATAAGCGCCCGGCTTCACCGTCATGAATCGGTACGCGCCTTTTGAGTCGGTCACGCAACGGCCACCGCCGAAGAAGTTCGGATCGATTGGCGCGTCGTGCTGATCGGTTTGATGGATGTAACGGCCCGCCGCGTTGGCCTGCCAGATTTCCAGCAACGTATTGGGCACCGGCCGCCCGTCTTCATCCAGCACGCGGCCCGCGACAATGATACGCTCTCCCAACGGCTCCCCGTTGCGGCGGCCGTTCAGGGTCAGGTCGGCATCGTCGCCGGTGACGCTCTCATGGCCGTAAACCGGGCCGGTCATTTCGGACAATGTCTGTGGCAACGGGATCAACGGTTTGGTCGGACCGCGCAACGGTGTCGATTTATAATCCGGCGCGATGTAGGCTGGCTGGCCAGCCCAGTCGCGAGGGTTGAAGACGTCTGTCATGGCAATGGGTCCATTTCAGTCAGAGTTTCGCGCGAGACGGGTCTGCGCCGCGAGCCGGATTTGCGCGTTCGCCGCGCCGAAGCCCGTGTAGTCGCGCCGCTGCACGATTTCAAAGAAAAACCGGTCTTCGAAAGCATGCGTGTAAACCTGGAAATACTCCGCGGCACCGTCTCGGTCGTACAGGATGTCCAACGATTTCAAACGGTCCAGTTCATCGCCGCTCAGACCGGTGCGCGCCTCCAGGTCGTCGTAGTAATTCTCCGGAATGCGCAACAGCGGCACGCCGTTCGCGCGCAATCTGGCGACGGTGGCGAAGATATCCTCGGTCTGGAAGGCGATATGTTGGACGCCGGAGCCGAACAGTTCCGACAGAAAGCGCGAGGATTGCGTGCGGGTCGATTGCGACGCGTTCAGAATGATCCGCACCGCGCCATCGGGCGATTGCACGACCTGGCTTTTCACGAGACCGCCCGGATCCAGCACGTCCTGCGCCGGCACTTTATCCAGTTCCAGCAGGGAGGAATAAAACAGCAGCCAGGTCAGCATTTCCTCGTAATGCATCGACTGAGCCAGATGATCCACCTCTGTCAGTCCCGCGTCCGGCGTTGTGTCTCCGGTCGCTTCGAATTCGATGTCCCAGACCTTCGCCAACGCGCTGGCCGGGTCGGTGAAATAGATCAAACTGCCGCCAAGACCCCGCACCGCCGGAATCTCAAGTTCTCCCGGTCCGACCGCCTGCTGGAACGGTTGATCGAGCAACCCGCGCGCCCGCCGCAACGTCGCCGCCGCGTCATCCACCCGCAATCCCAACGCGCACACCGCGGTGCCGTGCGTGATGTAGTAGGAATGCGCGAAGCCTTCCTTTTCCGTGTTGGCGACAAGGTTGATGCCGCCTTGCGACCAGCGTGTCACGGACTTGGATTTATGGGTTCCGGTACGCGCGAAGCCCAGACTCCGCAGCAACGCGTTGAAGTCGGGTTCGGTCGTTTCATCGACCGCGAATTCAATGAACTCGGTGCCCAGACAGCGCGCCCGCGGCGGCAAAGACGGCCCGTCGCCGAGTTGATCGAGCAAGTAAATCAGCGACCGGTGTCCATCGATCGCCACACTCCGCGCGGACCCGGCGCGGAACTGATCGTTGAAGATCTCCAGCGACAACAATCCGTCGTACCCGGTCTGTCTCAGCGCCTCCATGAACGCCAGCATCGGGAACTCGCCCTGGCCGGGAAAGTTGCGGAAATGCCGGCTCCACGAGAGGTAATCCATTTCCAGGATTGGCGCGTCGGCCAGTTGCACCAGAAAAATCCGGTCGCGCGGCACCGCCGTCATTGCTTTCAGGTCGGTTTTGCGCGACAGGATGTGAAACGAATCAAGTACCAGCCCGACCGACGGATGACCCGCGCGCCGCACGACCTCCCACGCGTCGCGGTAATCGTTGATATGACGGCCCCACGCGAGCGCCTCGAACCCCACGCGCATTCCGCGCTTCGCCGCGCGTTCGCCCAACGCGTTGAAATCTTCGGCGGCGCGGTCGATCCCGCCGATGCTGTCAGGCGCGACGTTGGAGCAAACCATCAGCAGATCGCAGCCCAGTTCCTGCATCAGGTCGAATTTGCGCTCGGCGCGGGTGAAGTTACGCTCCCGCTTTTCGGTGGGCATTCCTTCGAAGTCGCGGAATGGCTGAAACGTAACGATCTCCAGGCCCAGATCGCCGGCGACGCGGCGGACGTCCTTCGGGGTGCCATTGAAGGACAGCAGATC
>Ga0182012_10003019_pt1 | contig 18067 bp, 19 predicted proteins | sample 612S2SmetaG_FD_120486 | JGI IMG/M metagenome (GOLD analysis project Ga0182012, IMG submission 120486) | Permafrost microbial communities from Stordalen Mire, Sweden - 612S2S metaG | ecosystem: Environmental > Terrestrial > Soil > Wetlands > Permafrost | place: Sweden: Stordalen | collected...
GTCCAGTCGGGCTGTGCGCGGCTGAGGGTGCAGAGGTAGTGGAAGTTGGGATGCTTTGCCGCGAGGGCCTCGAATTCGGCCTGGTAGTAAATCTCGGTTTCGTGGCGGGTGCCGTAGACCAGCCAGATCTGCTTGCCGTTGCTGCGGTCGGGGCCGTTTTCAGGGAACAGCCACTGGGCAAAGCCGCGCATGGGAGCGATGCCGGTGCCGGTGGCGATGAGGATGGAGTCGGTGACCGGCTGGTTGAGGATGAAGTGGCCGTGGGGACCGTGGATCTTGATGGCGCCGCCGGGCTCCAGATCGGTGAGGTCGGCGAGGTGATTGGAGAAGAAGCCGCCTTCGACGCGATTGACGCAGAGGTCGAAGCGGTTGGCCCTGGCTGCCGACGCGATCGAATAGGCGCGGGTCTGCTGCTTGCCGTTCGGGTCCTCGGCCACGGCGGAGATAAACTGACCGGCGGTAAAAGGAAAGCTCTCCAGCGCGTCGAGCACGAATTCAAAGTGGTAGCACTGGGACGATTCGGAGATGCAGTCTTTCTTTTCAAGACGTGCGGTCAAGAGTTCACGCGCCAAGGCAGATTCTCGCTTCGGAAAAGGATGAAGCCCAAAAAACAGGACTGTTTGGAGTATCGCCAGTGGAGGGGGGGAGTGGCAAGTGATCCAGCTTACAGGGGGTGCTCGACGGTTTGTGAACTATTGGACGTTGAGGGTGACTGCGCTGGTTGTAGTCGCTCAGGAGTGACAACTGTCGGCGATCACTTCCCAGATAGGAAAAGCGGTGATATGATTCCGCGTTCTTTCAATAGGAACGAGGAGGGTGACGTGAGAAAAGGCATCATTCTGGCGATCGGGGGGTTGTTGCTGCTGGCGGGGTGCGCAGACAAGGGTCCCGGCATTCCGGTTGGGCCGAAATGGAAAGGGGAGCCGTACCGGATCTCGTTTGACACCAAGGCGGCCAAGCCGAGTCCGACGGGCATCAGCATTCCGCCGGTCAAGTTCACCGCGAACCCTGACGCGCTGGTGACGAGAGCGCTTCTCGTGTTGAAGGTGATTCCATCGGAAGCGCCGGACAAAGAGCCGGACGGGCACCTGCTGGTCGGCAATGCGGTGGATATCAAGGGGGCGGAAGGGGCGCTTCCCGGGGATTATTCAGACAGGGCTGGGAAGGCTCTGACGGAATATCTTGAAATGCACTGCCTGAAGGGTAAAGTGCACCTGTCCGTGGCATTGTCCAGATCGTCGCTCGCTCCTCAATCGACAGTGGCGCAGGCGGACCAGAAGCGGCTGTCGGACTGGCTGCCGCTCGAGCTGGTGTACAAGAGCCCGCATTCAAAGTGCAAGTAGATCGGGCTGCGGAATTGTGCGCCACGCGGGTCCGATTGATGAACCGTGCCTCATGATGCAGGCCGGCACATGATCCCGGTTCCCTTGCCAGCTAACCAACCATGCTCGGTTCGAGATCACATTTTGTGATCTCAAACCAGGAGGCGGAATGACCGGGGAAAGCCCCCTCGCACCGAAACAGATTGAGAGCCAGCTATTTCCGGTTCCATGGGTGATTCCGGGGAACAATCTGTGGTTGCGAAGGATTCACGCGATCCCAGGTCTCAGTGGCGGGATCTTTCGACAAGCTCAGGGCAGGCTCTGGGGCACCCCATCTTTACGATTCGTTGAGATGTGGGCCCGCCCGCTTAATGATTCGGGCAGCCGTATCGCCAACTGAGCCGTTTGCTTGCACTGCCGGCCGATTCGGGATCAGCCGAGCGATCCCGCTGTTTGCCGTTCGTGTCGCCTGCCAATCATCGCTGACGAGGCGACGGTCGCGACAAGAAATGGTCACTGAACCATTGCGAAGGTGAGGGACAGGGAGAGCGCGGTCAGTACAACGATGACCGGCACTGCCCACAGGCCGAGGAGGACCAACTGGCCAGTATGCACTTCTTCCCCATCGCGCCGCGCTAGAGCGAGGACCAGCATGGTTGCCAGTGATCCGAATGGCGTGATCATAGGGCCTGCGTTGGAACCGATGAGCGCGGCAAGCACCGTGCCCGTATGGGCGTGCGCGCTCAAGAGGACGCTGCGGGCAATCAGCGCGGCGGGAAGGTTGTTGACGATATTCGAGGCGAAAGCCGTGGCGCCCGCTGTGGCGAGAAGCATTTGAGGCGTTCCGGGGCTCATCTCCGCAAGCCACCTGGACGAAACGCCGACGATGCCCAGATTCTCAAGCCCCTGCACGGCAATGAAAAGCCCAATGACGAACGGGAATAAATCCCATGCGATTTCGCGGACGAATCGAATGTGTACGCGCCCATTCGCCATGCCGGCAAACAGCAGCACAGCGCAGGCCGCAAAGGCGAAGACGTAGGGTTCGAGCCCAAGGAGCGGGGCCAGAAAGTAACCAACGAGGACTGCGACAAGGACGGTGATGCAAACAAGAAAGTAGGGGTGATTTGGAACCACGCTGGCCGGGTCGGGGAGCGACTTGGTGCTGAAGACGCTGGGCAGATCGCGGCGAAAGTGCCAACGGAGAATGGCGTATGTGGTGACGAGCGCGACTATTTGAGGCAGGATCATTCTTGCCGCGAAGGCGGCGAAGGTCTGATGAAAGGCGTCCGCGAAGAGCAGGTTGGTGAGATTGCTGATGGGGAGCAGCAGCGATCCGACATTGGCGACGAAGGCGCAGAGCAAGACGTAGGGAGCCGCGGGAACCTTGAGCCTCTTTACCAGGGCCAGCATCACGGGCGTAAGCATTACCGCCGTTGTGTCAAGCGAGAGGATTGCGGTGATGATTGCGCCAACCACGAATGCGTTGCGGTAGAGCGAGTGTCCGTCTCCCCTGGCAATGCCCGCGCATCGAATGGCGGCCCAATCGAAGAAGCCGCTCTTGCCGATCAGTTGGGAAAGTGCGAGAAGCGAGAGCAGAAAAAGGAGAGTGTTCTTTCCAGAAAGAACGACTGCGAGCGCCTGGTGCGGAGTGACCAGGCCCAGAGCCAGCATCGCGATGGCCGCAAGCATCGTCCACCACGCCTCGCTCCGGCGGCGCGGGCGCAGCAGCATCAGGACCAGCATGGCCGCGAAGACGCCCAGCGTTACTACCATGCGTGCCGTGCCTGTCATGCTGAGTCCAAACGCGTGTTGTGGGTCTCGGGCATCAGCAGATACAGGATAGCGAACGCCGCCAGCGCCACCCCCGCGAGGAACAGGAAGCCGGCGCGAAAGCCCGCGTGGTGAACGATGGCGCCGGCGATAACCTGGCTGAGGGCCGCACCGATGCCGACCGCGGTATTGATGGCTCCGAGTGTCAGGTTGAACCGGCCGGTGCCGCGAGTCAGGTCGGCAATTACCAGCACTGAAACCACGCCGAAGATGGCCGCGGCTATCCCGTCCATCACCTGGATCGCCACCAGCAATGCCGTGTTGGCGGTGAGGGTATAAAGAACGGCCCGAAGCGGGAGGATGCCGAAGGCGATCAACATCAACGGCTTTCGTCCCCAGACTCCGGCTTTCCTGCCCGACCAGGACGCAAGCAGCGTGACCACCACCTGGGTTGTGATGACGCATGCCGACATGAAGAGCATCGAGCTTCGTCCCCGTCCCTTTGCCAGCATCTCGCCGAGCAGGGGCAACATGGCCGCGTTGGCGAAGTGAAACATTACCGCGCATACAAGGAAGAGGACCAGGGTGCGGTCGCGGAAGAGCTGCCAGACACTTTCCGCTTTGCCCCGTTTCCCGCCGTCCCGCGCGCCGCGCGCCAGTTCGTAGTCAATCTCGGCGGGCCGGATCAGGCGGAGCACGATAATTGTCGGGAGGGCGAACGCCGCCACGAAAAAGAAGATGCTGCGGTTGGAAACGTAGTAGCCGAGCAGGCCCATCGATACCGCGGCAATCACGTTTCCCGCCGAGTTGAATGTCTGGTTGCGGCCCTGGCGCGTGTCGAATGCCGCACGTCCGACGATGCCGAGAGACATGGCGCAGATGGCCGGCCCGAAGACACTGGACGTGCCGCCGATAAGGACCTGCGCGCCCATGACTGGCCAGAACGAGGGAAACAGGGCAATGAGCAGCGCACCCGCTGCCAGCGCAGTCACGCCGATGCCGACCAATGCACGCTTGGCGCGCAGGTAATCAACGAGTCCGCCGGCGGGTGTTTGTGCCAGGATTCCCGCGATCCCGCCCACGGTCAGGGCGAGGCCCACGCTCTCTTCGTTCCATTTGTAGCCGGCGAGATAGATTGCGAGGAACGGCCCCACGCCCGTTTGCACGTCGGCGAGGAGAAAATTGAGCCAGTCGAGGCCGCGCAAGGTTTGCTGCGAGGGTGGAGCTTTACTCTCGATCGATGCGTTGGGCTCAGGCGTTCTCTTCATGGTCAGCGTCGAACCATCTTACGGACGAACCGGCGCCTAAAGTGATTCAAATTGCACATTCGATGGCTTCCGTTGGCCGAGAGCAAACACCGCGCTCACGGAAGGTGAGATGAGGAGAGCCGCGAACGCGATGCCCTGGACCAGCATGCCGGAATGGGATTAGCGCGGCTTGGCGAACTCGGACCGGTGGCGGCTGTAGAGAAAGTAGATGGCGAGGCCGATGACCAGCCACACCAGGAAGCGCATCCAGGTGATGATGGGCAGTCCGGCCATGAGCAGGAAGCAGAAGATCACGCTGAGCGCTGGAATGATGGGGCCGCCGGGAACGCGGAAGCCGCGGTGGCGCTCCGGCTCGCGGAAGCGCAGCACGATGACGCCGATGGAGACCAGGACGAAGGCGAACAGGGTGCCGATATTGGAGAGATCTGCGAGGGTGCCGATGTCGAACAGGCCGGAGGGAATGGCGACTACGAATCCCGCAACCCAGGTTGAGAAGGCCGGCGTGCGGAAGATGGGATGGACGTCGGAAAAGACCTTGGGCAACAGGCCATCGCGGGACATGGAAAACCAGACGCGGGACTGGCCGAGCTGGTAGACGAGCAGGCTGGAGAGCATGCCCATCAGCGCGCCGAAGAGAACGACAAGCCTGATCCAGTGGAGCGAGTGGCCGCCGGGCTGCAGCGAGAGTTTCTTGAGGGCGTTGACCACGGGAGCGGCGTCGCCCACCATGGATTGCCAGGGCACCAGGCCGGTGAGGCAGACGGCAACCGCGACATAAAGCACAGTACAGACCACCAGCGTGGCGATGATGCCGATGGGCAGGTCGCGCTGCGGGTTCTTGCATTCTTCGGCCGCGGTCGAGACCGAGTCGAAGCCGATGTAGGTGAAGAAGATGATGGAGCCGCCGGTCAGGATGCCGCTGAACCCGTTGGGCACGAAGGGATGGTAGTAGCTGGGATGGATGAAGCTGATGGCGGCGAAGACGAAGATCAGGATGGCGATGAGCTTGACGCCCACCATCATGTTGTTGGTACGGGCTGACTCGCGAATGCCGCGGACGAGAACAACGGTGAGCAGGAGTACGACCAGGAAGGCGGGGATGTTGAAGCCGAAGTGCCAGCCGGGTTGGTAGAGCCATTTGCCGGCCAGGTCCTGCAGGCCCTCGGGGAGATAAGCGGGCGATATCCAGGTGGCGGCGGGATGGAGGCCGAACCAGTCGAGCAGATCGACAATGTGGGCGGCAAAGCCGACGCTCACAGTCATGTTGGAGCCGGCATACTCCAGGATCAGATCCCAGCCGATGATCCAGGCGATGAGTTCGCCCATGGTGGCGTAGGTGTAGGTGTAGGCCGAGCCGGCGATGGGAATCATGGAAGCGAGTTCGGCATAACAGAGGCCGGTGAGCGCACAGACAAACGCGACCAGGACGAGGGAAATCGCGATGGCGGGACCGGCGCCGGGGCGGCCGTCAAGGGCGGTGTGGGTAATGATGTAGTCCGCCAGCGGTGTGTTGAGCACGCTGGAGGTGTCAAACTTCTCGCCGGAGATGGCGGTGCCGATGACGGTGAAGATGCCGGAGCCGATGACGGCGCCGATGCCGAGCGCGGTCAGCGACCACGGGCCGAGAGTCTTCTTGAGCCTGTGCTCGGGTTCTTCCGAGTCCCGGATCAGCTTATCGATCGACTTGCGGGCAAGCAGTTGGGACCGGGGCTGGTCCCCTGTGCGCCGAGGTGGCACTTCGGAATGATCCGCCAACAAGATCTCCTATACCGCGATAGTCTCGTGAGTTTAGCTGATCAGGAGGTTTGGCGAAAGTCGTGTCGCCAAATCCTGTTCTGGTGATACACTATCAGTGGAGGCTCTGCTGAGAGGTTGTTCCTTACGGGACGGTCTCGACTGCTTTGCCTTCTTCTTTTTTGCAGCGCTTACTCCCCTCCGTACGGCTCTGGTACGAACACGATGCTGTACCAAGGATGAGAGCCGCCGACGTCGGTTGAAAGACCATCGGCTTGGGCGCTCACTATCCAGGGTCCAAATTCATCCGCGATTTCCATCCGTACATCTGCATCCATCCCTCGGCTGGGGAGCCGGAATCCCCAGTTTATCGCGTATATACAAACGTCAGCAGCTTGAACTGCCCGAGTAAGGCCCGATTCCACGAACAGGGGCACTGGCACGATTGAGTTTGCTCGAAATCTGCCTCTCTGGGTTCGCGTAAAATATCGCTCGATCTGCCGGATAAAATTCCGGTCGGCCGAGGCGTCTGTTTCGTCGAAGATCAACAAGCCGGTCTCGTTTTTCGGCGCGATGAAATTAAAATAGCGCTCCAGCAGGAAAACCAAATCCTTTCTCAGGAAGTCCTCGGCCTCAAGTGTGGTGGGCTTTTCAACTGTCGAGGGCACGACGGAAGCGAAAATCCGGGCTTCATGCGTCCTGAGCAGCGCGAAAATCGACCGTGCCATAACTATGCACGCCTGCCCGAACGCACGGAACTCGATCTCGGAAGGAGAAGTGTGCTGCAACCCCTTATTTAAGAAGCCGATGCAGTGTTTTCTCCGGGCTTCGTCGTCTAGTAACTCGCCCTGATTTGCCCAGCGAAACTTCTTCCTGTCAAGCAAGAAGCTTCCCTTGACTTCGACGTTGAACTTTGGAAGGCGAACCCCAAAGCAAGACTCTTCTAAAGTTGCGAAGTCTTGAACGAAGCGCCAAAGCTTGCTGGCGTGCAAAACAATTCCACCCCGGACCTCGTAGGGACAGTTCTTGTGATCATGCCCGCTCTCATCCAGGAAAAACAGATAGCTCATGGGGTGCCCCGAAGCGATTGGCGGATGGAGCCGAACGGCAACTTAGTCCGGCTCCATCCGTTGAGCGGATTACCGCTTTGAAACGCCGCGTGCCAGTTTCTTCAACTTTTTCTTGTTTTCTCCGCGCGGACCAGTCCGCTTCGCCTTGGGTGCGGCCTTCTTGCGGGCGGTGCGCTTCAACTTCTTCCGTTCCAGCTTATCTTCGACTTTGGTGGTGTCTGCCACGTATAACCTCTTTCGTTGCAATCTCTTCAAGTTTCCCGACCATCGGGTTGATGTACCGTTAATGGTAACAGGGATTTGGCTGCGGCGAAAGCGGCAGCCGCGGCGAAGAGGCGTGGCCGCGCACTATTCCTTGACGGCATCCACAAGGTCACGGGGCGTCCGGCGGCATTCACGGCGTCACAGCTGTTTCCAAGGTACAATGGATATAGATCAGAAATAGACCCCGCCTGCTCGGCTCCGGCCGTTCCACCGCTTCAGACGAGCCCCGCACCCCACGCGACAATCACCAGCACCAGGTTGACCGGAGTCCGTCATGCGTTCCGACAAGATTCACCGCGCGCTTGCGCAGGGAATGAACCGTTTTGAAGTTTGCCAGCTTGTTTCAAAGGGTGTGAAAGCCACCCACAAGACTGGTTCGCGCTTTGAAGATTCAATCAACGATGTTTTGCAATATATAGGCACGCACGAGACACGGATGGATAACCTGCACCCGGCGATTCCGCAGGTCAGCGTGAAGAGCCTCAAGCCGGCGGCGTAAAGACAGGGGTCAGGGGTCAGAGTTCAGAGATCAGTCGGGTATCGCCGCCTCTGGCTATATGGCGCTGATTGAAAGACCGGAATTTGAAGCTAAACGCAGAAGAGGGACGGCAGGTTTGCCGTCCCTCTTTTGTTGATTCCGAGCAGATTGCACAGGCGAACTTAGACAACCTGAACGTTCTCAGCCTGCCAGCCCTTGGGGCCCTTGGTGACGTTGAACTGAACGCGCTGGCCTTCCTGAAGCGAACGGAAACCGTTCGACTGGATGGCGGTGTGATGGACGAAGACGTCCTCGCCGTTTTCGCGGCTCAAAAATCCAAATCCCTTGGCGTCGTTAAACCACTTGACTGTGCCTTGTTCCATGGTGTGTTGCTCCTCATTACTGAATTACCGTCCCAACGCGATGTGGAAGTTTGCGAGTAGGCGGTAACCGGAACAGGCAAGAACTTCAGATCGAATTCTACGATTGAATAGAGTGTAGCACGAATTGGCAAATCGGCTTGGGATGAAAGCGATCTCACCACCCCCGCCGGAGCGGATTGGCCCGTTTTGGGACACAGGTTCTTTGCGTGCAAACCGGGAAATTCCAGTCCGACGGCGGATGGAATAGACTCTTTCTGGCGCTGGGAGGACCGGTCCTTGAGCAAAGAATCGGGGAGCAACGAATGCAGCAGGGTGCTTGTCTTGAATCCTGGATCGACATCGACCAAGCTGGGGGTCTATACCCCGCGCGGAGCCGAGTGGGTCGGTACGATTGCACACGGGGACGAGGAATTGAATCGGTTCCGCGGGCGGCCGATGCTGGCGCGCCTGGACTATCGCGCGGGCCTGATCCGGGACGCGATGGACGAGGCCGGTTACAACCAGGCTGGGTGTGGCGGGGAACGCTTTGCCGCGGTTGCGGGCCGGGGCGGACTGCTGCCGCCCATGCAATGCGGTACCTACCTTGTCGATGACGCGATGGTGGAAGAACTCCGGCTGGCGCGCCATGGAGAACATGCGTGCAACCTGGGGGCGCTTCTGGCGCTCCGCTTTGCCGCGGCGGCGGGGGTGAACGCCTACATTGTGGACCCGGTGACGGTGGACGAGTGGCAGACCTGTGCCCGCGTTACAGGTTCGCCCCTGGTTCCGCGATTCTGCATCGGCCATGCCCTGAACACCAAGGCGGTGGCGCGGCGGTTTGCGCTGGAACAGGGCCGCGCATACGAGGCGCTGCGCCTGATTGTGGTCCACATGGGCAGCGGTATAACAGTCTCGGCGCACCGGGATGGGCGGACAATCGACAGCAATACCATCGAGGAGGGCCCGTTCGGTCCCGACCGGTCCGGAGGCTTGCCGGTGCGAGAACTGATCAAACTGTGCTACAGCGGCAGGTTTGCGCAGAAAGAAATGGATCGCATGGTGTTTGGAGACGGCGGCCTGTTCGCGTACCTGGGGACACGGGATTTGCGGGAGGTGGAGCGGCGGATCGATGCGGGCGAAGGGAAGGCAGCCCAGGTATTCGATGCGATGGTCTATCAGATTGCGAAGGAAGCCGGGGCGATGGCGGCGGTACTTGAGGGCAGGGTGGATGCACTGCTGCTTACCGGCGGGATGGCCTATTCCGAAAGAGTGGTTGAGAAGTTGCGCGGTTATCTGGAGTGGATTGCGCCGATTCGGGTTTATCCCGGAGAGGACGAGCTACAAGCTTTGGCCGAGGGAGTTTTTCGCGTGCTGACCGGGCAGGAGAAGGCAAAACGGCTGTGGGAAGACGGCCGTGTGGAGGGACAACCCGCTGCGGATACCGGACGCCTGGTCATTGGCCTGGAGTAAGGTTGGAAGCCAGGCTCGAACGGCTGATCGCCGGCCGCTAGACTTTCTGCAGATTGGCGAACTTCTCCATCAGCTTTTTCATGCCGTGGCGGGTGAACATGACGGTGAGCTTGGCGTCTTCCCCGTCGCCCTCGCGCATCAGGATGGTGCCTTCACCGTATTTGGAGTGGCGGACGCGCTGGCCTTTTTTTAGATTGGCCGCGCCGGTGGGTTCGGGGATGTCCATGGACGGACGAGCGAAGGCTCCGGGCTTGCCGTGACCGGCATTTCCTGCGAAGAAGCGGGCGATGTTGTCGATTGAATCGGGCTTGGCATCGACGCTCGCCTCCGCGGCTTTTCCTGTTGGACTCGATCCCGCGTTGGACGGAGGCGCCTTGGCGGTCATCCATGAAGCGACAAAGGGCTTGGCCGGGGAGCTCTTGCTGCTGGAGCCCTTGTTGCCGCCGGCGAGGTTGTGTGCCTCCTGGCTCTCGTCTTCGTAGTTGTAGTGCCGGTCATCGAATTCGCTGGAGTGGGCGGTGCGGCGGGATGCACCAAATCTTGAGCCATAGGTGTTGGGGTAGCCGGGAGTGTACCTCGCGGCGTTTTGCGGGCGTTCACTGAGGCTTTCAACCAGCTGGTTCGGGACTTCTTCAAGAAAGCGCGAGGGCATGCTCACTTCGGGCGCGTCGTTGCCGTAGCGGCGTCGATAGTGTGCGCGGGTGAGGATCAGCGTATTCATGGCGCGAGTCATGCCGACGTAGCAGAGACGGCGCTCTTCTTCGAGCTCGTCGGGGTTGTTGAGAGTGCGCGAATGCGGGAAGAGACCCTCCTCAAGGCCGGCGAGGAAAACGAGCGGGAATTCGAGGCCCTTGGCGGCGTGGAGGGTCATGAGGGTGACGCGGGCTTCGGGGTCGAACTGATCGGTGTCGGAGGCGAGGGCGGCGTGGTCGAGGAATTCGGCAAGGGTTTCGCCGCGGGTTTCCGCGTCGTGTGCGGCGTTGGCCAGTTCTTTGAGGTTTTCAATGCGGCTGAAGGCTTCAGGGGAGCCTTCTGTCTCAAGGGCCTTGATGTAGCCGGTGCGGTCGATGAGGAAACGGATCAGCTCGGGGAGTGTTGCGGCGTCGCCGGGGCTTCGGAACGCTGTTTTTTCGTCGGAGCCCTCGGCAGGCGCAGTTTCTGCGCCAGGATCGGGTTCCGGCCGATCCGGTGAGGTGGCCTGCTTTGGCATTTTCAGGAACGGCCGTTTGGGGACTTCGGCGAAGGGATTGAAGCTGGCGGGGTCAAGCAGTGTGAGCTGGTCTTCGCTGCCGCCAAAGTCGAACGCGGTTGCCGAGTCTGCGCCTGCCGATTCCGCTACTCCGAATTCAAAGCCGGTGTCCGCGTCTTCCGATTCCGCGCCGGCGGCTACGTCGGCGGAGAGCTTGCCGGCGAAGTCGGGATCCATCATTGCCTGCGCGTCGAGGATGAGCTGGCGGAACGACTCAAGCGCCGTCAGGGCGCGGTTAGGGATCAGGCGGTTGGTGATGGCAGCCGCCAGCGCCTCCCACGTAGAGACTCCGGTCTCAAGCGCCAGGCGCTCCAGCGTTTCGAGCGTTGTTTTGCCGATGCCGCGGACAGGGGTGTTGATGACGCGGTTGAGCGCCATCGAGTCGTGCGGGTTGCGAACCAGGCGCAGGTAGCCGAGCAGGTCCTTGATCTCGGCGCGCTCGTAGAAGCTGAAACCGCCAACCATGGTGTAGCGGATGTTGTAGCGGCGCAGCGCTTCCTCGACCAAGCGGGACTGCGAGTTGGTGCGGTAGAGGACGGCGGCCCTTCCGGGCTCTTGCGTTTCGGACGAGCTTGTCTGCCGCAGAAAGGTCTGAATGCGGTCGGCGATGAAGAGGGCTTCGTTTTCGCCGTCGGGGGCTTCGTAGTAGCCGATCAGCGAGCCACCCTGGCGGTCGGTCCAGAGCTTCTTGCCTTTGCGTTTCAGGTTGTTGGCGACCACGGCGCCGGCTGCCTCAAGAATGTTCTGCGTGGAGCGGTAGTTCTGCTCCAAGCGGACGATTCTGGCGTTGGGGAAATCCTTCTCAAACTCGAGAATGTTGCGGATATCGGCGCCGCGCCAGGAGTAAATGCTCTGATCTTCGTCGCCCACGGCGCAGACGTTTTTTGCCTCGCCGGCCAGCAGCTTCATGATCTCGTATTGGGGACGATTGGTGTCCTGGTACTCGTCGACGAGAAGATAGCGATAGCGGCGTTGGTAGCGCTCGCGCACTTCGCCGGAAACCTTGAGCAGGCGGACGGCTTCAAGCAGCAGGTCGTCGAAATCGAGCGCGTTGTTCTTGCGCAATTCAGCCTTGTAGCTCTGGTAGATGTGGGCGATGCGCTCGCTGTTGGGGTCCTTGCTGCCCAGGTAGTACTCCTGCGGATCGACCATGTGGTTCTTGGCCCAGGAAATGCGGCCCAGGACAGTGCGCGGCGTGAGCTGCTTGGTGTCGAGGCCCATGCGGCGCATGACCTGCTTGACAATGCCCTGCTGGTCGTTTTCGTCGTAGATGGCGAAGGAGCGGGTCAGGCCTTGGCCGTTGACTTTCAGCGCTTCAATGTCGCGCCTCAGCATGCGCACGCACATGGAGTGGAAGGTGGCGATGAGCGGCTTGGCCAACGACGAGTGGCCGAGCAGACGGTCGACGCGGGCGGCCATTTCAGTAGCTGCCTTGTTGGTGAAGGTGACGGCCAGAATGGAGTCGGGCGCGACGCCCTTTTCGCGAATGAGCCAGGCGATGCGGCTGGTGATGACGCGGGTTTTGCCGGAGCCGGCGCCGGCCAGAATGAGCAGGGGGCCTTCGGTGGCCTCAACGGCGGCGCGCTGTTCGGGGTTCAGGCTTTCGGTGAGCGACTGCAAGGCGGCATCCGGCGGGAAGGTTCCTTCTTCTAGTGTACTTGCACGAGGGCTGACGCGAAGACCATCGAAATGTGGATTGTGTCCAGCTAAAGGCCGGACTGATTCGGTAGGCTTGAAAATGAAATGGTGATCCATTACTTGCGCGGTTTCGCGATTTTGGTTGGGTTCTTCCTGCTGGGAACGGGGCTGCACCGGGTGGGTGTTCCCGTTCCCGGCGGCGTGCTGGGTCTGCTGGCGTTTTATTTGGCCATGTCTGCTGGGCTGGTGAAGCTGCAGTGGGTGGAGCGCGCGGCCGACTTTGTGCTGCGGCATATGGTGCTGCTGTTTGTGCCGCTCACGGTGGGGTTGATGGAGATGGGGCCGGTGCTTTCGCGGCAGGCTCTCGCCATCACGGCCAGCTTGCTGGTGAGCCTGACGGCAGTGCTCTTGACGACTGGACTGCTGGGAAAGTGGCTCTTGCCCACGGAACCCGTTTTGCCGGGTTTGCCGCAGCCCGCCGATGAACTGTCGGTACAAGAGCCGTCTGGCCATGACAATGCGGAAGCGGGGGCCGGCATATGAACCTGGTGCGATGGGTTGTTGGGAACCCGGTCTTCAGCGTTGCGCTCACAGTGCTCGCGTACGCGGCGGCTCTTCCGTTGCATCACCGCTGGCGTTGGATTCCGCCCATCGTGGCAGCTTGCCTGCCCATTGTGGCCGTGTTGCTGCTGGCGCGGGAGCCTTATGTGGATTACAACCGCGGGGGTAGCTTCCTCACGTGGTGGCTGGGTCCTGCCACGGTGGCGCTGGCGGCGCCGATGTACAGGCATGGCATGGCGCTCAGGAGTTCGTTGCCGAAGCTGGTGCTGATTGTGCTGGCCGGGTCGGTGGTCGGCATGGCGACGGCGGGGCTCACGGCATGGTTGCTGGGCGCACCGCTTCCGGTTGTCATGTCCACCGTCCCCAAATCGGTGACAACGCCCATTGCCATCGAGGTTTGCAAAGAACTGAAAGGGATTCCGCAGATCACGATTGCGCTCGTGATTCTGGCGGGCGTTCTGGGAGCCAGCTTTGGCCCACCATTCCTGCGGCTGGTGGGGGTCAAGGACGACCGGGCTGTCGGCGCGGCCATCGGCTGCGCGGCGCACGGCATTGGGACCGCGAGCCTGGTGCGGCAATCGGAGATGCAGGCTACGGTATCGTCGTGGGCAATGGCTGCGTCGGGGGTGTTTACTTCCCTGCTGGCGGTGTTGGTAGCGCTGTTTTTGCGGTGAGGGGGACAGAGGTCTTGGGATGAGTGGACAAAATGAACAATTTGATCATTTTGACTATTTTGTCCATTTTGGCTATATTTACGCCATGGCAATTGTCTCCGCAACTCACGCTAAGCAAAATTTCGCCGCGCTACTCGACCAGGCGCAGCGGGAACCGGTGCGCATTCAGCGTCACGAGCGGGATGTGGCTGTGCTGGTATCGGCTGAGGAGTACGAGAAGATTCACCAATTGCGGGTAAAGGAATTGCTTCGCTTCACGGAAGAGACGAGCAAGTATGCCGAGGCCCAGGGGATGACCGACGAACTGCTTGAGCAACTGCTGGCAGATGGGAAATGAACGGGCGGATCGTGGTCGATACGAACGTCTATATAAGCCGCCTTCTGCGAGAACAATCTATACCGGGCCGGGCGGTGGCGCGCGCTTGGAGCGAGGCGATTACGCTCGTCTCTGCTGCCACTTTGGACGAGTTGCGAATGGTGCTGCTTCGCCCGAAGTTTGCCCGATATTTCCGGGGCGAAGAGATCGAATCTTACATAGCGCAGGTATGGAATCTTGCCTTGCACGTCTCCAATGCGCCTCCGATTCGCGCCTGCCGCGATCCCAAAGATGACAAGTTTCTGGAGGTCGCGGTGCATGGGCGGGCGGAGTTGATTGTGACCGGGGACGCCGACCTGCTGGTGCTGCATCCCTTTCGCGGAATCGCAATTCTTACGCCGGCGGATTACCTCAATTTGAAATAGTCTTCGCCGTCTCGGATTTATCCTGAGAGCATCATGACATCGAAGAGCAAGCCTGCGCGGCGCGTTGCGGTTTACTGCGGATCGGCCAACGGCAATGACCCTGCTTTCCTTAGGGAGGCGCGGGCGCTGGGTGCGGCGCTTGCCGCGGCCGAGTTGGGGCTGGTTTATGGCGGGGCCAGCGTGGGGTTGATGGGCGCGGTGGCCGACGCGGCGCTGGCGGGAGGGGCCGAGGTGATCGGCGTGCTGCCGGATGTGCTGGCCGGAAAAGAGATTGCGCACGCGGCGCTGACGAGGCTGGAACTCGTATCCACCATGCACGAGCGCAAGGCGCGGATGGCTGAGCTGGCCGACGCGTTTGTGGTGCTGCCGGGCGGATATGGGACGCTTGAGGAGCTGCTGGAAGTGGTGACCTGGGCGCAACTCCGGATGCATGCCAAGCCAATCATTCTGGTGAACACGGCCGGGTATTGGGATGGGCTGCTGATGTTTCTGGATACGGCGGTGGCGGCAGGGTTTTTGAAGGTGAAGAACCGGGAGCTGCTGTTGGTGGCTGGGAACGCGGTTGAGGCGGTGGGGATGGTGGCTGGCGGGATTCGTTGATGATGAGCGGCGCGATTCTTTGGAACTACGCTCGTGCGGGGAACGTAGGGGAATTGCAGGAGGTCTTCCCATGATCGACCGGCACAACCGTTTCAGAATTCTCCTTGCCTCAGTGTTCGGCCTGCCGATTGGGGCATTCGCCGCCTACGTGGCCTGGCTGGTGGTTCCCGAGGTGCTGCGGGTGGTAGTTCCGTCTGTGGTGGAGAGCGTTGTGGCTAAGTAACGACAAGCTGGCCCAAGTCAGGTTTCTGAGCCCTTAAGCTTCTACGCCGCTTCGAAGAACTTCTCCACTTTGGGTCGCTTGCGCTGCGCGGCATGCCATAAATCATACTGCTGCTGAAGGTCGAGCCACATGCCCGGCTCCGTGCCAAAAGCATCGGCCAATCGCAGCGCCATCGCCGCCGTGAACGACGCTCGCCCATTCAGAAGGCGCGAAAGCGTGGACCGCGCCACGCGCAGCTTCTTTGCCGCCACTCCTACCTGCACTTCGCCGAGATATTCGCGCAGTAATTCGCCGGGGTGGGGCGGGTTATACATCATGGGCATAGGGAGCCTCCTATCGACCGTGGTAATCCTGGTAGTCCACGAGAATTGCGTCTTCTCCGTTGAAGGTGAAGGTCATTCTCCAGTTTCCATTCACCTTGACCGACCAATGATCGATCAAATCCCCCTTGAGGGGGTGCAGATTCCATCCAGGAACATTCATGCGCGTTGCATTTCTGGAGATGTTCAAAGTACCAAGTTGAAGGCTCAACTTCTTCGCGTGCGCGGGCTGAATGCCCGCCTTGCTTCCCGTGAAGAAGAACTTCTCCAGCCCGGCGTGCCGGAATGACCGGATCATGTCCAGACTGTAGCGCGTAGCGCCTCGCGCGTCAATGACTCGGTTGATATCCCGCGCATTGATTTATGTCGCCATGTTCAATTCGGCTCGCCGGTGGTTTCCCGGGCGGCGAAGGTGCATTCGCGGCACTGGCCTGGGTCTCGGCCTTCAGACCTGGGGACATCACGCCGCCCCGAATTTTCTTTGTCGCCATTTGCAGATAATATCCCCACTTTGGCGCACAATTGAAATTGGACAGTAAAAGCGCAAAGCCAACTGGGCGCGGCAATATCTGCTTGAGTACCTGCCCTGTGTCAAAGGTGCGCATTTTCGTCGACAATTTGGACTTTGCGAGTCCTCTCGCAGCCCTTTATGAGCGAATTTGAATCGAAAATGTCGCCCTATACCTGTACGTTTGATGCGCCAAGAAATGCGTAACAAATTCAAACAGAAGCACTTACCAGAAAACGTTAAGGCGACCGGAAAAAAGTCCATGTTTTAGGCTGTGAAACTGTGACGCTATATCTAAGTCACTCATAATAAACGATTTAACAAGGGTCCTTCCACAGGAACGCAGAAACTGTGATGCTGTGGACCTGCGGACGCTTGTTCCGGCCCGCTCGCTTCGACCTTCAAATCTAGTTCGGCGCGCCGGATGTTTCCTGGGCGGCGAAGGTGCATTCGCGGCATTGGCAGACGCGGCGGAGATATTCCCAGGAATAGATGCCGGCGGTATGGCCGTCCTGCCAGTTGAACTGGAGGGCGTAGCGGCCGACGGCGTGGGCGCTGGAAGGCCGAGGCGGCGGGGTGAACATCTGTAAAGGGTTGGCAGGCTTGGGCTTGGGCTGGCCGGGCTTGCGGCCCTGCTGGGCGCGCTCCTCGTTGCAGGTGGCGCAGGGGCAGGCGTCGCGGAGCCAGGCAAAGGTCCATGCGCTGCGATGGCCGTCCTGCCAGTCGATCTCCAGGCCCTTGCCCTCGGAGAGCAGGACGCGCACCTTTTCCGGGGTAACGGCGATGCGGGCCAGAGGGCGATTCTCCTCCGACTCGCGCGCCGCATGTTCCTTATCGACAAAGCGAATGCCTTCGTGGCTCATAAATACAGTTTACAGTTTTCAGTTATCAGTTGTCAGACGCCAGGAATCAGTGATCAGCAAAGGTGGTCGAGAGCTGCGCTGCTCGCATGAGGCCAGTTTCCACGAGGTTTGCACAGCCTTTGTATCCAAATGGCCGCGATTCAGGTCACATTAACTGACAACTGACAACTGACAACTGACAACTGACAACTGACAACTGACAACTGATCCCTGTCTTTACGGATTTCTCCAGAAGAACCAGGCGGCCATCGACAGGCCGATGAAGACGACAAGGCCGCGCAGCACGGCTTGCGGAATCATGCGTGCGAACCGTGCCGAGGTGTATCCGCCGACCGCGCAGGTGACCATGGCCAGCAGGCAATAGCGCCAGACAACCTGGCCGTCGACGACGAAGATGAGAAAGGCGATGCCGTTGGCCATGGTGGTGGAGACGACCTTGAGGGCATTGATCTCGTTCAGGTCCTGGAAGCCGAACAGCGAGAGCAGGGTGATGATGAGGAAGCCTGCGCCGGCGCCGAAGTATCCGATGTAAAAACAGACCACGATGGTGAGCAGGAAGACCGGCAGGCGGCGCAGAGGTTGAGGCTGGCCGGCGGCACGGGTCTTGCGGTGTTCAAGCCAGCGAGAAACCGGGCCGCTGGCGGCAAAAATGAGGGCGGCCACCAGCAGCAGCCAGGGCACGAGGTGGAGGAAGGTCATCTGCGGCGTGTTCAGCAGGACCACTGCGCCTGCGGTGCCGCCGATGAAGCCGGCGATGCCCATGGGAAGGGCGAGATGGCGGTTCTTGCGGATGTCGTCACGATAGGCGGCTATGGATGTGAGTTGGCCGGGCCAGAGGGCGACTGTATTGGTGGCGTTGGCCTGGACGGGGAGCATCTTCATGCCCAGCATGGCAGGAAAGAGCAGAAAAGAGCCGCCTCCGGCCACGGCGTTGAGAACGCCGGCCAGA